>Ga0209536_100006164_pt1 | contig 18419 bp, 20 predicted proteins | sample DeeMarSeWOR28_12_FD_187461 | JGI IMG/M metagenome (GOLD analysis project Ga0209536, IMG submission 187461) | Marine sediment microbial communities from White Oak River estuary, North Carolina - WOR-2-8_12 (SPAdes) (version 2) | ecosystem: Environmental > Aquatic > Marine > Intertidal zone >... | reverse complement strand
TGCTGTTCGAAGCCATGGTATACTGATTCTTCTTGGTCATCGGCACATAGGTACAGAACGCCCACAGGAAGCATCCATGAGACCGAACCGCATATCCCGCAGGCATTTCCTGAAGGCAAGCACCAGCATGGCGCTTGGCGTGACGGCTATGCCCTTCGCGGCGAAAGCCGCCAGCCAGGGAGTTTCGTCTCTCTTTGCCGAAGGCACCCGAGCCCTCTCCACAGTCAGTGTTGTGAGAATCCGGAACGGCCGAACAGAGGCTGCCGTTGAAGAGGCGATCGACCTCCTGGGGGGAATGGAAACGGTGGCGAAGGGAAAAGAGCGGATCATGCTCAAGCCGAACCTTGTGGCTGAGGGTCCGTCCTTTACGACCAAGCCCGACGTCATCCGGGCACTGGTTCGATTGATGAAAAAAGCCGGAAAAGATGTCAGTATTGGGGAGGGATCTGCAGCTGCCGGGGGCTTCAACGCCATCGGAGGTGAGGTATATCGGACTAGGAATCGGGAGATACTGGACAGGATGCAGCAATACGTCTACGATCAGTTGGGATATGCAGATCTCGCACGATCCCACCGCGTGCCGCTTCTCAACTTGCACACTGGAGATATGGTCGAGGTTGCCATACCCAACGGTCTGGCCTTTGATTCGATCAGTCTCCACCATGCGTTGACCGAGATCGATCTGCTCTGTTCTGTTCCAATGATGAAGACTCATGAGCTTGCCACTGTCACCCTGGGCATGAAAAATCTCATCGGTCTCTATCCCGGACAAGTCTATGCCTCTGTCAGAGGATGGGTACACGATCGCGCACACAGAGCAGGCTCACCGGGGGTGGCTTTCGAGACGGTTGATATGGTGAGGGCGAACAAGCTCGGACTGGTCGTTGTGGATGCGTCTTTTGCCATGGAAGGCCAGGGTCCTACGCGGGGAAGAACCTTCGAGATGGGGCTCATCATTGCAGGTACTAACCCCCTTGCGACGGACATGGTTGCTGCAAGTCTCATGGGATTCCGGATGCGTGAGGTACCAACATTTCGGTGGGCCCAAGAGATCGGGATGACACCGGCCAGCCTCGATGGAATCGAGATCCGGGGAGAGAAGCTGGAGATGGTGAGGCAGAGGTTTCTCAAACCCTGGATCGTCTCATGGGATAGCATCAGTCGTTCTTGGGGGGTGAAAGAGCTGTGACCGAGATCAGCGCTGCAAGCGCTCCCCTCGGTCTCACTGCAACCCCTTGTTTCCCGCACCAGTGCACCGGGACTTGAATCTCTATCGGAGCTCCACTCAGGGGCCTACACGATCATCCACGGAATCGGAATCTGGCGGGAACCTCCTCTACCCCCGGAGGGCTGCAGCCTCTCCGGCAGAATAGCTCTCAGAGGCTCAAGCGCGTGCACATACGATGAGGGCATCGACTCTCTCTGCAGACTGAAGAATGAGGATGGAGATCTGCTGGGTGCTGTGGTGGTCTCATTGCGCGGAATCAGCAAGAACGTACCTATTCGCAGAAAGAGGAACCCCGGGGAACGGAAAGAAACGAGCGTGAGAGCCTGCGTTCGCAGTTTCTCCTCTGAATTCGTTGACTTTGCACATCAAATCCTGTAGTTTTACTCGCAGGGGCAGCGGTTACTCCTTTCGCACGAAGCGGATATCCCAACTATAAGGAGGCCGCCCCCGTCATCTCGACGAGGAGACCGAAAGATGCGCGCACTCCTGCAGATGATGGCCGGTCTGGCTTTTCTGGCACTTCTTGTCGCCGACCAGGCCCTTGGCCAGTCAGCTCAAGGGCGATGGATGATCGGCTTACACGGCGGAGCCAATCTATGGGTCAGTGATTTCGACGAGCTGAAGATAGGGCTTGGGGGAGAGGCGGATATCCGGTACGGCCTCAGTCGCTATTTCTCACTTGGACTCGCAGGAGGATACGAAGAGCTCAAGACGCAGCAGAGCTTCCTCAGGGAAGACTTTCCCTATGTCTACCAGAAGGTCAAGGCCGTTCCCATTGCGGCGAAGTTGTATATCCACTTTGCTCCCCTTCGATCGACGAACTGGTATGCGTATGTTGGCGCGGGGGCAATGTTCTACACGCGTCTGGCTGACACAGGCACTCCGGTCCCGGATGATGCGTGGCGCACTACCTATATGATTCCCCTTGGGCTGGGGGTTGATGCATTTCTCTCCAGCAGCACTGCCATCACAGTCAACGTTGGCTTTTCCAATATTGGCGACTGGGTAGATCTGCGGGAGAACAATTCGATCGATGGCTTCATCACCGGCAAAGTAGGCCTGAATTTCTACCTGGGCACCAGTGAAATCGACGATGATGACGATGATGGCTTGCTAAACGGACAGGAACGGAGATTCGGAACCAGCCCCACCAATCCGGACACCGATGGCGACCTCCTGACAGATGGCGACGAGGTGAAACGCTATCGGTCCAACCCTCTCAAGACAGACACCGATGGTGACGGGTTGCTCGACGGCGATGAGGTGCTGAAATACAGGACCGATCCCGCACGCTTTGATAGCGACAGCGATGGGCTGGCAGACGGCGAGGAGGTAACGAGGCTTTTGACTGACCCGGCGAAGGGCGACACCGACGGCGATGGTTTGACCGACGGGGATGAAGTTTTGAAGATCAAGTCTGACCCCTTGCGGGTTGACACCGATGGCGACGGTCTGTCGGACTGGGATGAAGTGCGCGTCTACCAGACCGATCCCACACTGGGGGACACCGATGCCGACGCTCTGACCGATGGGGAGGAAGTGAAGAAGACAAAGACTGATCCCCGGAAGCCGGACACCGACGGTGGTGGAACCAATGACGGACTCGAAGTCCAGCGTAAGACCAATCCCCTCGACCCGAAGGACGACCTGGTGAGCGAGCCCATAATCTTTCAGAGCGGCTCCTCAGTGCGGCTCGAGGGTGTCACATTCGAGACGGGCAGCTCCCGACTGACCCGTGATTCTGAAAGAATGCTCGAGAAGGTGTTTATCGCACTTGTTGCGAATCCTACCCTCAATGTTGAGATTGCCGGCTACACGGACAACACAGGGAGTCTCCAGACAAATTACAATCTCTCCCGCGCGCGTGCCGAGGCAGTGCGTTCCTGGCTGGTACGGCGGGGCATTCCCGCAACACGCCTGACGGCAGTGGGAATGGGACCGCGCGATCCCGTGGCGTCGAACGCGACCTCAGAGGGTCGGGCACGGAATCGGCGCATCGAATTTCACATCAAGTAGCAGCCTGCAGCGACATCCCGGAGCACCCCGCCCGTCGAGGACGGTTGCGGGCGGGGCGCTCGCCCCCCTACGATCAGATTGACTTTAGTCCTCCCGTTTGGTACCATTTATTGAAAAAGTGTGGGGGTTTTGACCCTTTTTGCCCGAGGAGCGTTTGGGGATCGCCAGGTACGGATATGATGTCGTCGGGGCAGTGGTGGCCGTCTGTGCGCTCCTGGCGGTGGCAATCTGGCTGCTGATCGATCCGAAAACGGTCAAGATCGCGATCATCGCTCTTCTTGGCGTCGCCCTCCTTTTCACGCTCTATTTTTTCCGAGACCCCGACCGTTCCGTCCCCTCCGGTGAGCAGTGGGTACTGGCACCGGCCGATGGCAAAGTGCTTCTGGTGCGGGAAGTCCACGAGCCGGAGTTCCTCAAGGGGGAGGCCATTCAGGTGAGCATCTTCATGTCCCCCTTGAACGTGCACGTCAATCGGTTTCCCATAAGCGGGACCGTGCGGCATTTCCGGCACGTACCCGGCGAATACCTGGTGGCGTTTGATGAGAAATCTTCCTCCCGCAATGAGCGCACGCTGATCGGCATTGAGCGGGGCGAGACGCGGGTGTTGTTCACGCAGATAGCCGGGTTCATTGCCCGCCGCATCGTGGCCGAGGTAGCGGAAGGGGACCAGGCCGTCGCGGGCGAGCGCTTCGGGATGATCAAGTTCGGCTCGCGCGTGGACGTCTTTCTTCCCAAGGGCGTGCGCGTGATGGTGGGCCCGGGCGATGTCACCGTGGCCGGGGAGACGATTCTTGCCGACCTCTCCTGAGCCCAAGTGCAGAATCCAGACAGGGAGCGCCGCATGAAGATCACGCGTGCCGTCGTCCCGAGCCTGTTCACTGTGCTGAATATGTTCTCGGGATTCATGTCCCTGCTCCATGCCAGCAGGGGAGAGTTCATCGCCGCGTCGTGGTTCATCATTCTGGCCGCGGGGTTCGATGCCCTGGATGGGATCATGGCGCGCATCACCAAGTCCTCCTCTGAATTCGGCGTGGAGATCGATTCGCTCTCTGATGTTGTCTCCTTCGGGGCGGCGCCGGCCTTCCTGGTCTATCAGCTCTCGCTCTTCCGCCTGGAGGGTCTCGGGATTCTGATCAGCTCCCTGCTCATGATCTTCGCTGCCCTCCGGCTTGCCCGCTTCAACGTGCAGCTGGTGGGATTCGACAAAGATCACTTTGTCGGACTTCCCGTCCCGGTCAGTGCCATCACCGTCGCCTCGTTCACGCTGAACGCATGGAACGATATCACCGGCCTGGATCCGGCCGGCGCCATTGCCCTGCCGTGGATGGCGGTCGTGCTGGCCTTGCTCATGGTGAGCAAGATTCCCTACGATACCATACCGCGATTCTCGCGCCGGGCGATCAGACGCGAGCCCTGGAAGTTTGTCTTTTTCGTCTCTGGAGTTGTTGTTGTCTTTGTCACGGCCGGTGGGGCGATCTTCCCCCTCCTAGTTCTCTTCATCACACTCGGGATTGTCCGCTACGTGGTCATGCTGGTCAGGAGGGTGGTGCAGGGACCGGCCAAGTTCGACGACGAGGAGGAAGCGGTCGAGCCCAGCAGCATCGAGCGGTAGTTCCACATCCAGTGGTGTCCCGTGTATCATTCCAGAGTTCGTGTGACGCTTCGGCCCTCGATCTTGGACCCCCAGGGGAAGGCCGTTGAGCATGCAATCGAGAGTCTTGGCGTGGGACCAGTGTCCCAGGTGCGGATCGGGAAATACGTGGAATTCCTCGTTGACGAGCAGGAGGAAGATGCGGCGCGCCGGGCGACGGAGGATGTGTGCCGGAGGCTCCTTGCCAACCCGGTGATGGAAGATTACTCCTATGAACTCACAAGGCTCTGAGTCGCCGTGGATCGTGTAACCTTCGGGGTCGTAGTTTTCCCGGGGTCGAACTGCGACCACGACACATATTACGTGTGCAAGAAGATCCTGGGGCAGGAGGCCGTGTTTCTCTGGCACAAGGAGGAGGACCTTCGCGGGGTGGACGCGGTGATTCTCCCCGGCGGCTTCTCCTACGGCGACTACCTGCGGTGCGGGGCCATCGCCCGGTTCTCCCCGATCATGAAACAGGTGATACGATTTGCCACCGAGGGTGGGACGGTGCTCGGCATCTGTAACGGCTTTCAGATTCTCCTGGAGGCCGGCCTGCTCCCCGGTGTGCTGCTGCGTAACGCATCGCTCCGCTTTGTGTGCCGTCGCGTTCAGGTCCGGGTGGAGAACGCCGCAACGAGGTTCACGAGTCTGTACCCACCGGGAGAGGTCGTGACGTTCCCCGTGGCCCACGGCGATGGGAACTACTTCACCGATCCGGAGACGCTGGCGCAATTGAATGCCCGGGATCAGATCGTGTTCCGCTATGCGGACGCCGGGGGGAATGTGACGCCGGAGGGGAACCCGAACGGTTCTCTGGAAAATGTTGCGGGCGTGGTCAACGAGCAGGGGAATGTTTTGGGGATGATGCCGCATCCGGAGCGGGCATCCGATCCCGTCCTGGGTATGACTGATGGCCAGCGCTTGTTCCGGTCCATGATCGAATGGTGTATCATCAACGTCCGCGGTGAGCGGCAGGAGGATGGACAATGCCAAACCTTGGCGCAACAGAAATAATCCTGATCCTCTTTGTCATCCTGATCTTTTTCGGTGCCAAGAAGATCCCGGAACTCGCGCAGGGTTTAGGGAAGGGTCTGCGGGAGTTCAAGAAGGCTACCCGGGATGCCGAGGAGGGCATCGAGGGGGAGGTCAAGAAACTTGACCAGACCAAGGGATCCGAGGAGACGAAAGGCTAGGACGCCATGCTGGAAAACCTCGGCGGGAGCGAACTGCTCGTTGTCATGCTGGTGATCTTCCTGTTCTTCGGGCCCAAGAAGTTCCCCGAACTGGGACGGACCTTCGGCAAGGCCGTGCGGGAGTTTCGTGGCGCAATGAACGGCGTCCGTCGCGACATCGAGAACGCCACGAAACTGGACAAGTGAGGCCTGTGGACGGTCGGACACCGTACGACGAAACACGCCGCCTTCTGGACGCGGGCACGACCACATGCGAACGGCTTACCGAACACTACCTCCACGCGATTGAGGAGAATCAGCATCTCAACGCATTCCTCACCCTCTTTCCCGAGAGGGCTCTTGCGCAGGCGCGGGCGGTCGATCAGCGGCTTGCCCTCGGGCGCGCCGGTCCGCTTGCAGGCATGATTGTTGCGCTGAAGGACGCGCTCTCTCTTCGCGGCGAGCGCGTCACCTGTGCCTCCCGTATCCTCGAAAATTTCTCGGCCGTCTACACCGCCACTGCTGTCGAACGTCTCATCGAAGCGGACGCGATCGTCGTTGGCAAGACCAATATGGATGAGTTCGCAATGGGCTCATCCGGCGAGAACTCGGCGTTCGGGCCGGTCCGCAATCCCGTCGATGAAGCCCGCGTTCCCGGAGGATCCAGCAGTGGATCCTGCGTTGCCGTAGCCGCCGGGATGGCCCAGACGGCACTCGGCACCGATACCGGCGGCTCTATCCGGCAGCCGGCAGCCTTCTGCGGTGTGGTGGGGCTCAAGCCGACCTACGGTCGTGTCTCACGGTATGGTCTGGTGGCCCTGGCCTCCTCCTTCGACCAGATCGGGCCGTTTGCTCTGACTGTGAAGGATGCGGCCTCCGTGCTGAAGGTCATTGCCGGACATGATCCAAAAGATGCGACATCGTTGACTGCTCCGGTCCCAGACTACCGGGCCGCACTGGAGGTCCCGCTGGAAGGGACGGTTGTGGGCGTTCCCAAGGAGGCCTTGGGCGAAGGACTGGACAGAGAGGTGCGTGCCGCCGTGGAGCGATCCATCGAGCGATTGCGCGAGCGGGGTGTTCAGACAAGGGAAATCACCCTCCCTCATGCAGAGTACGTCATTTCGACCTACTACATACTGATGACCGCGGAGGCATCCTCCAACCTCGCCCGCTACGATGGAGCGCGCTACGGCTACCGGACTCCGGGGGGCGGCGGACTGCTCGAGACCTATGTTCGGTCCCGAACCGAGGGATTCGGGCCGGAGGTCAAGCGACGCATCATGCTGGGCACTTACGTGCTTTCGGCTGGCTACTACGACGCCTACTACCGAAAAGCCCAGCAGGTCCGTCGGTTGATCCAGGAGGATTTTCGCCAGGCATTTGCGGCGGTGGACTGCATTCTCATGCCCACGAGTCCGACGACCGCCTTTGGTCTTGGTGAGAAGATCGATGATCCGCTCCAAATGTACCTCTCCGACATTTACACGGTGTCGGCAAACCTGGCCGGCATTCCGGCCATCAGCATTCCGTGCGGCACTGACGGTGCGGGCCTGCCGATCGGAGCGCAGGTTCTGGGCCGGCACCTCGATGAAGCCATGGTCCTCCGTGTGGCGCACGCGCTGGAAGAGTCCTGAGCCCACAGGCACAAGGAAGGAATATTCGCGATGAGCATTCTTGTCAGCAGGAAGACACGTCTCCTCGTTCAGGGAATTACCGGGAGCGAAGGTACCTTCCACACCAAGCAGATGCTGGAGTATGGCACCAACGTCGTTGCAGGTGTGACTCCGGGGAAGGGTGGCCTGAGCTATGAGGGGAACGAGCGCGACCGGTTCACTCGTCCCGTTCCGGTGTTTGACACGGTGGCAGATGCGGTCACCGAGACGGGTGCAAACGCGTCGGTCGTCTTCGTCCCATCGGCGTTTGCCGCCGATGCTATCATGGAGGCCGCCGGCGTGTCTATCCCCCTCATCGTTTGCATCACCGAGGGTATCCCCACTCGAGAAATGGCTGTGGCCTATGACGTCGTACTCTCGAAGGGGAGCAGACTCATCGGTCCCAACTGTCCCGGCATCATCACACCTGGCCAGTGCAAAATTGGGATCATGCCGGGGTTCATCCACCGTCCCGGAAAGGTCGGCGTGGTCTCACGGAGTGGTACCCTGACCTATGAAGCGGTCTGGCAGCTTACCGAGCGAGGAATCGGCCAGTCGACGTGCATCGGCATCGGGGGAGACCCGATTATCGGGACCCGGTTCCTGGAGGCGCTCACGCTCTTCAACGAGGATCCCGGGACAGATGCCGTTGTGATGATCGGAGAGATTGGCGGAACTGCCGAGGAAGAGGCAGCGGCCTACGTTGCCCGTGAGGGAACCAAGCCCGTGGTCGGGTTCATTGCTGGCCGCACGGCTCCGCCGGGACGCCGCATGGGGCATGCCGGGGCGATCATCGCCGGAGGCAAGGGGACGGCCCAGGAAAAGATGGATGCGATGCGCTCGGCCGGCATTGTTGTCGTCGAAAGCCCGGCGCTGATCGGAGAAACCATGCAGCGGGTGTTGGGGAAGCGAGGGCTGCTCAGGAAAGTCTCCGCTTCCGGGGCCGGGAGGCATCCGGTGAAAAAAACGGCGCTCGTATTGGGGCGGGAGCGCGGGCGTCGCGGGCTCACGCGGGCAAAGCGCAAACGCTAGAGGAGAGTACTGATCACCATACAAAGGAGCTACCGTGGGTGAGCGTACGCTGGCAATTCTGAAACCAGACTGCCTTAGGAAACAGCTTGCCGGCCAGGTCCTGGCCCGCATCGAGGGGGCGGGATTCCGTGTCCTGGGCATGAGGATGGTCCGCCTGACGCGCGTCAGCGCGGGCGCATTCTACGCGGTCCACCGCGGGCGGCCGTTCTACGATGATCTGGTTACGTTCATGAGCTCGGGTCCGTGCATGCCCATCGCGTTGGAGAAGGGAGACGCCGTGGCCGAATTCCGAGCACTCATCGGTGCGACCGATCCGAAGGAGGCTGCACCCGGCACCATCCGGAAGGACTTCGCCTCGAGCAAAGGGGAGAACATCGTCCACGGTTCTGACTCCAGAGAAAACGGCATGTTGGAGGTCGGCTTCTTCTTCTCGGAGAAAGAGTTGAGCGAGAATACTGGCTAGCCCCCCCTGGAGCGTGGCAGCTCAGACCGAGACAGGGGAGGAGACAATCCTCCCCTGTGCGTAACCGGCGTGAGGAGACAGAAATGGCCCTGAGGCCCTGGAAAAAGCTAAGAGATTCGGTCGTCATCGCCAATCCGTGGTGGACCTATAAGCGTGATGCCTGCCTGCTCCCAGGAGGAACGGAGGGGGAATACCACTACGTTCATACCAACGGATCTTCCATGGTCATACCCGTGGGCAGAGACGGCAGGCTTCTTCTTGTAAACCAGTACCGCTACCTGATGCACCGGGAGTCGCTGGAGTTTCCATGCGGGAGTGTCAAGGATGGGTTCACCCATGACCGTACCGCACGTGAGGAACTGGCCGAGGAGACCGGCTACAAGTCGGGCATTCTACAGGAAATCGGGGCATTCAACCCATATAACGGCGTCACCGACGAGATGTGCCGCGTGTACCTAGCCAGAGAGCTTATTGACGTCGGGACCGCTCCTGAAGAGACCGAAGAATTTGAGTCCTTTTGGCTGAGTCCGCGGGAGATCGATGCTCGCATCAGGGATGGCTCGCTCTGGGACGGGATGACCATTGCCGCCTGGGCGATAGCACGGGAGCAACTGCACGGGTCGGCTTCGGCAGGGGTGACGGGCTGATGGGGGCAAGTGATTTGGTGACATGCAACCAGAGGAAAGAGGGAGTTTTCTCCTTGACAGTGGCGGGCTTTGGTGATATATTTCATAAATTTTCCCTTACGCCCGTAACTACCGCTTGACATGACCAATGGCAAGACCATGGCAATGGTTCGAGAACACCGGAGGGTGATTCTCCCCATCGCCGGCCTGATCGTGGTCGCACTTGCCATTGGCGTTTTTTTTGGCGGAACTGCGGCCTGGGTGACCGCCGCCGCAGTGCTGGTTGCGGGTGCGGTCACCATTGCCATGCGTCTGCGGGAGGGTGGACTTCCTGAGGGCGTGCTCAGACGCTTAACCCACTCACAATTCCCCGATGCTCGCATGAAAAAGTTGCTCTTTGACGACTTCCAGGGCTCATCAGGGAAATACCTGGTCCGGGAGGTGGAGGAGGAGCCCGCGGTTGTGCCGTCCTCGAAGACGGTTCAACCGGCTGCGGTCCCCCGGCGCGAGGAAGCGGTGCGTGAGCTCGATATTCTTGATTTCTTCGACCTCGATACCGACACTCCCCTCTCGGAGGTCGAACCCAGGAGCGAGTTCCATTCGCTCATCAACAAAGTGCTCCTGGTGTTGAAAGACGTCCTGTTTGCTCACACCACGGCATACTTCTGGGTCAATCGCGAGAAGGGCCAGATGGTGCTCGAGTCGATGGCGACGGACTCCGAACTGTTCATGGAGGAGCGGAGATTCCCTCTGGATGGCGATCTGGTCAGTGGTGTAGCGAATACGGGCAAGCCGCGGCTGGTCGGTGACTTGAGTCCGGTTGCGGCGCCAGAGCTTCTGCGCTACTATCGCTCTGGTGGGGGCGTGCGCTCTGTGGTCGCCGTTCCAGTGTTCCTCAAAGCGGGGACCGACACCATTCAGCCGGTGGGTGTGCTGGTGGCCGACAGTCTGGCTGAGGATGCCTTCGGGCATGAAACCCTCACCCTGCTGGGGAAATTCACGAGGCTGGTCTCAGCGCTCGTCAAGAGTTACACCGACAAGTACGACCTTCTGCTGGATTCGGAGCTTCTGAGTTCGATCCGCCGGATGGCAGACAGAATTAAGTCCAGCCCGCAGGAAGAGATAATCCTGAGCGCGCTGTCTGACGAGGTGAACCGCTTGGCCGGGTGGGATGTGCTCACCATCACGATGTATTCCGAGGAGCACAAGGCATGGATTCTCCAGAAAGTGGTGAATAAACCTGCCGTCGAGTACGTCACCTCGGACCAGATTGTGGATGTTGGCGCCAGTCTGGTTGGTGAGGCGATCCGCAGCAACAAGGTGGAGCTCGTTGGGGATATGGCAACCTGCGGTCGACCCCGATTCCATCCGCAGGAGTCCGTCGGGATCGGGGGGGCGTTTCTTGTCGTTCCCATCAGCTCGTTCAACCGATGCTACGGAGCCCTCACCGTGGAGAGCAAGTCGCCCGGCAGCTTTGCCGGGAGTGAGGTGGAGACACTCTACCGGCTCGTCGAGAGCGCCGCTGGGGCCCTTGAGGTGGTCTACATGAACACGCTGGTGAAGGACTTCGTCACCGTTGACCACCTCACCGGCTCGCTGATCCCCAAGCACTTTCACCGGGCATTGGAGGAGGAAGTCCTGCGTGCGGAGGACTTCGCCACCGAGCTTGCCCTGGTGTCCATCGCCGTTGACGGCGTTGAGGAACATGTCGCGCGGTATGGAACGGAAGCTCGCGAGGTGGTGTTGCGGGAAATTGCCGGAATCGTTCGTGCACACTGCAGACCCTATGATGTTCTGGGACTCCAGGGCGACGGCCGACTCGGAGTCCTTCTGGTCAACACCACTGCCAGTGACGCCTATGTGTGGGCCGAGAGGATCCGCAAGCTGATCGCCAGCCACACCATCACCGTGGCCAGGAAGACCTTCTCGGTGACAGTCAGCGTAGGGGTAAGCGGGTTGACCGAGGGAATGCGCAGCGATGAGCTTGTGGCGGGGACCTCGAAAGTCTTGGAAAAGGCTATGGAAACGGGCGGAAATCTCGTCCGCGTTCTCTAGCCGTAGAACGTGACGATGAGCTATTTGAAAGGATAGATGACCGATGGCGAAGGCCCAGACATTTGCCGAAAAGGCCAAAAAGAGCACCGAGGCCAGGGGGAAGAAATGCCCCGTTTGCGGCACGGTGTTCCAGCCCATACTCCTGGTGGCGTCCGAGCAGTCGAAGAGCAGTGGCAGTTGGAAATTCACCGAACGGCGCGTCCAGGTGTGCAAGTGCAACGAGAAGGAAGTCTACGCCTAGTCTCTCGGACCGTTCAATGCTGCCACTCCCCCCGGGCGGACCTTCACAGTGCCGGCAGGCGTGCAAGAAGCAGCATCCCGGATGTTTTATCTCCCACCGGAAACCCCGGAGAACGAAATCTCGTTACCACTAGTGCACGGCAGTCCCCAGGGAGGGAGGGGAGGCGTGTGCATTTTTTGACATGAAATCAAAGGTTTCGGGGCTGCCTGCGACTGATGTGGAATTCGACGGGTTTGTCTCGGACTCCGGGACGGCAGTTGAGATCCCTGCGGAGATGGGCGCCGCCATGGAGCCGTTGCGGGGCTGCCGGGTGAGGGTGAGAATCCGGTCCCGGGAGCGGGCGTTGGCGCTTCAGGTCCGGGGAGTGACCGACGAAGAGATCAGGCGGATCGCTGCGACGCAGTCCGAGGAGCAGGAAGCGGTGGTGCGCTTTCTGCTTTCCGAGGGGGTGCTCCGTCGTGGAAAAGCGACGAGATCCCGGTGAGTCTGAAGCGGGTTGCGGTCGACAGCGACATCATCCTGGACCACCTGTACGGGAGTGCCAGCCCGTCGGTACTCCGTCGGCTGATGCGGGCGTTCTTCTGCTACACGACAGTCTTCCAGGCTGCCGAGGTGCTCTCCCGGGCGCGCACGCCCTTCGAGCTTCATGCCATGCAGGATGCGATGGGGGCGATGAAGCTTCTCGGGGTGAATGCACGCGGCGCAACGCGATATGCTGAGATGCTGCGGAAGTCACGGTCACCAGATCGATGGACAGTCATGGTGGCCGGTCTCTGTCTGGAAAGCAAGCTTCCACTGGTGAGTGGGCGGGTGCGAGAGTATCGAAGGTTTCGGGAGCTCCTCCTCATCCCTCCGCGACTTATCCGGCCGGGCGCCACGGGGGAGGAGATTCTGGCAGAGGCAAGAACACGCGAGTGACCCCTCGCGCGGCGCGGGGCGAGAACTGAGGAGAATCGAGGTGACCACATGGTGAAGATCACCAAGCAATACACGAACCGGGAAAGCCAGTCGCTCGACAAGTACCTGCAGGAGATCGGCAAGGTTGATCTCCTCACCTCCGAGGAGGAGATCGACTTGGCGCGCCGCATCAAGAAGGGGGACCAGCGCGCGCTCGAGAAACTCACGAAGGCAAATCTCCGGTTCGTGGTCAGCGTGGCCAAGCAGTATCAGAATCAGGGGCTTTCGCTGGGGGACCTGATCAACGAAGGGAACCTGGGGCTGATCAAGGCGGCAAAGCGCTTTGATGAGACGCGGGGCTTCAAGTTCATCTCCTACGCGGTCTGGTGGATTCGTCAGTCGATTCTTCAGGCACTTGCCGAGCAATCGCGGATCGTCCGCCTTCCCCTGAATCGCGTTGGGGCGCTGAACAAGATTGGCAAGGCCTTCAGCACGCTCGAACAGGAGTTTGAGCGTGAGCCGAGCGCGAGTGAGCTGGCCGAAGAGCTCGACATGTCCCTGTACGAGGTCTCCGATACGCTCAAGATCTCGGGACGCCATCTCTCGATGGATGCACCGTTCGCGCAGGGGGAGGACAATCGCCTCCTGGATGTGATTCAGGATGAGCGGCAGCCGGCACCAGACAACGAACTGATGAAGGAGTCCCTGAGCAGGGAAGTTGAGCGCGCCCTCTCCACGCTGAGCGAGCGCGAGGCAGAGGTTATCCGCCTCTATTTTGGCCTTGGGCGTGAGCATTCCCTGACGCTGGAGGAGATCGGGGAGCGCTTCAAGCTCACTCGGGAGCGCGTACGGCAGATCAAAGAGAAGGCGATTCGAAGACTCCGTCACGCCTCGCGCAGTAAGCAGCTGAGGGCGTATCTGGGATAACGACGCATCGGCAGGCATTCACGGCCGTTAGAGACCCCGCCCGCTCCGGCCACCCGTTGACCATGCAGGAGGAAACGAGACACCCGGTGTCCCTGCGTGCCATGGCATTTGCGGCCGTGGCAGCACTGATTGCGGCAATCGGTGTGGTTGGGTGTTCGAGCTCTTCGCCGAGGTTCGCTTCGCCCCCGGCCGAGGAGATTCCGCTTGATCGGGTGCGTGCCGAGGAGCGTCGCGAGGATGATCACAAAGTTGACCTCAGAGAGCTCTCCCACCGGCTGGCCACACGACCCCGCGCTTCCGAGCGATACCAGAATGCCACCCCCGAGGGGGTGAACCGTGACAGGATGCTCCTCGAGATCGTCGGCTACCTTGGGGTGCCGTATGAATTCGGAGGGGCAAGCCGATCCGGCATGGACTGCTCAGGGTTCACCACCACAGTCTTCCGCTCCGGCGCCTTGCGTGTCCTTCCTCGCTCAACCGGGGGGCAGTATGCGGCCGGTCGAACAGTCGCCGCCGCCGAGCTCCAATTCGGTGATCTCGTGTTTTTCAATACGACGGGGAGATCCCCCTCGCACGTCGGGATCTACATTGAGGACGATCTTTTCGCCCATGCAAGCGTGACCTACGGCGTCACGATCTCTTCGCTGGAGAGCACCTACTATCGAAGGCGTTTCGTGGGCGCTCGGAGAGTGCTCCGGTAGAGGTCGGCTGGCAAGATGTATTCAGTTTATGATGTTGTTGCTGGAGGATCTGTGGCTATTCTTCCCATCTATCTCTTCGACCACCCGGTCCTGAAGAAGAAAGCGAAACTTGTCCGGGAGCTTGATGATGACTTGCGGCAGCAGGCGGCCGACATGATGGAGACGATGCACCGCGCAAACGGCATCGGGCTTGCGGCGAATCAGGTTGGTTCGCTGCAGAGGATCATCGTTGTCGACATTTCCGGGGTGGAAGAGGCAGCCGGAGCTACCCCGCTTGTGATGATCAATCCTGAGGTCCTTTTCGAAGAGGGACGATGGGTCATGGAGGAAGGATGCCTGAGCATCCCCGATATCCGGGAAGAAGTCGAACGGGCCGAACGCATCCGCGTCCGGTATCGTGATCTTGACTTCCAGGTGCAGGAGTCGGACATGGAGGCGCTCCTGGCGCGCGTGATCCTCCACGAAATCGATCACCTCAACGGTGTTCTGTTTCTCGATCGCATTGGCTCGGTACGGAGGAAGCTGCTGCGAGGGCGCCTCAATAAGATCGCTCGGGGCGAATGCGAAACGGCCTATCCAACGGTGCTGGCCGACGGCGCCCTGAAGGCAGAATTCCCCCTCTCCTAGGGAAGGAGTCAGGCAAGTGCGTCTGGTGTTCATGGGGACGCCGGAGTTCTCTCTCCCCAGTCTGGAGACGCTGGTCAGGGCAGGCTACGCGATCGAGACCGTGGTCACGGGACCCGACAAGCCGCGCGGGCGCGGCCGCGAGTCCGCGCCCACTCCCGTCAAGGTGGCGGCGCTCTCGCACGGTATCCCGCTCTTGCAGCCAGCCTCCACCCGTGACCCTGCTTTCGCCGAGGCACTCAGAGAGCGTGCCCCGGAGCTCATCGTTGTTGTTGCCTTTCGCATCCTCCCGCCGTCGATCATCGCCCTTCCCTCCCGGGGTGCATTCAACCTCCATGCCTCCCTGCTGCCGCGTTATCGTGGAGCCGCACCGATCAACTGGGCATTGATCAACGGGGAGAGGCGGACCGGTGTGACCACGTTTTTCCTCGAAGAGAAGGTGGACACGGGGGAAATCATCCATCAGCGTGAAGTGCCGATCGAGGACGACGATGATGCGGGGTCCCTTCATGACCGCCTTGCGGCCGTGGGTGCCGAGCTTGTCCTGGAGACCGTTCGGAGCATAGAGGCCGGCAACCCTCCCCGACGCCTCCAGGACCCCTCCAGAGCGACTCCAGCCCCAAAGATATTCCGGGAACACTGTGTGATCCCATGGGAGCAGCCCGCCGAAGAGATTCGGAATCTCATCCGGGGGCTCGCTCCCCATCCCGGCGCGTTCACGCTGCACCGCGGAGCGGTGATGAAGCTCTTCCGGGGTGTCGTGGAGCTCTCACGCACAGGTCTTGCTCCAGGAGAGATCCACTCCAGCGAGGAGCAACTGCTGGTCGGCACCGGGAGCACAGCACTCTCGGTGATCGAACTCCAGCAGGAGGGACGCAGACGGATGGAGGTGCGGGAGTTCTTGCGGGGATATCGGTTCGCCCCGGGTGACCGGTTCTCCTCAGGGCCTGTCGATGGGTAACCAATCCTTGACGTTCCGGTAATATTGACGTAACTCTCGCTCGATAGATTAGCCCACTCGGCAGGGGATTGATCCTGCGATATCGGGGGTCTTCGATTCCCCCCGCCGCGCCTGGCAGGCCCTTCCCCGGGGTCCCACACTTCCCTTCGAGTTCCCCTGTCTCGGCGGCGGAACGGGGGCGAAGATCGCCCATCCTGCCTAGCGGCTATGGGCTTGCGGGGACCAGTAGCGGCTTTGCTTGCAGAGATCCCCGCAACTGTAGAGATTCCTCCCAATCCTCCTTATGTTGGGTAGGAACAGGGCCCCGATGGGATCTCCTGCCCCCTGTCCGTCGGGGCCCACTGTTACCCTCTCTGCCTGTAACCTTAACAATTTCTTAACATTCGACATCGGCAAGTGTGGCTGGTGTTGGCTAGATTCCGTACATTCGAGGAGATGGCGTGCCCTCACAGGCTCACCGTGTACCGCTGCAAAGGCCGGATCTGACCGGGTCCCTCACCGCTTTGACGATAGATTGTTGAACGACACCTAGCAACAGCCTCGGCGTTCTTCCTGCAATGGAATTCTATCTCTTCATCCTCATCATCCTCTTTGCCACCGCGATTGTGGACCTGATGGTGGGGGTCGCCAACGACGCCGTGAACTTCCTAAATTCGGCCGTCGGATCGCGGGCCGGGAAGCGAGTGACGATCATGTTGGTGGCCAGCGCCGGCGTGCTCATCGGAACGACCTTCTCGGGCGGCATCATGGAAGTCGCCCGCAAGGGGATCTTCAACCCCGAGATGTTCGTCTTCCATGAGGTGATGATCATTTTTCTGGCGGTGATGCTCACCGATATTCTCCTGCTGGATGTCTACAACACGTTTGCCCTTCCCACCTCGACCACCGTCTCGATCGTCTTCGAGCTCCTTGGAGGGGCTTTTGCGATCAGCGTGGTGAAGGTCTGGGGGACCGGGGGAGGCATGGGGGAAGTCCTGACGCACATCAATACTGCCAATGTGCTCACGATCGTTTCCAGCATCGGACTTTCCATCGTGTTCGCGTTCATTTTCGGCTCCGCAATGCAGTTTCTGACAAGAATCCTCTTCACCTTTGACTATCTCAAGACCTTTCGCCGGTACGGCGGCCTCTATTGCGGATTCGCCCTCACCCTGATTACCTACTTCATTCTGGTGAAAGGGGCGAAGGGGTCGACGTTGATCACTCCGGAGACTGCGGAATGGATTAAGCAGAACATGGCGGCGATTCTTGCGGTGAGCTTTGCCGTCTGGTCTGTCTTCTGGCAGGCGGTCATTCTCGGGACACGTATTAACGTCCTCCGCATTATTGTTCTCGTTGGCACGTTTGCCCTTGCCCTCGCATTTGCCGCAAATGATCTCGTGAACTTCATCGGCGCACCGATGGGTGCCCTGGCTGCGTTCGTCACGGCAAGTGGCTCGCCAGGGATGGACCCCCACACCCTGTCGATGGAAGCGCTCGGGCAGACCGTACAAGTGAAGACCTGGATCTTGCTCCTGGCCGGGGCAATCATGGTGGGGACGCTCTGGCTCTCCCGAAAGGCCCGGAGCGTGACAATGACGGAGGTCTCGCTGGGACGCCAGGCTGAGGGAGCCGAACGCTTCGGCTCCTCGGTGGTCTCCCGCGCCGTGGTCGGTATGGCACTGTCGCTGTATGATCTCTACTGCCGTGTGATTCCGGAGTCACTCCGGGGGTGGGTCTCCCGCCGGATCGATCCCACCCGGTCGGTGATGGAGCGAGACATTCATGGGGCAGTGCCGGCCTTCGACCTGTTGCGCGCTGCGGTCAATCTGATGGTTGCCAGCGCGTTGATCTCGTTCGGGACATCGCTAAAGCTGCCCCTATCCACCACATTCGTGACGTTCATGGTCGCCATGTCAACCTCGCTGGTGGATAAGTCGTGGGGAAGGGAGAGCGCTGTCTACCGCGTCAACGGCGTCATTACGGTCGTGGGGGGGTGGTTTTTCACGGGCCTTCTGGCCTTCAGCGCCTGCTTTGCTCTTGCGCTGGTCATCTACTTCGGCGGGCTCGCCGCCATTCTGGGCATCGTCCTTGTCGCGGCCTTTCTGCTCCACCGCACAGCGCGCATTCACAGAACCCGCGAGGATGAGTTTGAGCGGCGTGAGCGCGAGGGTCGTGTTGTGGACGGGGAAGCCGGACGACTGGCAGCCCT
>Ga0209536_100006163_pt1 | contig 18421 bp, 15 predicted proteins | sample DeeMarSeWOR28_12_FD_187461 | JGI IMG/M metagenome (GOLD analysis project Ga0209536, IMG submission 187461) | Marine sediment microbial communities from White Oak River estuary, North Carolina - WOR-2-8_12 (SPAdes) (version 2) | ecosystem: Environmental > Aquatic > Marine > Intertidal zone >... | reverse complement strand
GAACATTCCCAGATTGGGTGCATATTTGAGCTTGAACTTGCCCCGCGGCTCTGCAGCCCTGGTCTTCGGGACCACCGACGAGATCGCAACCGCCGCGGCGGCCGACGCCATCAAGCCGCGCCGAGTGACCTTTCTTTCCTGGCTGTTCTGCATTCTGAATACTCCTTTTCTCATACCCTTGAGGGTAATAAATTCCCGCTAGCAAGATCATAAACTGCTATACCCTTAAGGGTAGTAAGTTCTCGCGAGCAAAACCAGAACCTGTTATTGTGAGGCCACTTACCCGCGCAATAACGGGAGTTCTAAGTCGGGAACACTATATTGTAAAAGCTACTACCTATGGCACAAGTTGCCCGAGCAAAAGCGGGAAATTTCAATCGCGAGCACTATACATTGGCGGTGCTACTTCTTAAACGCAACCCACTTCTGTTTGCTTTTGGCACTTGCCAGAACAGTTTCGATAAAGAGCATGCCGCGAAGCCCGTCTTTGACGTCGGGGAAGTCCTGTGCCAGGGGATCGGGTTTTGTTCTGGTCAGCTTGGCCCGGATCGTATCGGCGAAGTTTCGGTAGTTGTTTGCGAAGGCCTCGAAGAAGGCCTCGGGATGTCCGCTGGGCAAACGTGTTGCGCGCTCTGCAGCGGGACTCTTGGCTCCCACGTATTCATTGCCGCGGCGCCACACCTGAACAGGCCCGTCCGGCGTCTTGACGTACAGATAGTTCGGGTGCTCCTGATGCCATTCCAGGCCCTTGTCCTCGCCGTAGATCCAGATGGCCAGGTTGTTTTCTTCTCCGATGGACACCTGGCTGGCGTGCAGAACGCCGCGGGCACCATTGTTGAAGCGCAGCAGGATGTTGCCGTCGTCGTCGAGCCTTCTGCCCTTGACGAAGATCGTCAGGTCGGCACAGACTTCCTTGATCTTCAGGCCGGTGATATACTCGGAGAGGTTCTCGGCGTGCGTGCCGATGTCACCCATGGATCCGGCGCCGCCGCTCTGCTTGGGGTCGGTCCGCCAGGCCGCCTGCATCTGGCCGGTCTTCTCGAGTGCGGTGGCCAGCCAGCCCTGTGGATACTGAACGACTATCTTGCGAATCTTGCCCAGGTCGCCCTGGCGCACCATATCGCGGGCCAGCTTGACCATCGGATAGCCCGTGTAGTTGTGCATCAGTCCGAAGACCCTGCGGTTCTCCTTGACGAGTTTGACCAGTTCTTTTGCCTCTTTGGAGTTGATGGTCATGGGCTTTTCGCACATAACGTGGAAGCCCGCCTTGATGAAGTCCCTGGCGATAGGAAAATGCCAGTTGTTCGGCGTGGTTATGGCAACAAAATCGACCCTCTCACCTTCGGGCAGCTTGAGCTCTTTCTCGATCATCTGCTCGTATGTGCCGTATACGCGCTTGGGATCGAGCAGCAACTCTCGTCCCTGCTGCTTGGATTTGCGCGGGTTGATATCGAACGCCCCGGCCACGAGATCAATGCCGCCGTCCAGACGCGAGGCCTTGCGATGCACGTCACCGATGAACGCCCCCGGTCCGCCGCCGATCATCCCCATTTTCAAGTGTCTATTGAGTGCCATGCCTGCTCCTTTCAGAAAAAATGTTCGTATCCTTTGTATGTCATTGTTTTGAATCGCCCACAAATATAGCCCAAGGGCGTCGATTCCGCAAGGCCTTGTCCAAAAAGAATTGCCGACCCCGGCGACAAGAATCTGACAAAGTTGGCCTTGACAACCACCAAGGGTCGATTATAAATCTGTTACTGCCGTCGATTTGCGACAAGGCGAATATTGCAACGGAGAAGAACATGAAACCTGATATTGTTCCCGTGTCTGTTGGCTTGTATTTCATACCGGTCGAGACGAGGATTCCACTCAAGTTCGGGCCTGAAATAACGACCGCAGTCGTATGCGCACGGGTCCGCATGACGGTGGCGAACAGACAGGGGCAGAAGGCGCAGGGCTGGGGCGAGACCCCGCTTAGCGTGCAGTGGACCTGGCCCAGCAGTTTGAGTTACCTGGACAGGTGCGATACGCTGCAAGCATTCTGCAAGATGCTTGCCGAGGCCTGGGGTGTTTTCGGCCATCACGGACACCCTATGGAATTGGGCAGTGAATTCGTCCGAACAGTCCTGCCCGAACTTCTGCATAGGATCAACCACCAGCGCGGCGAGCAGGCCGAACCGATGCCGCATCTGGCGGCCCTGGTCTGCTGCTCGGCGTTCGACATCGCACTGCACGATGCATACGCCAGACTTCTGGATCGCGACGTTTACTCGATCTACAACGCCGAGTTCATGAATGAGGATCTGTCGGCATTTATCGAGCCCGCCGCCGGATCCGGGGTTTCGTTTGACGGAAAGTACCCGGAGGATTTCTTCGTCTCTCGGCCGCCCGTTACTATGCCTGCATGGCATCTGGTCGGGGGCAAGGATTTGCTCGATGCCTCTGAGTTGACGGGGGCCGAGCCCGATGACGGTTATCCGGTGTTGTTGCCGGATTGGATAAAGCGCGATGGCCTGAAGTGCCTAAAAGTAAAACTCTGCGGCAACGATTCTAAATGGGACGTTGAACGCCTGGTCAAGGTGGGCCAGATTGCCATCGACAACAACGTGCCGTGGCTGACCAGTGACTTCAACTGTACGGTAACCGAGCCGGCCTACGTGAACGAGATTCTCGATCGTCTAGTTGAGGAACATCCTCGCATATATCAGATGATTCTCTATGTTGAGCAGCCGTTCCCATACGACCTGGAGGCCAACCAGATCGATGTCCACAGCGTATCGGCGCGCAAGCCTCTGTTTATGGACGAAAGCGCCCACGACTGGAGACTTATAAGGCTCGGCCGCGGCCTGGGCTGGACAGGGGTGGCGCTCAAGACCTGCAAGACTCAAACCGGGGCATTGCTTAGCCTGTGCTGGGCCAAGGCGCACGGCATGACTCTTATGGTGCAGGATCTGACCAATCCGATGCTGGCGCAGATTCCGCACGTCCGGCTGGCCGCGCACGCAGGGACGATAATGGGAGTCGAAACCAATTCGATGCAGTTCTACCCCGCAGCCTCGGCGGCCGAAGAAGTCGTACACCCCGGCCTTTACAAACGACGCGACGGTCAGATTGACTTGTCGACCCTGAGCGGGCCCGGCTTCGGCTACAGAGTGGACGAGATTAAGAGACAATTGCCTGAGTTGGCGGCACATTTTGAAAAGTGATTATACGGAGACAAAACGAAGATGGCGAAATTAAGTGCTTTTGCGGATGAAGTTACCGAGGACTTTCTGGCTCAGGTCGAATTTCTTGCCGGCGAACGCGTCGGTTACATCGAACCCCGCTTTATCAACAAGAAGAACATCATGGACCTGACCAAGGGCGAGCTGAACGAGGCGAGGACGATCATACGCGACCACGGCTTGAAGGTCAGCGCCATCGGTTCGCCCATAGGCAAGGTCAGGCTCGACGAACCTTTCGAGCCTCATCTGGACAAATTCAAACACGCGGTCGATCTTGCTCTGTTCTTCGATACGCCTTACATACGGATGTTCAGCTACTACGCGCCGGAGGGCAAGGATATCGACGACTACCGCGAGCAGGTCATCGAGAGAATGGCGGCGAAGGTCGAGGTGCTGGCCGACGCCGACGTGACAATGGTGCACGAGAACGAGGCCAACATATACGGCCACTCGGCACAAAACTGCGTCGATCTTGTCGAAGCAGTAGATTCACCCAAGCTGCGGCTGGTCTACGATCCGGCCAACTTCGTCTGGGGCGAGAAGATGACCAACAACGTCGAGGTCTGCTGGCCCGTGATGAAGCCCTACGTCGTGCACATTCACATCAAGGACTGGAAGCTCGGCGCCGCCGAGGTAGGCAGCATACCGGGTGAAGGCAACGGCCAGATCAGAGAGCTGCTGACCGAGCTTGCTGCGATCAACTACGACGGTTGCATGACGATGGAGCCGCACCTGCAGCTAGGCGGCCAGTTCGGCGGCACAACCGGACCGGAGCTTTTCACGAAGGCGATTGCCGCGGTTAGAGAAATTGCCGCCGAAGTAGGGCTGGAGTGCGATTAGATTATATCAAATATCAAAATGGAAATATCAAAATGACAATGCAAAAATCAAAGATGGCCAAGCCAGTGGGGGCTATGGGCGTCGGACACAGCGCTTAGCATTTACATTTTGGATTTTCATCTGTAATTTTGCATTTTGATTTTTATCTTTGATTTTCTTGAGGACATTGACATGAAGACATGGAATTTTGGAATAGTCGGTGCCGGATTGATTGCGGATTTTCACGCAAGGGCTTTGGCTGAAATGCCCAAGGCAAAGTTGATCGGCTGTTGTGATAAGATCCCGGAAAGGGCCAAAGATCTTGCCGAAAAGCATGGCGTTCGGACGTTTGACGATTACGAGCAAATGGTCAAGAGCGACGATATTGATATCATCACGATTGCCACACCGAGCGGGTTTCACGCCGAGCCGACAGTGGCCGCGGCCAAGGCGGGCAAGCACGTAATTTGCGAGAAACCGCTGGAAGTGACTCTGGAGCGTATCGACACCATGATCGAGGCGCACGAAAAGGCCGGTACGTCTCTCGGCGGTATATTCCCCTACCGATTCAACGATATGATGACGCCGATCAGAGGTGCCATAAATTCCGGGCGCCTTGGCGTCATAACATACGCCGCGATCCACGTCCCCTGGTGGCGCACCGATGAATACTACAAGGACTCCTGGCACGGCACGTGGAAACTGGACGGCGGCGGCGCGCTGATGAATCAGTCCATTCACATGGTCGATATGCTGTGCGATGTGATGCCGCCGATCGAGTCGGTGCAGGCGTTCACGGCCAAGCTGGGCCATCCTCAGATCGAGACAGAAGACACTGCCGCGGCGGTTCTGCGCTACACCAGCGGCACGCTGGGAATGATCTACGGTACGACCGCCTCGTATCCGGGACAGTTCAGACGCTTCGAAATCACCGGCACGAAAGGAACGATCATAAACGTCGAGAACAGCATAACCGTCTGGCAGTTCGCCGACCAGAGGCCCGAAGATGCGGAAGTGCTGAAGAAGTTTGGCGAAATCGAAGGCGGCGGAGGCGTTGCCGACCCGGCGGCCATAACGCACGAGAATCACACGCGGAATTTCAAGGCCTTCCTCGAAGCACTCGACTCGGGTGAGAAATTCTGGATCGACGGACGCGAAGCCCGTAAAGCGGTGGAGGTCATACTGGCTGTATACAGATCCGCTAAAGAGCAGAAACTCGTTACGCTGGGTTGACTGCGCAAATTATTTTCCCCAGCAAGAAGATGACGATGGACAATGGATAAGAGGCGAGAGACGACACGTCCATCATCTCTCGTCCCTCGTATTTCGCAGGCTGCTCTACGCAGTTTGCCGCTTCTTAATTTCGAGAGCCGAGGCTTTTTCCCTGGTGAATTTCACACCCCTGCCGGTTACTATTTCCTTGGCCTCTCTAACGAAGTCTAAGTATTGGAGCAGGGCCCAGGCGCTGTTGTTCCACCTCATTTGATAGCCTCGCTGGTGGGCGTCCTTCTCCATGATCAGCCGCTTGCCCTCGTTGAAGACAAGAAAGTCGAGCCCCTTGGCTATCTGCTCGATCGAAGGTTCGCCGGGATCGACCAGAATGCCCCTGGCGTATCTGCCGATGACAGCACCGGGCGGGCATGCTTTATTCGAATGTAGCAGCTCCACAGCATATTTGAACTTGGTTGTTATGGCAGCCCTTCCCGACCCGAGAGTATCGGCCAGTATTCCACTGGATATCTGCTGCATGTTCAGGTAGGGCAAGACCATCACATTTGTCGCACCGTAAAGTTCGACCAGAGTCGTTTCATCCAGGAAAACATCGAGGAAGACAACTTCGCAACCGCTGAGGTCGGCCCCTTGCAGGTCCTTGACTTTGCACGACTTCAAATTCGATTCTTCCAGCGCCTTGCTCAACTCGGCTTCGAATTGCCGGTAGGGTTTTCCGCCGTCGGCTCTCATGAATTCCGGATGGCATCGACCGGCGATCAGATACACGATATCGTTTCTCTGGGCCTCGGTGCAGGACTCTTCGAGAAACTTACCGTAGGCACGCAGGCTGTATTGAATTCCCTTACCCGGCGAGAGCAAACCGAGCGTTGTAATGAGAAAACGCTTATCCATACCGTACTTGCGTTTTATTTCGAGCCGGTCGTACTGAGTCCGATGCTGCATTCTGATTCCGTGGTCGATATGCTTGAGCTTGGCGTGAGGGATGCCATACGCAGGCGATTCGAGTATGTTAATGGCGTTTTCGGTGGTCACGATGAGCCCGTCACTGTATTCGGCCAGATCCTGCAGGACCTTCCTCTGATGCGCGTCCGGTTCCTCGAGTACGGTATGCAGGTATACGAGGGTGGCAAGGCCGTCTTGCGTGAAGGCCTTTGCCATTTTGACGTAGTTTGTTCCCCGCCCGTCCCGGCCGCTGTCATCCGGGTCCAGCCCGTACTCATGCTGCAGAAGGACAACCGTGGGGTAGTCGGTTTCCTTTGCGCGGGTCAGCATGTGCTTGGTCGTATCCTGCCAGGACGTCGGATTGTACTGGTCGATCGTCAACTCGACCGGAATACCATACGGGCCGCTGCCGTTGTCGATTGCCGCGATTCGTATATTGCCCACTTCTGCAGTGAAGTGCTCCAGTGCGGTAGCAAGATCGCGTGAAAATGTTCCTATCCCGCACCTGCGAGGGGGATAGGTGCTTACTATGCGAATGTTGTACGGCATAACAAATCTGCCTTCCTTGGACTCATTGCACAGAGTGGTCTATCTTCCCGCGACGACCATGCGGCTGGGCGCGACCACGAGCTCATACATGTTCGGTAGAGGCTCAGGCTCTGAGAGCCGCTATCACGCCCTTGACGTAGCCGACCGACTCGGCGAGACCCGCCAGCGGGTCTTTGGCGTCTTTTTCGTATTCGAACGATACCATGCCGGCGTACTTCATTCTTACGAGAGTCCTGATGAACCTCGGGATATCGATCACACCTCGCCCGACCTCAACTGCCTTGCCTTCTTTGGTGGCTCCTGAGACGTCCTTGATGTGGACGTCATGGAGCCGATCACCGCATAGCTCCGTTTCCGCTATCGGATCGGCGCCGTATCTCTTGGTGTGTCCTATGTCGTGACACATGCCTATGCGTTTGTCCAGGTCCTTTATACGTTCCAGCGCAACCGCAGGAGTTGGGAAGAGCTTGTCGCCCGGGCCGTGATTGTGGATTGCCACCCTGATATCGTACTGGCCGACCTTCTTATCGATAAGCGGCAGCATTTCCGGAGAAGGTGCCGCGATAATAACCTTCATCCCGGCTGCTTTGGCGTAGTCAAAAGCCTGATTCACCTGCTTTTCGTTCTTCATACTGATGACGCCCCCGCCGTAGAGCGTCAGGCCCGCCTCGCCGACTTTTGCCACGACCGTCTTGATCTGAGACGGCGTGCTGTCCAGCTCCAGATGCATGCTCTTGAAACAAATGTATTTCAAGCCGACCTTCCCGGTCATTGCCAGCGTTTCGTCCAGACTGAACTGTCTCAAAGTGTACGAAGCCAGGCCCAATTGAAACAGCGGTTCGATCCCGCGTCGCCCGGCGGGCCGCTGGCGTCTCTGGCCCGGACTGCTCTGGGCGCCGATCAGCGTGGCCGCGGCGCCTGCGCCTGCCAGTTGCAGAAGCTTTCTTCTGCTCTGTTCTTTGTTTGTCATCTGAGTATTCTCCTTACCTTGTGTTGAAACGTTACATTTGTGCCTTCAGGGGCAAGAATAAGGCAAATGACCGGCCGAAGCAAGGAAATTCACGTTGCCAACCTCCGGTGCGCCTGTTACAATTAGTCTCTACCGATAGAATACCAAAGTGTCGTTTTGTGCATCGAGAAAGGCAGGCAGGAACTTGTGAAAGGTCGAAGAACCCCCAAAACACATGTACTGACTCGTCGGCATTTTCTTAAGAGTTCGGCGGCGGCGAGTGCGGCGTTGCTGGGACCTACGATAGTGCCGGCTTCGGTTTTTGGCGCAGATGCACCGAGCAATCGCATTACGTTCGGTTTCATAGGCGTCGGCCGGATGGGCACCGGTGACATGCGCGAGATCCTGGGGCTCAGGCAGGCGCACGTCGTCGCCGTGTGCGATGTCGATTCCAACAGAGTCAGCAGCGCACAAAAAGGCGTTGAAACACATTACGCCAGACAGAGCTCGAGCGGGACATACAAAGGATGCAAAACCTTTGGCGACTATAGAGATCTGGTCTGCCAAGCCGACATCGACGCCGTAAGCATTGCGACACCGGACCACTGGCATGTGCTGCCGGCGATTGCCGCCGCCAAGGCGGGCAAGGATATCTTCCTTCAGAAACCGCTGAGTCTTACCATCGGTGAGGGGCGCGCGTTGAGCGATACGGTGGCCCGCTACGGCAGAGTCTTCCAGGTGGGAAGCCAGCAGCGTTCCGACGCGCGCTGGCGCCATGCCTGCGAGCTGGTTCGCAACGGTCGCATCGGACAACTGCACACAGTCAGGGTCGGCTTCGGCACCGATCCGGGCACCGGCCCTGAACAGCCGATGCCGGTCCCCGAGGCGCTCGATTACGATTTCTGGCTCGGCCCGGCTCCCTGGGCCGCCTACACCGAAAAGCGTGTCCATCCCCAGAAAGGCTACGACAGGCCCGGTTGGCTCCGCATCGCCGCTTACGGTGCCGGGATGATTACCGGCTGGGGCGCCCATCACAACGATATCGCTCAGTGGGGGATGGGGACAGAAGAAACCGGCCCGATCGAAATCGAGGGCCGGGCAGAATATCCTAAAGACGGACTCTGGGACGTGCACGGGGATTTCAGCATCGAATACACCTATGCCAGCGGCGTGAAGGTTATCTGTGCCGACAATAAGAAGAACAAACAGGGGGTGCTTTTCGAAGGCTCGGAAGGCTGGGTCTATGTGATGCGGGGCGAGATTGACACCCAGCCCAAGTCGCTGCTGACCTCGACCATCGGCCCGGATGAAATCCATCTCTACAAGAGTGACAGGCACAAGGAAAACCTCATCGAATGCATCAAGTCGCGAGCCAAGACCGTCGCCCCCGTTGAGATCGGTCATCGCTCATGCACGGTATGCCTACTGGGTGACATTGCGATGAAGCTGGGCCGCAAGCTCAAGTGGGATCCACAGGCCGAGAGGTTCACCAATGACGACGAGGCGAACCGGATGCTGTGGCGCCCGATGCGCAGCCCATGGCGACTCTGACAATTGACTATTTTCTATTTACTATTGACTATTGAGAAGATGGGAGCTTTGTATGAATCGCCGGATGCAAGTTGGCCGAGTCGTATTGATGGTCGCGGTTGCTCTTTGTCTGCCTTCGGCTCAGGCGGCTACGCAGGAAGTGACGGCCAGACTCGATAATGATCAGGTGACCGTTGATGTTGACGGCAAATTTTTTACGGGCTACAAGTTCGCCGGCTCGCAGAAGTATCCGTATTTCTGGCCCGTCAACGGGCCTGCGTCGGGCAAGTCTATTACGACGGAGACTTCAGAGCCCTATCCGCATCATCATTCGCTCTTCTTCGGTTGCGACCGCGTCAACGGGGGCAACTACTGGCAGGACGTCAACAAGCGAGGCCAGATCGTCTCTGAGGGCCCCAAGATCGTCGAGGCTTCGGGCCAGCGCGTTGTCTTTATCGACAAATGCTTCTGGCGCCAGCCGGGCGCCGAGCCGATCATCGGTGATACGCGGCGGATCGTCATTGCAGCGCCTACCCAAGACGTCAGGCTCATCGACTTCGAGATCAGGCTGGAGCCGCTGGTTGATATCGAAATCCTCAAGACCAACCACGCGCTGTTCTCGGCGCGCGTTGTACCCGAGCTGAGCGTCAAATCCGGCGGCACACTGATCAACGCCGAGGGCAAGACCAGTGAGGAGGGTACGTTCGGCGCAAACTCTGCGTGGTGCGACTACTCCGGCACGCGCGAAGGCGTCACCGAGGGGATCGCCATTTTTCAAAACCCTCACAACCGATGGTTCCCGAGCAAGTGGTTCACCCGCGATTACGGCTTCTTCTCCCCGACGCCGATGTACTGGCTCGAAGGCAGCCGGCTGGAGTTGCCCAAAGGTAAGACGCTGACGTTGAGATACCGCGTCGTGGTCCACGCAGGTGATGTGAACAAGGCGCAGATCGCCGCGCTATTCCAGCAGTACGAACAATCCGCCAGGCAGGCTCCAGACTGAGAACGACGACAGCGGTTGGGGGCCATCGGCGGGAAAAATTCATATTGTGGAGTTTTTTTTGACATTTCGAACAGGAAGCCATACTATAAAGGTGTGGTTTGAAAAGAGTCAGCGTCAACTCAAAAAGAAAGGGCAGAGGAACGATGAGACAAGAATTGATCTTTGTGTGCATGGTGGCGCTATGTCTTTCGCTCGCACTGGCCGGTTGCGACAAAGGTGCCGAGCAGAAGGCCGAGTTGGAAAGCGTCAGAGCCGCCTGCGAGAAGGCCGAGGCTGAAAGAGACAACCTCAGGCAAGAGATGGCTGCTGTGACTGAGACTCGCGACGAGCTGCAGGGGCAGGTCACCAGGCTTACCGAGCAGGACAAGCAGTTGCGCGATCAGATCGACCGCCTTACCAGATCGGACAAGAATCTGACCTTGCAGGTAACCGAGCTTACCGCATTGAACAAGAAGTTGATGGAACAGATGGAGGAGAATACCGGTACGCGCAACCAATTGACCAAAGAGGTCGCAGGACTCAAAAGCTCGAACGAAGGGCTGAAGACACAGCTCGATGATCTCACGAAAGAGCGTGATGCTGCTGCTGCCAAGGAGAAGGAAGCTCAAGGTATAATCGCAGAGCTCACGGCCAAACTGCAGGCCGCGACGGGGGCTGTGACAGAAGAAGCCGAACCAGAGCCGGAAGCTAAGCCGATGGTGGCAATTGAGACGCCGGTCACGGAAGAGGAAGAGGAAGAACCCGAGGTCGAAGCCATCAAGACTCCGACGGTTCACAGTTTCGATACCGCTCGCGCGAAGATAAGGAAAGGACAGAGTGCCACCTTGAGCTGGCATGTCACGAATGCGGGCCGAATCAGCATAGAGCCGGAGATAGGCTCCGTCAGTGCTCTGGGCTCAAAGAACATCAAGCCATCCAAGACCACCACGTATACGTTGACTGCGACCAACAGCGGCGGTGAGACTACAGCAACATGTACGGTCGAGGTCCGTTAGCGCCTCGGTGATCGACACATCAGATGCTGCCCGTCCGGACTCTGGGCCGTTCGAGGCAACAATCGCCCCTGGACTTGCGTCGAGCAAGGTCTCAGGCGCCTGATCAGAAGTCCTTGAGTTCTCAATGTGGACCTGTTATACTGGTCCTGATTGAAAATTCCCGTTCTTGCGCGGGTAAGCGACTTCACAATAACAGGTTGCGGTTTTCCCCGCGGGAACTTACTACCCTCAAGGGTATAGTCTGTTATTCATCAGGTCCGGCGACCTGGCTGGGCATGTTCGGCCGGCCAATCCAGGCCGGCGTATTTTGAGGAGCAGGCCGGGTTGTATTCGAGTCAACATGAATATTAGCCGAAGAAATTTTCTAAAGTCCTTGAGTGCCGGAATCGTCGGTTGTGCTATGCCGGCAGTGTCGCGTGCAGCTCGGTCGCCGGCGTCAAGACCCAACGTTCTGTTTATCGCCGTCGACGACTTGAATGATTGGGTGGGATGCTTCGGAGGCAATCGGCAGGCGATAACGCCGCACATGGACGCATTTTCCAAAGGTGGGGCGATGGTCTTCAGCCGGGCATATTGCCCTTCCACTGTATGTTGTCCGTCGCGTTCGGCGCTTCTGACGGGGGTGTTGCCCTCGGATTCGGGCGTGTACGGCAACTCCCAGAATCTCAAGAACGCCGAGCGCACAAAAGACGCCGTGACACTGCCTCAGTACTTCTCCATGCACGGATATTTCACGCTCAGCCGGGGCAAGATCTTCCACAAGCATATGACGGCAGATGGGCTTGATGAGGGTCAGTGGGCGTTCGATAAGTTCGTGCCCACCAGCAGCCGGGGCAGCAGCAACCCCGATACCTCCGACGGCCCGGCGAACAAATTGCCCTTGCTCGACGGTCGCAAGGCTGCAGGAAAACACGCAACATTGGATTGGGGCGCCACCGGCGGCAAGGACGAAGCGACAAAGGACTATCAGACCGCATTGTGGGCGGCGGCCGAGCTTGAAAGAGGCTTCGACAAACCGTTCTTCATGGCCGTGGGTTTGTCCAAACCTCACCTGCCCTGGTTCGTGCCGCAGAAGTACTTCGACATGTATCCGCTCGAAGAAGTGGAAGTGCCGGAGTTTCGAGCGGACGATCTGGACGACATCAAGTTGCCCGACGGTAGGAACAAATTCCGCGCGAGCGAGGATTTCCTGCGCATCAAGAAATACGACAGGTTCCAAGAGGCGACACAGGCATATCTGGCCGCGGTCAGCTACGCCGACGATTGCGTCGGCGTCATGCTCGATGCACTGGCTCGGAGCAAGTATGCCGAGAACACTATCGTCGTAATATGGGGCGATCACGGATGGTTCCTGGCCGAAAAACTGAGGTATCGAAAGACGCATCTCTGGGAAGAGTCAGCGAGGTGCCCGCTCATGATCAAGGCACCCGGCTTGACCAAAGCGGCTGAAAGATGCGACCGGGTGGTGAACCTTATGGATCTATACCCGACATTGATCGATCTTTGCGGGTTGCCTACTAAGAGCGACATTGCTGGCCGCAGCCTCAAAGAACTGCTGGCCAGACCGGACGCCAAGTGGGACTATCCGACTCTCACTACCTATCAGAAGGGCAATCACTCGATCCGCTCCGAGAATTGGCGCTACACCAGATATGCCGACGGAGTGGAAGAGCTTTACGACCACAGAGAAGATCCGATGGAGTGGAAGAATCTCGCCGGTGATCCGAGGTACGGAACCGTCAAAAATGAACTGGCGCAATGGCTTGTGAAATACGATGCCGAGGACGCCCCGCGTAATACTTTCGAGAAGAAACAGGGGCAAACTAGGGACTTCAGATCAAGGAGAACAAGCAAATGAAGAACAGACTTCTAATTATATCTCTGGCCGTTTTGACTCTAACCGGCCAGGCTCTGGCAGCCGCAGACAAGCAGCATTCGGCGGTTGAACCCGCCCACCGCCATAGCTGGTGGACGCTGCGCAACGACGCCGTGAACGAACGGGTGAAACAGGGCAACGTTGATTTGCTCATGATCGGCGATTCGATCACACACGGCTGGGAAGGCGGAGGCAAGCAGTATTGGGACAAATACTACGCCCCGCGAAACGCCGTCAACATGGGCTTCAGCGGAGACAGAACGCAACATGTTCTGTGGCGTCTCGAGCACGGTCATCTGGAAGGGATATCCCCGAAACTGGCGGTGCTCATGATCGGCACGAACAACTCCAACGGGGAGGACAACACGGCCGAGGAAATCGCCGACGGGATTATTGCGATCTGCAGGAAGCTCCGCGCAGAATGCCCCCGGATGAAGATACTGATCCTGGCTATCTTCCCGCGCGGCCCAGAACCGTCGGATCAGCGGCAAAAGAACTCCAAAGCCTCATCGTTGGCCTCGAAAATCGCCGACGGCAAGATGATCCACTATCTGGACATCAACAGCATGTTCCTGACCGCCGACGGCTTTCTCTCCAAGAAAATCATGCCCGATTACTTGCATCCTAATGAAGCCGGCTACAAGATTTGGGCAGAAGCAATCGAGCCGAAGGTTGCAGAGCTGATGGGCGAGAAGGCGGACAGATAGTCCGCAATGCCCATTTGGCGCTTCTGGTGTGAATGAGATTCAAAGCCGCATAGTCAAGCGGCACGAACCGGATAGTCCCTGTTGGAGGTATCGCAGATGCCCGGCATGTTCTTCCACGTCGAGCAGCGCAGAGCGTGGATCAGAACGCGCACCCACACCGTTGTCTACGACCACGATCCGGATTTCCCGCGCTTTTCACGCGATCCGTCGGGCACCGTCAAGAGCATGGTTCGCATCTGGCTGGCCGAGCCCGGATGCAAGCAGCCCTATCTGCGAGCCTATCTCGGAACGGTCACCTTTTGTTTCACAGGTCCCTGCTTTCGAGACCTTTGCCGACTCTTCCATCTGACCTCACGTGCGGCAAAGGCCGCGGGCCAGTCGACCAGACTGTTGCGACGCGATCTGTCGGCTCTGCTCCGCCGGTACATTCAGGAAGAATACGGGGCCTGCCAGCCGAGAAGATAACAGCAGATTCTCACCTTGATGTGCACATTCTCACATGCGGGAATTTAGTTTTTTCAGAAATTCTAAATTGCGAGATATTAATCTTGACGATGATACGTCTTATAGTTAGAGTAACTATTTTGGTTTACCGAAGTCTATGGGGTTGTGCGTTTACTAGCCTTTCCAAGGAATTTGCCAGATGATCCACAAGGTGATTACGAAGAACGAGTTTAAGAAATTTGTCGACAGCCTGATTGAACAGAACCAGACGTTCGGTCCGAAACTCATCGACAAGCGAGCCGATGGTTCGGCGATATATCAGTTCAAGGAAGTCAAGTCCTATGACGATATGGACCTGGACTATACGGTTACCTACTCATCGGTAAAGAACTTCTTCCTGCCATTTCGGGAGGAGCTTTCGAGTTTCGACTTCACCGACAAGGGCTGGGACCAGACCGTCGAGTACAGGGTCAACCCGCGGGTGATCATCGGAGTCAGGCCCTGCGACATCAACGCCCTGAGCATTCTGGACAAGATCCTGATAGGCGGGTCGTATCCTTCGCCGTACTATATGGCAAGAAGGACAAACACCTTCCTGGTTGGGATGGACCACGAGCCGCTGGACGACTGCTTCTGCGAATCTCTAGGCCACGATACCGCGCATCGCGGATTCAACCTGTTCTGCACCGACATAGGCGACAAATACTACCTGACCATAAGTTCCTCCAAGGCATTCAACTTTCTCAAGAACTTCAAGGTCAGCGACCCGGTCAACGGCGACAGCGTGAAATTTCACGAGAGAAGGAAGTATCTCAGAAACAGTTTCGAGGCCAAGGTCGAGGTCGCCGGCCTTCCGAGTGTGTTGGACATAGAATTCGAGTCCCCGGTATGGAAGAAATGGGGCGACAAGTGCCTCAACTGCGGTAGCTGCGCTATGGTCTGCCCCACCTGCTACTGCTACGGAATCGAGGAGAACATCGACGTCAGTCTAAAGTGCTCCCGCAAGGAACGCGTTGAGTATTCGTGCAATCTTTATGACTTCGCCGAAGTTGCCGGCGGACATAATTTCAGGCCGCTCAAGGAGGACAGGCTGAAATACAGGTTCTATCATCACTATCGAGGATTTGCCCAGAATGCTGATGACCCGATATGTGTAGGCTGCAACCGGTGCGGCAGGGCCTGTCTGGCAGGAATCAACCCGAGAGACGTCATCAGCGATTTACAGATGGAAGACTAATATGGACTACACACTGCCCAAGCAGGACATAAACACTGAGCCGTTCATGAGGCAGCCTCCGCAGTATAACAAGAAGGATGTCTTCATGAGAACGGACAAGGTTTACAAATGCGAAATCACCAACATCGTGGAGCTCACCGATACGGAAAAGCTCTTTCATCTGAAGATTCTGAACAACACCGAGCGGCGGCTTTTCAAGTTCCGGCCCGGGCAATTCGTTATGCTGGAGGTGCCTGGCTTCGGAGAGGTCCCCATTTCGCTATCCAGTTCCAGCAACAACAGTGAGTATGTGGAGCTGTGTGTCAGAAAGAGCGGTCGCACTACCAACGTCCTGCACCGGGCCAAAATAGGAGCAAAGGTCGGCATACGCGGCCCGTTTGGCACATCCTTCCCTATGGAGAAGATGGCCGGTCACAACATTCTGCTGGTAGCCGGCGGCCTGGGGCTCGCCCCCCTTCGTGCTCCGATCAACTGGGTAAGCGAGTACAGAGACGAGTACAAAGACGTTCACATACTCTACGGAACCAAGAGCCCCGAACAGATGCTGTTTACCTATCAATATGAAGAATGGCAGAAGGTGGATCACATAAAGCTGATGACTATCGTCGAGCAGGCGAGCGGCGACTGGAAGGGCAGGACAGGCATGATCACCGACCTGTTCAGGGAGATGGACATTACGCCGGACGACACCTATGCGATCGTGTGCGGCCCGCCGGTCATGTTCAAATTCGTCTGTAACCACCTGGACAGCCTGGGAATTCCCATGAACCGCATGTTCGTCTCTCTCGAAAGGAGGATGCACTGCGGAATGGGCAAATGCTGCCGGTGCATGGTGGGTTCGACGTTCACCTGCGTCGATGGTCCGGTGTTTGACTACTGGTCTGTTCTAAATCTAAAGGAAGCAATATAGTGAAGTATCTTGGAATTGAGCCACAAAAAGTCCGGGTCGGAGTCTTTGACTTCACCGGTTGCGAGGGCTGCGAACTGCAGTTGGCGAACAAGGAAGAGTCGCTTCTTGACTTTCTGTCGCTGCTCGAGATCGTGAATTTCAGAGAGGTCTCGTCCGACAAAGGCCAGGACTACGACGTCGCGCTTATAGAGGGCAACATCTCGAGAGCCGATGAGATCGAGAGGCTTAAAGACATCAGGGCCAAGGCGAAAGTCCTGGTTGCGATGGGATCCTGCGCCTGCTTCGGCGGAGTCAACCAGCAGAAGAACCGCTTCGAACTTGACGACGTCGTCAAGGAAGTCTACGGTGACCACGCCGTCGAGACCGACAAAGTAAGGAGAATCGCCGACGTGGTTGACGTCGATCTGGAGATACCGGGCTGCCCGGTGTCCAAAGAGGAAGTCGAGCGGATCGTCGTGAACGTCGTTCTGGGCGCGGATGTCAAGATACCGAAGTATCCTGTGTGCGTCGAGTGCAAACAGAAGGTCAATACCTGCGTTGTCGATCTCGGCCAGATATGTCTTGGACCAGTCACTCGCGCCGGGTGTGACGCCGTATGCCCGAGCGGCAAGGTCGGCTGCCTGGGTTGCAGAGGTCCCGCCGAAGACGCCAACTACGAATCTCTTAAAGAAATACTGATGGAAAAGGGCCATTCCGAGGCCGCGATTGTCGAAAGGATGCGCTTCTACGGCGCATTTAATGGTACGGTAGGATAATGATACAGAAGATGAACATGAAAATAAACGTGCATCACCTGACGCGGGTCGAAGGGCACGGCAACATAAACGTAACCGTCAAGGACGGCAAACTGGTCGAGGCCCAGTGGGAAGTAGTCGAGACACCGCGATTCTTCGAGGCGATTCTGCGAGGCAAGCCCCACGATCTTGCGCCGACACTGACCTCCAGAATCTGCGGAATATGCTCCATCGGGCACACGCTCGCCAGTCTAAGAGCCGTCGAGAGGGCAATGGCCGTCGATGTCCCCACCAATGCGAAGCTCCTGCGCCTGCTGGCCAAGCATGGCGAGACCATTCAGAGTCACGTGCTGCACATATTCTTCCTCGCGGCGCCCGACCTGCTGGACGTCAACAGCGTCATTCCGCTAATAGAATCGCATCCCGAGGTGGTCGCCATCGCCGTAAGGCTCAAGGGTCTGGGCAATGATCTGTGCGATCTTGTGGCCGGGCGCACTATGCATCCGGTAAGCCTCGTGACCGGCGGTCTGAGCAAGGCGCCCGACAGGAAAGAACTCGAAGCCATGCGGCAGAGGATTGTAGACAGGCTGGCCGACGTCGCAGCCACCGTCGAGGTGTTCAAAGGCCTTGCCCTGCCGGATTTTGTTAGAGAGACAGAATTCGTTGCGCTCAAGGGCGAAGATAGTTATCCCTGGATAGGTGGTGACCTGGTTTCAACCGATGGCGTCGTCAAACCCGAGGACGATTACAAGGCCATGACCAATGAGTACAAGGTCGATTTCTCCACGTCGAAATTCGCCAAGCTCAGCAGAGAGTCCTTTGCCGCCGGCGCGCTTGCGCGGTTCAACAACAACTATGACTTTCTGTGCGATGAGGCCAAGGCCACGTCTGAAGCTCTCGGCCTAAAACCAGTAAACCATAATCCCTACATGAACAACGTTGCCCAGCTCATCGAGATCCAACACGTGATGGTCGAATCGGTCGAGATGATCGACGAGCTTCTGGCCGCCGATCTCGACGAAATCCGCAGCGCGTACGAGGTCAAGGCCGGCCAGGGTGTCGGCGCCGTCGAGGTTCCCCGCGGGATACTCTATCACGATTACACTATTGACGATAAAGGCTCGATCACCAAGGCCAACTGCATCATCCCGACAACGCAGAACAACGCCAACATCCATCACGATCTGCCGGAACTGGTGACCCAGCAGATCGAGCTTGGCAAGAGCGATGAGGAAGTCACCAAGCTCTGTGAGATGCTCGTCAGGGCAT
>Ga0209536_100006162_pt1 | contig 18423 bp, 16 predicted proteins | sample DeeMarSeWOR28_12_FD_187461 | JGI IMG/M metagenome (GOLD analysis project Ga0209536, IMG submission 187461) | Marine sediment microbial communities from White Oak River estuary, North Carolina - WOR-2-8_12 (SPAdes) (version 2) | ecosystem: Environmental > Aquatic > Marine > Intertidal zone >... | reverse complement strand
CGGCGGGAGAACCTCAGCCAGCGCTGGCGGCGCGTCGACCGACTGGTCACCAGCGGCGCCGGCATGCCCCCCATCGAGCTGTACCAGGTCGGTCAGGCATATTTCGTCCGCGACGGGAACCATCGCGTGTCGGTAGCACGCCAGCATCATATGCCCTCGATTGAGGCCTACGTCTGGGAGTATACCACTCAAATCCCGCTGGAGCCGGACTCCGATGTCGACCAGGTGCTGTGCCAGGCCGCCCAGGCCGCCTTTGCGGAACGCACCCGGGTGGATCGCCTCTGCCCCGACCTGCGTATCGAGATCACCCAGCCGGGCGGCTACGAGGAGCTGCTTCACGAGATCGAGGCCTTCCAGAGGATCCTCTCCGAGATCGACAACCAGGAAATACCCCATGACCAGGCGGTGGCCCTCTGGTGCGAGATGCGCTACGCCCCCATCGTCGAGATCATCCGGCAAGGGGATATCCTCCACGAGTTCCCCGGCCGCACCGAGGCCGACCTATACCTTTGGCTGGTACGCAACCAGTCAGAATTCCAAACCAGCCACGGGGGGCCTACCTTGCTGGAAGATGCTGCCGACGATATGGGAAAACACCTCGGCAAAAAGTTCCGGATGGCGCACCACATCAGAAGAGGTGCCCGCCGGATGGCGTACGGCGTCGTGGTGCGGGCCGACGCCTGGCGTAGGGCGTCGCGTCGCGCGCTCCGACGCGAAGAGTAAAGCGAGTCCAGGATGTGTCGAAACATCAAACAGTTGCGCCGACCTGAGATGACGCCAACCGATGGGGAGATTGAGGCTGCGGCTCTGCAATTCGTGCGCAAGGTGAGTGGCTATCGCAAACCGTCAAGGGTGAACGAAGAAGCGTTCTATACAGCCGTCGCTGAGATTGCGGCCTCCACCCGTCGCATGCTTGACAGCATTGCGACCTAACAAGCTGACTAATGTACAAACCTTACATTGCAACGCTACGTCAGCGTCTTCAAGAACACGCCGATCCCAAAACCAAGAATTGGTGGGAAGGTTATGTAAAGCAGAGCGCCCCCTTCATCGGCGTCAAGATGCCGGTTATACGCTCTGTGCTGCACGCCTGGCACAAGGACTGTGTTGCCAACCACCTGGATGCCGCAGGTCAATCTGAGCTGGCGCTGGCCTTGTTTTACGAGGAGTATGCTGAAGAAAAGCTGGCCGGCACCCTCTTCCTGCAAGAAATCCTGCTTCCCACTGGCGCGATCGAGTGCGAAAGTGGCGTGGATCGTTTTGCAGACCTGTTCGACCCGGGCGGCATCTACGACTGGAATGTGTGTGACTGGTTTTGCGTAAAAGTACTGGGGCCACTCATCCAAGCAGAAGGCCAGCGATGTGCGCGTCGCATCGCTGAATGGCATGTTGCTGAAAACCTTTGGCAGGCACGTGCCTCCCTGGTGGCCTTCGTCAAGGTGGCCGACGACAGCACCTACTACCCTTTGGTGAAGGAATCGTGCCGGACCTTGATACGCCGACAAGAGCGATTCGCCAAGACCGCGGTCGGCTGGATTCTGCGCGACATCTCAAAATACGATGAGGGTTTCGTCCGGAGCGTCATCGAAGATAACATCGGGCATTTCTCCACCGAAAGCCTTAGAAACGCCACGAAGTATTTCGGCAAAGACGAGAAGACTGCGTACACGCGCATGTTAAGAGATGTCTAAAACTCAACGAAGAGAAAGACCGGTTCTTAGCAAAATTGGTGGGTGAAGAGCATCCATCGAAATTGCTTCTGCGGCTCCGGCCCAAATGCGCTAAAGTTGGCACATCTGGAACGCCTTTGGTTCGCAGGACGACCCTCGTGGTCAGGCAGGCACAGCCGCGGACGTCGCGTTTGTGCGAGCCAGGAAACTGTGCTAAACATGGTCACTGACTGGAGATAGGCAGACTGTGGAAGAAAATGCCGTACCCGAATCGGCCATGGTGATTGTAGCCCATCCCGACGACGCCGAGTTTACAGTGGCCGGCACAGTAGCAGCCTGGACGAAGACCGGCTGCCGTGTGACTTACGTGGTTTGTACCGATGGCAACACCGGTTCGCACGAACCGGACATGACGCGCGAAAGACTGGCCGAGCTTCGCCGCACCGAACAGCGCGCTGCGTGTGCAGCCTTGGGCGTCAGCCAGGTAGTCTTCCTGGGCTACGACGATGGCCAGTTGCAGCCCACGCTGGATCTGAGACGCGACCTGGTGCGTGCCATCCGCCAATACAAGCCGGAGGCTGTCATAACCTGGGACCCAACCACGCTGCTGATCGGCGACGATTACATCAACCACCCCGATCACCGCGCGGCAGCACAGGCGGCACTTGACGCAGCGGCCCCGGCCAGCGCCATGCCGCTGTTATGGCCTGAGGTCGGCGCCCCGCACCGTGTGCGCCAGGTATACGTTTTCGGCAATGAGAAGCCGAACGTGTGGGTCGATGTGACGGACACGATCGAGCAGAAGATTGCCGCGCTCAAGCTGCACGCCAGCCAGATGGGAGACTGGGACCCAGCGGAGATGATTAAGGAATGGGGTGCAGAATCGGGCCAGGAAAAGGGGTTGGCTTACGCCGAGAGCTACCGGGTCATCACCTTGGAGCGGCCCGACACGGCTGATTAGGCTGATCAGCGGAAAGCTGACCGGCGCCGATTATGCGATGCTTTTCCCCAGGATAGAGCACCTGTTGATTGGTTATGACTTATGACGGTTCTACCCTCTGAGCGGTTTGTTTTAGCGCGTCACACCACGCCGGGTGGTGAAATCCAACTGCAGCAACGCCCGCTGATCGACGGTTCCCTGGCCTTTGAGATCATCTCAGATGGTGTTTTCTTGATGGCCAGCTACAACCAGGCCAGCGAACGGGCATTGGCTCATCACGCGCTTGAGGCGGTGATGACCGCCCTCGGTTCTGGGCTGCGTGTGTTGGTGGGTGGCTTGGGGATGGGCTTTACGTTGCAGGCAACCCTGGCCCGCGATGTGGCCTCGGTTGACGTGGTTGAAGTCAGCCCCTACATTATTGAGTGGAACCGCACCTATTTTGCCCCTCTGAACGCGGATGCGCTGGCCGACCCTCGTGTTCGGCTCATCCAGAACGACCTGTACACCGTTCTGCGTGCATCCCCCAAGGCCGCTTACCATGCCATTCTCTTGGATGTGGATAATGGGCCATCCTGGCTGGCCCACGAAAACAATGCGCGCTTGTACACCCTGGCCGCCCTCGAACGCTGGTCGGCGCTATTGGTGCCGGGAGGCAGCTTCGCCGTCTGGTCAGCTCAGCAAGAACCCGAGTTTTTAGAAAGGTTGCAGACCGTCTTCGGTCGGGCCGAGGAACTCTCCGTTACTGATCCTAATCAAGAAAAGGGACAGGTAGACTATTTCATCTATCGCGGTGTGTCTCCTTTCAGCACACTAAGAGCCTATCCGTAGAACTCGTACGAGGGTTGTGAGGCATTTGCCCGGGACCACCCCGAAGTTGCCAGGTTCATTCGCGACATGGAGAATCGTTAGATCGGTATGGGGAACATCAATCCCAGCTTCGGAAGCAGAAGCATGAAAAACCGAACCAGGCTGGCATTTCTGGCCCGGCCGCGCCGTTCACTCCTGGCACGCCTGCTAAGGCTGCCCCCGCCGCGCCACGCGGTCTCCGTGGAGCGCGATATCCCCGTGCCTATGCCGGATGGCATCCGCCTGTTGGCCGATCACTATTTCCCCAGAGCCACGGGCGACTTTCCGGCCATTCTCATTCGCACCCCCTATGGCCGCGGGAGAGAAGTCGCCCTGTGGGGCGGCTACGCCCTCAGCGAGCTTCCGGCGCAGCGCTTTGCTGAGCGAGGCTATCACGTTATCGTGCAGGGAGCGCGAGGATGTTTCGACTCGGAGGGGGATTTTTGCCCGCACGTCAATGAGGCGCGGGACGGTGGCGCAACTGTGGATTGGATCAGCGGACAGCCCTGGTTCAACGGCATCCTGGGGGTGTGGGGGCCCAGCTACCTGGGCTATACCGGGTGGGCTACCGCCGCCGCTGCCCCCTCACCCCTGAAAGCCATGCTTCTGATGGTGACCAGCTCCGAGAATTACACCGTCAGTCACCCAGATGGAGCGTTTGGCCTCGAAACGAGGCTGCGCTGGTCTCAGGGGATCTACTTGCTTGAAAAGCTGTACCGTCATCCCCTAAGAGAACAGCTGGCGCATCGTCTCTCGCGGGGGGCGGAGCGCGACCTGCAAAACGCCTTCACCCACCTCCCCTTGCTCGAAGCGGACACAATCGCCGCTGGCAAGCCAATCCCCTTCTACCGCGACATCCTCACCCACAGCCATCCCGATGCCCCCTTCTGGGTGGTCAATGACCACAGCGACGCCGTGGCACAGGTTGCCGCACCGGTGCACCTCATCGGCGGCTGGTACGACTACTATCTGCGCGGCCTGTTGCGCGACTACGCCGCCCTCAAAGCCGCCGGTCGCCAGCCACACCTGACCATCGGCCCCTGGTACCATGCCCACCCCCAGGTGCTGATGACCGGCCTTCGGGAAGGGCTGACCTGGTTCGACGCCCACCTACGGGGCGATCGCCGCCGCTTGCACCGCAAGCCGGTTCGCATTTGCGTGATGGGCGCTGACCGCCCCGCGTGGCGCGAATTAGACGATTTCCCGCCGCCGGCTCGCCACACCCGCTTCTATCTCCACACCGACTGGGTGCTGACGATGGAGCCGCCGGGGGCCAGCTCACCCTCTGACCGCTACCGCTACGACCCGGCCGACCCCACCCCGGCACTGGGCGGCGCGCTGCTCGCCTTTCAAGGCGCAGGCCCGCAGGACAACCGCCCCCTGGAGGCCCGTCCCGACGTCCTTTGCTACACCACATCGCCGCTGACGCGAGACGTCGAGGTTATCGGCCCGGTGCGCCTGGAACTCTTTGTGCGCTCGAGTCTACCCCGCACCGATTTCTTCGGACGGCTGTGCGACGTCGCCCCGGACGGGCGTTCCACCAACATCTGCGACGGACTTTTCCGGGTTGAGGCAGGGCGGGGAGAAGCACAGCCCGACGGAAGCCTGCGGATTGAAATTGATATGTGGGCCACAGCCCACCTTTTCCGGCAGCGACATCGGCTGCGTCTGAGTGTTTCCAGCGGCGCGCATCCTCGCTGGAGCCGCAACTTGGGCACCGGCCAAGCACTGGCTACCGGCGTCAGTATGGCCGTCGCCGAGCAGACCATCTACCACGACCAGGCTCACCCCTCAGCTCTGGTATTGCCGGTTGTAACGCTGGAATAGTGAGGTTGGCACAAACAGAAAGATGAAACCGCCACCCAATCTTAGAGCGCTTGCCCAGCGGTTCGATAGACCAGGTGTAAACGCGATCGTTTTGATGGGAAGCTACGCCCGCGGTAGTCCTGGACCTTACAGCGATATCGACCTCGTCTGTTTCACCGACGAAGATATGGGTCCCCTTTCAGGGAAGGGCAGCCATCTGATTGACGGGAATCTGGTCGTGGTTAGCCAGGTCACGCCCGATCAAATCGAAACTTGGTTTTCGCAGCCCGAAGCAGCCGTAGAGGTGATAGCCGGCTTGCGCAGCGGGCGACCCCTGATTGACCGGAATGCCACATTTGCATCCCTACAAGAACGAGCTCAAGCTTTTGAATGGGATGCCGCCATGCAACACAAAGCAAACGCGTGGGCCAGCAAGCAACTGGTAGGTTGGATCGAGGAAGTACATAAAGGGCTGGAAGGACTACGCCGAGGGGATATAGGCAGAATGCTTCACGCCCGGTTTGGGTGTTCCTGGGGATTGAGCAGGGTTGTGTGCGTGCAACAGGGCGTCTTATTGTCAGGGGATAACGCGTTGTATGAAGAAGTAACCCACGCAGTAGGTAGTGAGACGACTTGGGCGCGGTTGTGTGGCGCTGCGTTTGGGATTGGCAGCGCGGGGGGGCCGTTAACCCTGCGTGATCAAGTAATTGCCGGATTGAACCTATATGTAGCAACAGCGCAAATGCTGGAAGAGGTACTGCAACCTGAAGACACCCCCCTGATTATGGAGACGGTCAAGCTAATCAAGACGACGCTGACAACCTCTGAATGGAACCGCCTGGCCAACTTTTAAGTGGCTGATACAACCCCACGCATTAGCAGCCCATCCACCCTGCCGACTTCGGCCGGTCTCCGGGCCAAGGCCAGCGGGCGTTGACATCCACATACTTGGAAGGGCTTCAATTCCCGCCCGACCCGCCAGATCGGACTTCCACACATCGCGGGGTCCTTTTATCCCTAATCCGCGATGTAACCTCAGTTCCATGATTATCTGGTGCATGCCATTTCGACGAGTGGAACGAGGAGAAATCCCTGGAATCCTTGCCTGCCAGCATACTATTCCGGGATTTCTCCTTGTTGCGAAAAAGCCTTGACAACTGCCAAGAAATCTGATATAGTTTAGTTAGTTGATAGATTTACCAACATTACTACAAATTTGCTAATTCTTCTGTTTAGCGTCGCACATTCCAAGCATCCCTAAAGTCGTAGGCGGGCCACCTTGGGGACTTCCAGAGGTCGAAAACTTTTGTACCGAGGTGGCACATCGCGACCAAGTTCAACTGGCATTCACACCCCGCATAGGGGCAACGTCAGAGAAAGGGGACGTACCGTGTCTGCAGAACCTCAGGCGTCGGACAAATATGTGAATGAGCGTTTAGTACGTCAGGTTCCCACTCTCATATGGGGGGCAAATTGAATGATGACTTTTAAGGACTATGTTGAACTGGCCTCGACGATTCTGGTTCTCACAGGTCTCATCATTGCCATCCTTCAGCTTCGCTTCATTTCTCGGGACCTGCGCGTTGGACAACAGGCAAACCTTGTGGGTGTCATTTCGCACTGCGCGAATCGCTATGAACATATCGTCAGCGATCTCGATGATGACACAAAACCCACGAGCGATGAAATCAAGGTCGGAAGCTGGTGGTATCGCTACTGGGATTTGATAACCGAAGAGTTTAACTTCTTTCTCAAGGGTCTGCTAGATCCGGACATATTTGAGATTTGGATGAACGAATTGGCCACCATCTATCACGACCCTCCCAAGAGTGGGATGTCGACTCGCTCCCAAAGTCATAAGCAGTACCTGGCTGTGACACTCCCACATTACAGTGCATTACATCAATTCTTCGAGAGCTTAGACGAAAATGCCCGCATCGACAATCCCGAAGCCCGTGCCAAAGCAATTCACTCGCTTATTTCCAAATTTGCATCTGCCAATGCGCCATTTGAGCTTGAGCGTTTTAACAAGAGATAGATTTGGCGTCCAGGTTCAGGATCGAGAACCCAGCCAGGCTCTTACAGCCGACTCTCAGCCGAGCCCTCTCTCTGCCCCGGCCGCATTAGCAAGAAGCCGTTGTTCCCGTGCTGACTGTGTAATCAGGGGCAGTGCCAGGCTCAAGGCGTAGCCTCCTGGCTGACCGCACAAGATGCCCGTCCTCAGGACGCTACTGATACGCCAGACTTTCGCGCACGCTGACGCGTGCCGCGCTGCGCGCCGGAAATAGGCTGGCCAGCACCGCCAGCAGCGTGATGATCACCAGCCACAAAGCGGCGCCCAGTAGCGTGAAGTTGTAAGACAACTGCTGGTTGAGTGCAAAGGACAGGCCACGCGTGGCCAGTCCGTAGGCAGCCGGAATGCTCAGCGGCAAAGCGATCAGCCAGCTTATCAAACCCAACAGCACCCCTTCCCCGACAAACAGCCGAATCACCTGCCACGACGAAGCGCCAATGGCCCGCATGACGCCAATCTCGCGCCGCCGCTCCAGCACGCTGAGCGATAGGACGCCGCTCAGACCGACACCCCCAACCAAGGCGATGACCACGGCCATCACCACCAGCAGGTTGATGATGATGTTGGGCCCCTGCCCGTTCTGTTCGATAATGCCGGCAATCGTGTTCTCGCCGAACGTAGAGCTGGGGGCTACCTCGATACCCCGTCCTTCAAGGGCACCCTCCAATGCCGTGGCGACGGCCGTCTGCGTATTTGCATCCGCAGGTGCTGTCTGCACCCACACTGTGTTGGCCTTGCCGAACGGACCCCACTCCCGCTGGAGTGTGCTCAGGGGTACGTGCACCGATGAATTGATGGCCGGGTCGAACAGGATGCCGACAACCTGGACATTTATTTCCTGGTCGTTGCGGTCGGTCAAGGTTAACCAGTCGCCGACCTGCCAGCCCCTGTCATTGCTTACCTGCAGGCCCACCACCGCGGCCTTCACATCATCCGGCTGCAGCCAGCGACCGGCCTGAAGTTCGGGGCGATAAAGAGCCGTCTCCGGTGGCTGGCCAAAAACGCTGACTCGGGCATCGGTGACCTCCGTCTCTGGCTGTGATGCCGGGCGGGCGCTGGCTGGGGTCACCAGCCACGACTCAACAGCGCTGACGCCGGTCAAACGTCGCGCCGTATTCTCCAGTTCCCGGACCCGGGCGGTTTCCTCCAGGGACAGCGTAACCTGGTAGTTGTGGATGTCCGCCAACTTCTGGCCAAAGGTGTAATTGGTGGCGTCGTTGACGCCCACGACCATCATAAAGATCGTACCCGCCACCACCAGGGCCACCTCGACGATCAGCACACGGCGCTGGTTGCGGAATGTGTTGCCGATGGTCAGCAAGAGGCTGTAGGGAACGTTGCGGGCACGCGCCGCCAACCGGTCGACCATCCCCACCGCCCCACTCAGTCCGTAGGTGCTGATGGCTTCACGCACGCTGATGCGCATACCGGCGCTCAACGGGACCAACGCAGCAAGCAGTGGGGCAACCAGACAAATAGCCACCTGCACCAGAACAGCCGTCGTATCTACTGAGACCCCACCAACTTCAAGATTGAGAAAGCCGGCGAAGAAGTTTTGGAGACCCGTTGCCGCCAGCGCGCCAATCGGAATCGAGATGAGGGCCGCCAGCACCCCATAACTGAGCACCAGAACCAGATAGCTCCAGGCGACCTGCCACGAGTTAGCCCCAATCGCCTTCATCACACCGATCTGACCCACCTGCTGGGACACGATGGCACTGACGCTGTTGTAGACCAGGAAAACGCCCAGGATGACGATGATGACGCCGATGACTCCTAACAACAGGAAAATCGCGTTCAGAATAGCCGCGGCGGGAGGTGTCTCGGGTGGCACGATTCGGTCCTGGAAGGGAAACTGCACACCCACTGAATCTACACCAATGTCTTCAAAGTAATCTTGAATGCGCAAGTCGGTGGCTTCCACCCTGGCCTGCTCGAAGGCTAAGTCGCGAATGCGTACCCAATCAACCGTATCCCGCCCGGTAATACGGGTAAAGGTCCGCTGGTCGGCATAAAACACATCGCCGAAGACCGGCGACGGGCCGACCGAGTCGATGGTGCCCACCACGTCAAAGGTTCGGACCGTGTCGCCAAACCTCATCTCGACGCGATCACCCTGGGTTACACCCGCTTCGCCAACAGACACAACTCCGATGGCTAGCGTGTTGCGTGCCGGCCATTCACCGCTCAACAACTCATCCAGGGCCATCTTCTGTCGGCCATAATCCTCACGTGCTTTGAGGGAGCCAGTCTGCCATTCCTGGCTACCTGCCAGCCGCCATTCGACGGACGCGTTATACAGCCCTTCAACTTCGGCGACGCCTTCAATTCGCGCCAGCCCATCCAGCTGATCGTCCGTCAACGGCGGGTTGACGCTGAGCTCGATGTGCGGCGGTTGCGCAGTCTGCCAGCTTTCAGAGACAGCGCCGGCAACCAGGTTTCGTCCCCCAATAACCAAACCAACACCAATCGCACCCAGGGCGATGACCAGCGTTACCTGAATGGTACGCGTCTTATCTTGCCACAGTTCAAACCAAACCTTCGACAGTAACGTCAGCATCTATCTACTCCCCATTCTCAAGCGGCGATTGGAGACAGCTTGCCATTGAAACCTACCAAGTTGGGCATGCTGTTTGTCAATGGGGGCGCCAGCCTGCTTGCTGCTTGCCGGAGACCATCATCAACAATACGGCCGTTCACGATTCTGATTTGGCGTGGGATGCGCTCTGCCAGATGGGCGTCGTGGGTCACCATGAGCAGTGTCTTGCCCTCTTCTTCCACCAAGCTATGGAAAATATCAAAAACCTGCTCGGCCGTTTTTGAATCCAGGTTGCCGGTAGGCTCATCTGCCACCAACAGAGGTGGGTCATTGGCCAGGGCACGCGCAATGGCGGCGCGCTGCTGCTGCCCGCCGGACACCATGCCGGGCAATTTCCCCGCCTGGTCGGCCAGCCCCACGGTTTCCAGAAGATGCATGGCCCGATCGTGCCGTTCCTTGGGTGCGTCCGCCCCCAAGAACTCCATGGGCAGCACCACGTTTTGCAGCAGGCTCAGCGAAGGAAGCATTTGAAAGAATTGGAAAATCACCCCGACGTGTCGGCCTCGCCATTTCGCCAGTTCGTTCTCGCTCATTGCGTGCACCGCCTGGCCATCCACAAGAATCTCTCCCTGGGTCGGCCGGTCGATGCCAGTGATCATGTTCAGCAAGGTTGACTTTCCATTGCCCGATGGCCCCACAATGGAAACAAATTCGCCAGGCTCAACTATGGTGGAGATCCCTTGAAGGATGGGGAGCTCTTCGTCACCTACTCTGAAGGACTTGTGCACATCCCTGAGTTCAACAGCGTAATCACCCTTTCGGTTGCCATTTCTGTGTTCCATTTCAACTCTCCCTCTTTACCTATATGCTCGACTATGCCAAGTGTACCATACTTTTCTGGGTTTGTCAAGTCTTTGTCCATATTTTGTTCATAATAACGGGGGGCAATGTTTTGGTCCAATAGGTCCCAAATCCAAGTTGATCCTGGCCCCTTCAATTGGCTCAAATCCAGGCAGCGCCATCCGACCTGGCCAACCTGCCTCCTGGGCATGCGAAGAAGGCTCCCCAACTTGTGGGGAGCCTTCCTAATTCCGGGTTCACCAGCCGGCCACGTTAAGACTGCAAAAGATCCAGTCCTCCGTTCCGAACCTCCACTCGATACCTATGCGGAACTGTGATATAATTGTGATGAATACCGCAACATGATGAGTCACCCCAACGGGACCCTCAACTTCGTCGGATTTGGTGTGTACGCTGGGCGAAAGCAGCGTGAGCCTCGGCGGTCACTGTCAGGATATAGCCGCCGAGACGATCCAGGAGACTTACATGAACGTTAGCTCAAAATCACAGGCACGTGTTATCGCCGAGTACCAGGCTCCCTATCTCGACCCCATTGTGGTGAGTGCGGGAGATGAAATCACCATAGACCGTAGCAAAAAGACGGATTTGGCTGGCTGGGTTTGGTGCACCAATCGCGCCGGTAAGAGTGGTTGGGTCCCCGAAGCCTACATTCAACGCCGTGGCGATCTTGGCTACATGCGCTGCGATTACGACGCCATTGAATTGACCATCCAGGTTGGCGAGCTGTTGACCCTACACAAAGCCGAGAGTGGCTTCTTCTGGGCGACCAACCAGGCCGACCAGGATGGCTGGGTGCCTTCAACCCACGTTGAGCTGTGTGATTGAGTAGACGGTGACTGTTTGCGTCTACTCAATCCCCTGAATCGTCATCGCGGGGCAGTTGCGGGATCAGCCAGGCCAGGAACTGGTCGGTGGAGCGCGACTGGAGCAGCACCCGACCCGGTCCGGTCAGATCTACCACCAGACCCTCACCGCTGAACAGGGTAGACTTCAGACCACCCACCTTGCGCACCCGGAAGCCGATGCCCTCGCTGAAGGCGACCAGATGTCCGGTATCTACGGTGTGTGTCTCCCCGGCCGCCAGCGTCATTTCGTGAATGGCGCCATACGACGACAGCAGCATTTTTCCCGTACCCGAAGTGCGCAGCATGATCAGCCCCTCGGAGGCGAAGAAGGTCTTGGCGCCACTCCACTTGGTCTCTACCTCGATGTCCAATTCAGAGGCGACGTAAGAGCCGGACTGCACCATCACCCGCTCCTGGCTCAGATCAAGCGCCAGCAGGTCGCCCGGCAGCGCAGGCGCCACCGCCACCTGACCGCCGCCGGCAGGGGCCTGAAAGGTGTTCTGGAAGAAGCTCTCGCCACCGAACAGACTGCGCCCCAGCGACTGGAACAGGCCTCCGGTGGCCTCTGTTTCCAGGACGACACCTTGGGACATGCTCACCATCGAGCCGCCCTCCACCCGGACTTCCTCGCCGCCCTCAAGTTTCAGCAATCCCAGCGAATAAGACGGTCTGTACAGAATTTCGATTTCCATGGTCCTCTCCTTCTAATGACTAACTGTCATTCAATGACTGATCATACTACTGGTTGTATTAGCGATCAATTTACTTGGCCGGCATCAAGGCTCCGTCAGTGGTCGCTTGCGGTTGGCGCGACTGTCCCTTAACCTTCGGCACAAAGGTGACAGCGATCAGGGCCAAGAGCCAGAGAGTCACTGCCCAGGAAATCCAGACAAAAGCTGTTGGCCAGGGTACCAGAACACGTATCGTGACCGCGGTATCAGGGAGGGTACCCAGGATGCGAGTGAATAGGGTGTCCGTGTGCCACAATATCCACCATGCAGCCAAGATGATCACGAGTAATACGATACGCACAACCTTGCCCCAGGAAAAATCCCAACCTAATCGGCGGCGTCCGGCGCGGATACCGCTCACGACCCAGACAACATAGGCGAGCGCTCCAAGCGCTAACACACCAGCAACGATAAGCTGCACATTGCGGATCATCATCAACTCACTGCAATCAGCTTGCAGCGGATTTCCATCAAGCTTCTCACTCCAGGCGCAAGCAATATCCATTAAAAACCCAATCGCGGCCCGGTCTGAGTTCGCCATTATGGCGATCCCCTCGCCTTCCTCCAGTGCCATGGCGATGATGGGTTTATGCCCGCGATGGTCGCCCGTTTTTCGGGCGCCCACGAGCATGCCGTCAACTTGAATAAGGTCATACCCCAGGGCAGTAATGTGACTGGATTCGGCCTCGTTGGTAAACGGCACGGGGGTTAGCGTCTCAGCCACAGATTCCGGCGTCAGCACGCCTCGCCCAGGCGGCTCGCCGTTTGGTCCAGGCATTGACGCGGCCATGAAGATGGCCAGATCGGACGCGGTCGTGCGCAAGCCACCCTGAGCCCGCGTCGAGTATCGGTACTCCGGCAGCGGGCGGTTGTACCAATCGTGACCAACGGCAGACTTCGCTCGCGATTCCGGGGTCCAGTCATAACCGCTGTTGGCCATTCCCAGAGGGTCTAAAACTTCCCGCTGCATATAGACGGCGAACGGCTCACCGGTGACTTCCTCCACCGCTATCTCCAGAAGGGTATACCCTACCGAGGAGTAATGGTAATCCTCACCGGGTGGGTAAGCGACGTGCAAGGCACGCATCCCGAGAACCGCACCATTCAGCGCTTCTTCCACCGTAGGCACGTATTCGCCAGGTTCAACACCTGTATCGCCGTCTGTCGAGAGGCCGGCGGTATGGCTGAGTATGCGGCGAATGGTCACCTGGTCGTGGTCAAATTCGGATGGCGGTAGATGCCAGCGCGTCAGGTATCCCTCAACCGGCGCGTCCAAATCCAACAGGCCATCCTCGACCAGTTTCATGATCCCCCAGGCAGTCACCGGTTTGGCAATCGAGGCCGCATCGAAGACGGTATCCGGGTTGACCGGCAGCCCCTGTGCTGAGTCGGCCTCGCCATAGCCCCTCGCCCAGGTCACCTCGCCATTTTTCACAACTGCAACCGACGCGCCGGGCACGTTATGTTGCCGCATGGCCCTCTCTACGACAGCATCAAGTTGCGGGTCGCCTGCACTTTGGTAAGCTGGCCGCGCTGCCTGGGCTGAAGCAATGAAAACCAGCCCCAGGCTCAGCAAAGCAAATAGGGTGAAATTCTTGAATTTCATACTGCCTTCCTCCTTTCCTCGATTGATGTCTATATCATCCTGCAGTAACTGCGGCCGCGTAATCCGCTCTCATTTGCCCCGTTATGCTTATTCCTAGGCAAGATCCACCACGGTTATTACCTCGACTAAACGACTATTCTCTAGCCCTGATCTTTGCCGTTTTCCGACTCGCTTGCGCCACAGGTCACCTGTGGCTCACTCGATCGGTGTCAAGGCGTGGACGGCCGGGAAAAAGACCGTCTCGACCAGAGCATCCAGCTCCTCGCCTGGCGCCGCCAGCAGCACCAGATAGGCGGCATCGTCCGTCTCCCCGAGGGCCAGCGCCAGCGGGGCCATCTGGCTTTCGAGCTGGTACAGCTCCCAGGTCAAGGCGGCCGAACCGTAGCTGTCCATCGACCCCGGCAATTCGGTCACGCCGAAGTCAGCCAGGACGGTCAGCGCGAAATCCTCGGCGCTTTTTCCCGGCGCGGCCAGTTGCAGCAGCAAGGTGGGATCAACTTCTGGATTGCCCCGCGCATAGACGCCCGGCTCAAGCTCGTTCCAGCCGGTCGGAGCCAGGCCGCTGACCCCTAGCTCATCATCCGCGAAGGGAACCAGCTCGATCACTTCATAAGAGGCCACGATGTCGTCCAGCATGTGTTGCAGGTCGCTCGTCGTAAGCCACTGGCCCCGAGCCATAACACCCGCAATCTGTTCCGTGTTGGCTATGTCATCCAGCGGATCCGCGTTGAGCAGGACTAAATCCGCGCGCTTGCCGACTTCAATCGTGCCCCATTCGTCGGGTTCGCCCATGGCGATAGCCGGGTTGCGCGTGGCTGTTTCCAGCGCCTGATAGGGCGTCAAGCCAGCGTCAACAAACAGTTGAAGCTCATCGTGAAGCGAAAAGCCAAACACCGGGCCGCCCTCAAACGTCGCATCGGAGCCGGCCAGCAACGTCACACCACCATCAAACAGGGCTTTCGTGAATTCCAGACCAAAAGCTCTGATCTTATCCCGGTACTCCTCGTCGGCAAAGCCGATGCCCGCAACCGTGTAGAAAATGTTTGTTTGGGGATTGCTCAACATCTGCATGACCTGCGGCGAGTAGTATCGATATTCCGGGCGTTGCAATGTGCCTTCCAGGTCTTCATATTGATCGAAAGACCAGGCAGGTGTGATCAATGTCGGGGCGAAAGCCATGTTGTTTGCGTTGATCACGTCGATCAAGATCGGCAGGTTCTGTTCGACCAGCAGAAGATCGTCCTCGTGCCTGGCCGGTTGGTCGTAGATGGTCTCCTGTGAAAGAAACGGGTAGAGCTCGGTGGCGTGTTGCACCTCGGCGCCGGAGTTGATGAAGTGTTCGGTTCCAACTTCGGTTGATATATGCCCCTTGACCGGCAGTCCTAATTCGTTGGCCGTGGCGACGATGCAATCAAAAGACTCGAGTGGCAAACCAAGATTAGTTTTGATGAAATCGGCGCCCATCTCATGCGCCGTCAAGACAAATCGCCGTGCATCCTCGCAGCCCGTGACTGTACTGGGACCTAAATCAATCACGAAGTAGGGAGCAACGGCACGGTTTAATTGGTTGACCAGGGGAACCAGGGACACGGGTAAACCATTCACACTGGGACCAATATACAGACGCGGTCCGAGCTGTTCACCACGTTCAATTGCGGCTTTTTTCTCGAAATCTTCTGGTGTCGCATTGAACGAGCGCACTGTCGTCACACCATTCGCCAGATAGAGTGCCAGCGCAATCGGCGTTCCATCTGGATGGGCGTGGTTGTCGGTCAGACCGGGGATCAAGTATTGCCCGTCGGCTTCGATGACCTGCGCACCATCGGGGACGGTGACTTCACTCTTAGGACCAATCGCCGTAATCCGATCACCTTCCACGACGACGGTATGGCCTTCCAGAATACGTTCGCCCTCCATGGGGATGACGTTCACATTGACGAAGGCAACGATGTTTTTGTCTTGAGCGAAAACGGTGATATGGTTTGCTAGCATGGCGATGATCAGCGTTAAACTCAGTATAGGACCCATCATTTTGATATTGTGTTTCATTTCTATCACCCCGTTATTCCTGCGCTGAACTTATGATGAGAGCAATCATTTCATCGGCTGTGAAAGATACGCTGATTGAATCCGCGATGCTGCGAACAGATTCCTCGAAGTTGGCGTACTCACCCCTTGGCGCGACTGCCGAAATAAACGCGACAACCTGATCCGAGTGCATCGCCGTAGTCAACACACCTTCCTCATCGGTGGTGCTGATGCTGACCTGTGCAGCGCTTTTTGTATCCCCAAGCTCTAGGCTCTGTATTTCACCGACCTGTGTGTCTTCTTGCTCGGCTACGAATAACCCGGAGTCAGGAATGAATTGAAGCGCTTCTTCGGCTGTATCCCCCATGTGCAGGCCGTAATCTGCGAGCATGTTGGCGGGAACAAGCGTAATGCTGATACGGACATCGCCAGATTGAAGCGCGCCATTCTCAAAGCCAGTCGTGGCATCGTCAGAGTTGGCGAGGATGACCCGGCCGGGGCCTGTTTCCTCAACGGACCAGCCATTCGGATAGGCAAAGCTGAGTGACTCATCTGACGAGGTGAAGGATGTCATACCATTCTCCGGTTCAAAGACCGCTTCCGCAGCCGGTTCAGGGGTTGGGGGGACCGCGGTGGGTTCTGGCCTTGGCGCTTCCTCGGTTGCTGTCGAAGATGGCTCTTCTTCAAGCGCTGCTTCGAGCGTCGGTTCCAGCACCTCCAAACCCCCCTCTGTCTGGCAGGCGGACAGCGCCAACAGCACTATCATCAGTACGGACAGCGTGAATACTTCGAGTCTCATTATTCTTCCTCCTGAGGCTTTGCCAAATAGCTGTTTGTACTCTTATGCACTGGAAGTAATTGGTTGAGATATGAGCATCTAGACAACGCTCTGAATGCTCATTAGCCCACGGGCTTCCCATCAATGGTAGCAGCGAGCGGCCTATTCATGATATACACGGCGGCGCCTAAACTCAGCACCCACAAGATGAGAAAAAAGGATAGAGGTATATCAGCCAGACCGTAGATGGCGTTTGGGCCGGCGAATCCTGACAGACCAAAGAACAAATCTTCGAGCGTATGGAGAATGATCAACGGCCAGATATTGTTGACGCGCAAGCGTACGGCTCCAACCAATATCCCAGAGATTAACGCATTGGCGATTTGGACCAAGTTGTCCTGCAACGCCATTTCAGGGCCTAGAGATTGAGCGATGTGACCCACGCCAAACAAAACAGCCGGAATAAGGACGGCCTGCCATCTGCCGTGCGGCAGGAAGACCCTAACGAATAAACCCCGTGATAGGGCTTCCTCGCTTAACCCTGTTAAAAAGAAAGCCGCGATAAAGAAGATGACTATCTGGGGTCCATTTTCAACGGTTCCGAAATATATCAGGGGAAAGAAAATACCAATGACCGGAACCGTAAGCGCGAACACATTCTGCGTTGTGGTAACAAAACCAGCGTCCTCCCACCAGCCCAACCACCAGATGAAGCCAAGCGGTATGACGGTACTCAGTAGAAGCACGGTGAAAACGAGCGGTATTTCAGGAAGCCCAATCAGTTCACCACCTACAATGAAAACTGCTAAGCCAAGTATGGTCATGACAACGGTAAGGCTGAGCGCGAACCAGAAAGGGCGGTTTTCAATAAAGCTCTTCATGATGTGACTCTCCTTTTTACTGATGAGTTCAACTATAGATCACCAAAACTTAAGCAGTGGATTACGTAACGTATAACATAGATTTCGATCTCATTGTTCTTTCCCCTTCCGTTTGGTTTGACTATTCGTAGTGGCTATTCGAGCCCTTCGCTTTGGTCATAGGCATCCGCTTCCACATCCCCTGGCCCACTACCCGGTTCTCCATCAACCCGTTGCACAGACAGCAGCGTCAGGCCCATGTCCCGGATGCGGTTGATCAGGCCGTGCAGGGCAGCCCGGTCGAGGATGTAACCGCCGATGATGGTCTGCGCTGGTGTCGTATCTTCATCGACGCTGAGGCTCATACCCTCAAACCAGGTCGCGCCTGTCTGGCTCAGACGGCCGCTCACACGAAACTCGTAATAGACGGGTTCAGAAAAATCGGGTGGATGGTCCAAATGAAAACAACCTCAAGCTTGGCAGATGGCTTGATTATAGATAAAAATGGTATGGATTGTCGCCATACCAAGGTATGGCATCTTGAGGGAAAAGGTATGGAGCCTGAGTTACCACTCAGGCCAGACAATCCTTGCCAAGGTTTACCAGGAATTCTCGTTGAAAATCGGAGCCATTTTAACCTTGCCAGTTCAATACCCGGGCTGTACAATTCACCCTAATGACGTTTAACAGGGGTATCAATGAAGTCGTTTCTAACGCCCGTATTTGTCGGGCGCAGTGAAGAGCTAAGACAACTCGACAACACTCTGGCCGCTGTTCAGGGTCACGCTGGGCGCTGCGTCCTCGTAAGTGGCGAAGCCGGGATCGGCAAAAGCCGCCTC
>Ga0209536_100006161_pt1 | contig 18426 bp, 16 predicted proteins | sample DeeMarSeWOR28_12_FD_187461 | JGI IMG/M metagenome (GOLD analysis project Ga0209536, IMG submission 187461) | Marine sediment microbial communities from White Oak River estuary, North Carolina - WOR-2-8_12 (SPAdes) (version 2) | ecosystem: Environmental > Aquatic > Marine > Intertidal zone >... | reverse complement strand
GCAAAGCGAGGTAGCGTGTGGTCAGGGTGTGGACGAGTTGTAGGGGTCAAAGCTCTGCTGCTCGTCGTCCTTCTCGAGAACCAGCGCGAGCATGATATCGGTAGCGGCGAGCTGGTCGCAGTCCTCGGCACGGTACCGGGCGTAGTCCACCGGTGCGCCGTCTTCGCGAACCCCCGCCGTGGGGCCGAATTCGAAAGTCTTGTTCTTCATTGTCAGTTCCCTCCGACCTGCCCGTGTGCGCGCTCCAATCCGGCGCCCATCACGATATTGCAGTCAAAATGTAACCTGTGGCGGACGCGTCGCTGCCGCCAGAAAAGCCAATAAAACACTGTACTTAGGTTCAGGTTGGGGGGTTCTGTGACGTAGTTCACGCCCTTCGGTCGACATAACGCCGGGGCCATTCCGATCAGGCGGCCGTATTCACCTCGGCTCGAGCAGGCCCATCGAATCGCAACGCACCGTCGTCGAGCGTACTCTTCAGGAACTTCTCGCGGTCCTCGAAATAATTCTGGGAATTGAGCCAGGGCTCGCGATCGCCCTGTTTCGGCAGCTTGTCCATGACACGCTGCAGGTAGCCCGATGAAAAGCCGGTGACCCAGGGCTGCGACGCCATGCCCTCGTCTTCGGCGCGCAGTACCGGTACGCACTTCCTGCTGCCGGTCTCCCTCATGTGCTCGAGCACCCGGCACGAGAAGCGGGCGATGAGATCGGCCCGCAGCGTCCAGGACGCGTTGATGTAGCCGAAGGTCGAGATCATGTTCGGCACCTTTTCGATCATCACACCCTTGTAAGTGAAGACATCAGGAAAATCGATGCGCTTGCCGTCGACGTGGAACTCGGCGCCGCCGAGGACGACGATATCGAGCCCGGTCGCGGTTACGATGATGTCCGCTTCTATGGACTCGCCGGACCCGAGCAGGATGCCCGACTCGGTAAACGATTCGATCCGGTCGGTGACGACGGAGGCTCTACCGGAGCGAATGGTCTCGAGCAGGTCATTATTCGGTATCAGGCAGAGCCTTTGCTCCCACGGGTCGTAATTTGGATTGAAATGCTTGTCGACGTCGTAGTTCGGGCCCAGCGTCCGGCGCGCCTGCCCGACGAGCAACCATCTCGCGAAACGGGGCCGCTTACGTGCCACCCGGAAGATGAACGCCTGCAACCGGATGTTCTTCCAGCGTGTGATCCTGTAAGCGAGTTTCTCGGGCAGAATCCTGCCGAGCACGTTCGCAATGATGTCTTCATCCGGGAACGCGATCATGTACGTCGGCGAGCGTTGCAGCATGGTCACGTGCGCGGCCGTCTTTGCAAGTTCGGGTAGCAACGTGACCGCGGTCGCTCCGGAGCCGATGACAGCCACGCGCTTGCCATCGTAGTCGAGATCCTCGGGCCACGCCTGCGGATGCACGATGGGGCCTGCAAAGCGTTCGCGGCCCGGAAAGTCCGGCGTGTGGCCGTGCTCGTAGCTGTAGTAGCCGGCGCACATCAGCAGGAACCCGCAGCGTACCTGCCGCAACTCCCTGTTCTCGCCGGACTCGACGATGAGCGTCCAGGTACAGTCCTCACTCGACCACTCGGCCCTGATCAAGCGCTGCCGGTATCGAATCCGGCCCTCGATGTCGTGCTCGGACGCCGTATCCCGTATGTACCGCAGTATCGCCGGCCCGTCGGCAATCGCTTTCGCATCCTTCCAGGGCTTGAAGCGATAGCCGAGCGTGTGCATGTCGCTGTCCGACCGGATTCCCGGGTAACGAAACAGATCCCAGGTCCCGCCCATCCGCTCACGGCCTTCCAGGATGACGAAGTCGATATCGGGCAGCTCCGCCCGCAGATGGCAGGCGGCACCGATACCGGACAGGCCGGCGCCGATGATGACGACATCGTGGTAGTTGCTCGTCGACTCGTGCATCCCGGGACATCATCCCACGTTTACGCCGCACGTGGCGCTAAACGTATATCCTGTGCCGGTAGCGACGGCAATTCCATGCAAACTACATGTTCAAGGGCATCGCGAAATTCTGTCTTTCGGCGACAATGGCCCTGGGGGCCGGTGCAGCGGCGTCGGAAGAACCGGCAGCACCCTGCGACTATCGTCAAGCCGCGGTTTCCCTGCCTGCCATTCAGGTAAGCAGCGCAGAAGTAGGGCATCCCTGGCGCGCCATGTACGGCTACTGCCTGCTCGGCAGCAAGCGCCTGGTGCTGCACCAGGACTGGGTCTTGTCCTACCTCGACGCAGAACCGATTGGCAGTATCCCGGGCGGCACCGGCATCGGGATCGGCACGGACCTGCTTGTTCGCTGGCACCCCGACTGGCGCCCCTCGCTGGTGCCCTACATCGATGTCGGCGGCGGGATCCAGTTTGCCGCAGGCAATTCGTTTCCGGCTGACGGCAGCCGCTGGATGTTCACGCTCCATGGCGGGGCCGGCTGGTTGATTCCGTTGCGGCGAGACCGCCAGGCCAGTGTGACTCTCCGCTACCTGCACATCTCCAACGCCGGTGTGGCAGACAACAACTCGGGCTACGACGTCGTTCACCTCGTCCTGGGATGGCGGTGGGGCCGCTGACTACTTCGGGTACTCACCGGTCACGCGCTCGAGCTCGACGTCTTTTCGACACCCTCCTGGAATTCACCCGGCGTGACGCCGGCCCAGCGTTTGAATGCACGGGCAAAGTTGCTCTGGTCGGTAAACCCGGTAAGAAACGCGATCTCCGCCTGGGCCAGCTTACCGTCGCGCAGGTAACGCTCCGCGAGATTACGCCTCGTCGCGTCGCGGATTGCGCGAAAGCTGGTGCCTTCTGCCTGCAGCTGCCGCTGCAATGTCGCCCGGCTTCGGTAAAGCTTCTCGGCAATGCTTGTCTGATCGGCGCGTCCTGACGGTAGCATCTGGATGATTTGCCTGCGCACCTCGGCGCTCACCGTGCTCGTATCCAGGGTCTCGAGGTACTGGTCGGCAAGCGCGTCCGATGCGTCCAGAAGTTCGGGCACCGAGCCCGGCAGTTGTTCTTCGACGTCAACGCGCGCGTAAGACAATTTCTCCGACCGCGCGCCGTACACGATCGGGCAATGAAACATCTTCTCGTACTCGACGCTGGTCTCGTCCCTTTCGATCATGAGCTCCACGCTGACCGGGTGCACGGGACGCCGCGCGATGGTCTCGAGCAGCATGTTCAATGCGACATAGCCGGCATCGCTCGCCGCCTTGTGCGGCACGAGCGATTCGTCGGGGAAGTTCTCGACCAGCACCACGGTGTCGTCGTGCTGTTGCAGGCGGATATCAGTAGCAGCCGTCGAGACGACCGCGATGTACCGGCAGAATCGTTCCAGGGCATCGAGCACGGTAGCCGTCACCAGCCACGAGTGGCCAAATACATAGAAATCGCCGGGTACGGCGCGCGCACCGACCCTGAAGCCGAACAGGGGATCGGACGTCTCCTCCACCGCAGCGTCCCAGAGCCTGTACATCTTCCGATACGGCACCCGCGCGCCGGGGCGCAGAAACGCCGCGGCATCAATACCCACCCGCGCCAGGAGCGGTGCCGGGTCGATGCCGTAGTCGCTGCGCAGCGTGTCGGCCAGCAGCCTCGGCACGTTGGCCAGTGTCGAGTGTTCGCAGAGCATGTGCGCCCTATTGAATCCGAACGTCTCAATATTATCAAGGACTTATGAATGTGAGGCGTCCGGACCGAGTCCCGAGTAGACCGCACCAGATGCGGAGTGCGGAAACCGGGACACTGACGATACTGCACAACGGGAGACAGAAATGAACGCGATACTCAAACCTGAATCTCATTCGAACACGCTGGATGAACTGATCATCGAGGCGGTCACGAAGATGCTGTCCGGGCAGATCGCCGACAAATCGAGCCCCATTGGTGGCATGGATCGCTGGACGCAGCAGCGCATCGTCGCCGAGATCACGGAGAAGACCCGTCGCGTGCTCGAGTCAGCCGACCCGGTCGAACACTGCTACCAGAACCTCATTCGCGAGATCGACCTTGAAGCGGAGACGGGTGTTCTGCTGGCGAACGAGGAACTCGGCTCCGACTCCCTGAAGCTGATGTGCGAAGACCCGGGAGTCTCCGGCGAGCTCTATCTCGAGATGGAACGCATCGCGCCGGTCATGTTCGCGGACGAGTACGCGCGGTCGAACGCCGATCTCGACCTCGTCTGGGCCGCCGTGCAGGCGCGCTATGACCGGGCTCGACTCGAATCAGAAGCCTCCGAGCTGATCATGCAGTTCCTGATCGACAGTGCGGAACACACCCATGACATGAGCAGCGCATTGCGATCGATGTTCTTCTCGTTCCAGGAGGATGGCATTCGCAGGCAGTTCTCCTTGCCTGCGCTGCTCGATGAACGCGAGACGCGCGATCTGGTCATCATGGTGTCGGACCTGGTCGATCGCGCCGGCAAGCACGACCCTCTGTCGAAGCCGGCGATGACCCGGTGGTAAGATCCACGTTGCCATGAATTTGCGGGACATGACGAGCTCATGACGCCTGGTTTTCGGTCGGTATGCGGTGCCCTGCTCGCCGTGTGTTTCGCGCACGCCTCCGCATCGGATTCGCTGCGGAGCACGTGCGTGGACGACGTCCGGCAGGCCGTTGATGCCCCCGTACTCCGGGTCCTGACGCTCAACGCGAGCCACGGTCGCAATACGGCGATCAACCAGGTCCTGGTCAGCAAGGAACAGACCTACGCGAACCTGGATGCGATCGCCGAGCTGCTGGCGTTCGCGGCTGCCGATGTTGTCGCCCTGCAGGAGGCCGACGCGCCTTCGATCTGGAGCGGCAAATTCGATCATGTCACGCACCTGGCCGACCGATCCGGCTACGGCTGCGTCGCTCACGGCCTGCACTCCCGGAGCTGGATGTCGACCTACGGCACCGCTCTGCTATCGAGCGCCGAGCTGCGCGAGCCGGCTTCGATCCGGTTCCAGCCGTCGCCACCCTCCAAGCAAAAGGGCTACGTCAGCGCACAGCTGCTCTGGCGGACAGATTCCGGCACGCATTCCATCACGGTCGCGTCCGTGCATTTCGATTTCCTGCGCCGCAAGACGCGCGACGGCCAGGTATCCGAGATGGTCGCCGGCCTTTCCCGTATCGACGGGCCGCTCATTGTGCTCGGCGATCTGAATAGCGAATGGCATACTGAAGATTCACACGTGCAGCGGCTGGCCCGGGAACTGGACCTCCACGCATACGAACCCGAGCAGGACGGTCTCGGCACGTATAAGAAGACGACCGGGAAGCGGCTGGACTGGATCCTGGTATCGCGGGACCTCGAATTCAGGAAGCACGAAGTGCTGCCAGACGTCGTCGCTGATCATTTTGCCGTTTTCGCCGAGCTGGCGTACAGGGGGCAACCGAAGTAGATGCTCGAGAAGCGCCTGCGAACAGTCACGATTCTGACGCTAATCGCCGTCCTGAGCGCGTGCGCGTCCGTCACGGTAAAGCCCGAAGATTGTCCGGCAGGCACGCAGAAACTCGAAGGCTGTCCGCCGATAGGTGCTGTCGACGACGCGAAAATCGCCGAGATCTACGCGCAGCGGACCTGGAAGAGCAGCAAGGAGCTCGATGCGGACCCTGTCGAGTATGGCCGGGACGCGGAGATACCGATCAACCGGGCGAAGGCGAAGTTCATCGGCTCCACCGACGAGGACGGCCTGGTGTCACTCGCCGCCAAGCTGCACATGATCAGGGAGGCCGAACACACGCTCGACCTGATGTACTACATCTATCGTGACGATATCGTGGGCCTGGCTATCCTCGGCGCCCTGTGCAACGCGGTTGAACGCGGTGTCGACATACGCATCATGGTCGATTCGCTCGGTTCGGTCAGCCTCAACAAGAAATTCCTGAAAGCCCTGGAAAGCTGTGCGCTGGACGCAGGGTTCATTCGCACCGCCGACGGCGAACTGACTATCTACAAAGCGCGCGTACAGCCCGTTATCTTCAATGCCGCATCGAGAATCTTCGTCAATCACAACCGTCGTTCGCATGACAAGCTGCTGGTAAAAGACGGCCGTTTCCCGGAGAAATCGGCCGTCATGACGGGTGGGCGCAACATCTCCCTCGCTTACTACGGCATCCTGCCCGATGGCTCGAACAATCCCGATACCTACAGGGACGCCGAGCTCTTCCTGCGCGGCGGGGTTGGCGAACAGGACGAAGAGTACGGGGTCGGGGCCGTTTCGGAGGTCTATTACACGCTGTTGTTCCTGTTCAGGAACAACAACCGGTTGCGGATGACGGTGATGTCACATCCGTCCACTGCCTATCATGACGAGCGCGAGCAAATGCGGCAGAGCCTGGAGGATCTGGCGGCGTTACCGCGGCTGAAGGAGCACCTCGACCGCATGCCCGACTACTTCTCGGCCGATTTCCACGAGGCTCGTGTCCGACTGGCTCACGAACTCGCCAACCTCACGGACAAGAACGTAGTCAACAGCGCTGTCGAGAACGCGGAACTCAATCCGAACTCGATCATGACCGTCCTGAATTCGATCGAAGACGACGAGTTCAGGAACATGCAGATAATCTCTCCGTACCTGTTTGCCGCTAAATACACGGACAAGGACAAGAACGTCGTACTCGATGAGGCGCGTAACATGTTGCAGTGGCTGGAAGATAATCCAAAGCGGTCCCTGGACATAGTCACCAACTCGGTGCTTACCTCGGACAACTTCTTTGCCCAGGCTGTCATCGACATGGACCTCGCGCCGCGCCTGCTGCTGTCCGAGGAGGCTCGGGAGGCGTGGTTACGAAAACCGGCCGAGAGCGAGTTCAACCCGGAACTCGTCGAGAGCCCGGAATGGATCGAAATGGTCAATCATCCGCGGCTCAGGATCTACGAGACCGGCACGCTGGACGATACGCTGTTCGGTGGCGACGTCGATCATGGAAAACAACACGCCAAGTACGTTGTCAGCGATGATTTCGGATTCGTCGGCACGACCAACTTCGACTACCGGTCGCGCCTGTACAACAACGAGATGGGATTCTTCTTCCAGAGCCAGTCTCTCGCGGATGATATTCGCAAGAACACGGACTACCTTATCGAATCGTCCTATCGCTGGGGCTCCCCGGAGTGGCTCGAAATGCGCAAGCGCCTCATGGAACAGAAAGGTTCGAAAGCCTCTATGACACGCAAGCAGCGAGGAATCTACAAGACCCTGAAGGGAACCGGCCTGCAGTGGTTCTTCTGACCGGCGGCACGTCCGTCGCTAGTTCGCCGCCCTGACGTTCTCCTCAAGGCCGCGGCGCAGGTATTCGAGCGCCTCGTCCGCACGGTCCTTCTCCTTCAAGAATTCGGGTTCGCCTATTCGGTTGCTTTGCGGTTTCTTCGGCTTCGGCTTCGCGGGTATGCGCGGCACCGGTACCGATCGCACTTTCGACAGGCTCGGTGACGGCACTGCCGGCTTCTCCGGCTTCAGGGTTGCGGATGATCAGCGCGTCGACGTTGTCGGACACGACGAATGCCTCGCTCAGCGCGAACGCGACCCTCTGCCACAGGACATCACGGGCAGTGACCGTGCGGTGCCACCAGGCAAGCCGGCGAAACAGGATCAGGTACTCGATGTCGTCTTCGTAGACAACGAACTCGCCGGCGTCGCGCCCCTCCTGCGCCAGCGCATCGATCTCGGCATAGGGCAGGCCGAAGGTCGCCTGGGCGGTGAATCGCGAGGCGTCCGCCAGTTCGGCAGCCGTTGGCGGTGCCGGCGGCGACCCGGGCGGGGGCGGAGTCGACCCTCCCCACTGCCACCGCCACCACATGCGCTGGCCAGCAGCAATGTCGCCAGAATTCCGGCCCGGTGGCCGGCTCGCCGGTCTCGGATCGATGCGTCCATACACTTACCTCCGGGTACGTCCCTGGAGATTTGTGCCGCTATGGACCGATCGGTTTACCCCGACATGACATATTGCCGAAGGCAATCGCGATCGGCGGCCTCAGCTCTCCCGGAGGTAACCCCAGGTGTGCAGCCTGTCATGGTCCTCGAACCAGCGGTCGCCGATGTCCGTCCGGTAGTACATGTTCGGGATCAGCACGTTGCGTACGCGCTGGTAGGCCTGCGCCTGCGCCTGCTTAACGGACGACCCCATGCCCGTCACGATGAGCACGACGCCCGAATGCCCCGTGATCAGCCACTCGCCGTTCACCTCGCGCACATCCTCGATATGGATGCCCTCACGATTCGGCTTGCGGAAGATAATGACGCGGTCCTTCGAGTTCGCGTTGAAGGTCTTCGGATCGTCGTAAGGAAAAGGCGGCACGACGATGCGCAAACCGATCTGGAATCCGCTGCGCGTCTTGAAGCGCGACAGGCTGCCGCTCGCCATCCCGTGGAAAAACTCGCCCATCGGCATCGAGATGCCATCTCTCTGGATGCTGATCGTCGGGTAGCCGAAGCGTGCGGTGAATTCCAGCGGGTAGATGCCCTGGCCGTTCACGATGCAGTTGACGTCCATGTAGCCGACGTAGCCTTCCTCCGCGAGCTTGTCGCGCAGCTTCGCCAGCGTGGCCCGGAAAATCCGGTTCGGCTCGCTCCAGTACATGCACGTGCCCATCTCGCCAGTGGCCGGCCCGATATTCCCCGGAAACAGGGGCTTGTGCTCGAAGTTCACGTTGATAGGCAGCATGAAGTCCTTGCCGTTGAAAAATGCGCCGACGGCCACCTCGACGCCACGCATGCGCTTCTGTAGCTGGAACACCTTGACCGTGTCCGCGTAAACGGCCTTGTAGCTTTGCAGTACGTGCACGACGTCCAGCCCGTCGTCTTCCTGGCCGACAAACAGCAGCCGCTTGATGTTCTGCGCCTCGCCGCTCGGCTTGATCACGTATGGACCGGGGTGCGCCTTTACATGCTCGATCGCAGAATCGAAATCCGAGAATTCCTGGAACGGTATGATCGAGACGCCGTGCTTGCGCAGTTCCTCCTGGCCGAAACTGCGGTCGTCTTCCAGCCGGTCCGTGTAGGCAGTGCCACCGACGACATTCTTGCCGGCTGCGCGGAGTGCGGCCGCCTTCTCGCCCTGGCCCATGACGTCGTCGAACACGATGACATCGGCCCAGTCGACATGCGACTCCCAGTCGTCGACCTTGGGCACGAAACCGTCGGCAATCTGCCGCTCGGACTCGTTTTCGATGAAGTAGCGCACCTCGTTGCCTTCGCGGTGCACATGCCAGGCGATGTCGCTGATCAGTGCGTCGATCGAGACGAACAGGAAGCGGCGTGGCGTAGGGGCAGGGGTGGCGGTCATGACGATGATGTCCCCGTTAAAGCACGTATCATCGGTTCAAGCGGTCTTCCCCGCAACAGGTTCTTTGCCCTGGCCGGTAGCGCTCCTGCGCCCGGCCTTCGACGTCTTCACGGTAATACGCCACGTCCTTGAATTGCTGCGCCACATACAGTGGCGCCTGGTCGTCGAAGTGCGGCGAGTCCGGGTCGTTGCTCTGCCCACCGACGAGGATCGATTTCGCCCGGACCCGCTCGCCGAATTCCACGACCGCGGCAAAGCTGTTGCCGTTGTCGCCGTAGAGGCGCCTGGTGCCTTCACGGCGTTTCGCGCCGAAGTCCGCGAGCGCGCCCCAGCGGCTGTTCGCCATGCCCACGGCGATACTCGGCTTGTCATCGTCATAGTGGAGATCGATAGCTCCGGAGAGCCGCTGGAAGCGATTGATCTCGCCCCAGGGCGTGCGCCAATCACCGAAGTCGTCATCGAGCATCGCGACCGTTTCGGCGAAGACCGCGAGGCGCTCGGCGAACGGCGTGTCGGTCCCCAGCATCGTGATCCGTTCCATCTCGCTGAGTCCTTCGGGCAACGTCGCTCGGTCCAGGTAGTTCATGCCATAGAAGTGCGCGAGCGACATGGCCACCGAGTCTTCACCGGTCTCGAGATTCCACGCCTCCAGTACCTCGATCGCTTCGGCAAGCACCGCATCGCGCTCATCGGTCTGCTCCCAGGCCTCGAGCAAGCCGCCGATGAGAGCTTCGAAGCCGGGGAGGTAGGGATCGTGGGCGAGTTCGACAAGCCCGTCGAGTGTCAGGTCCTCGACGTCCGAGAGCACACGCACGGCGTGCACGCCGCGAAAGTTCTCGTGGTCCGGCGCCATGTAGACCGGGTAGTCCTCGCGCTTCGGGCTGAACTCCGCCGCCGCGGTGAACGGTGTCGAGTTCGCGTTCTGTATCCAGCCGTTCGGCGGGTTGAGGATGGTGATCGCCTCGTCGACGGTGTGCAGGCCCTGCCAGTCCGTCGCAGGGTTGCTGCCGTCGACCGGTTGCGAATAGTCGAAGCGCGGGTCGCGCATCGGGATGAAGTTGCCGTGGAAATACGCGATGTTGCCCTCTGCGTCCGCGAATACCGTGTTGTTCGACGAGTTCGTGCGGATGTTCATCATCTCGCGGAACTCGTCGTAGTTGTCGAGCTTCGTCCGGGTGTAGGACTGGCTTAGCGCGTTGACCGGGTCCCAGTTGATCTTGGTTACGGCCCACTTGCCGTCAATCTCGTGCGTTACCGGGCCGTGATGCGTGTGGTAGACGGTGAAGGTGCGCTCGCGCATTGCCTTGCCGTCTCTGTACTTCAGCGCGACCTGCGATACTTCGACGGGCCGCATTTCGTCGCCGTAGCGATACACGAGCTTGCCATCGACGCGGCTCACGTCCTCGACGAACTCGTCGATGAAGTCGACGTAGGTCGATGTGTGCATCCAGCCGGTCTTCTCGTTGAAACCCTGGTAAATGAAGAACTGGCCCCAGGTCACGGCACCGTAGGCGTTGAGGCCTTCCTCGCTGACCACATGCACCTCCCCGCGAAAATAGAACGACGTGTGCGGGTTGATCAGCAGCATGGCATCGCCCGAGGCCGTCCGTTCACCCGCGATCGCGAAGCCGTTGGAGCCTCCTCCCGGCGCGAATTCCAGCTCGAGGCCCTGTGCCGCGGCGATCAATTCCTGTGCGTCCTCGCCGTCGTAGAAGCGCGCGATACGCTCCAGCGGGACCTGTTCGATGTCACCGCCGATCGAGCCCTCGCTGAAGAACATCGGCATCCAGGGCTCGAAGCGCGTCAGGAGCTCTGGCTGCACCTCGGGGTGCGTCATGAGGTAGTAATTGAGGCCGTCGGCCCAGGCGTCGCACAGCTTCCGGAGCCAGCCCGGCGCGGATGCGTAGGCCGCTTTCGCTTCATCCACGGTCATGTAAAGGCGTGCGCGCAGGTCACTGAAGATCGCACTCTCGCCCTCGACCTCGGCCAGCCGCCCGGTGGCCCACACGTAGTTGCGTTCGATGCGCGGAAAATCGTCTTCCGCCTGTGCGTACAGCATGCCGAATACCGCGTCGGCGTCGGTCTTGCCGTAAATGTGCGGAACCCCGAAGTCGTCCCGGATTATCTCCACCTGAGCCGCGCGTTCCTCGAGCCGCATCTGCTCCGCGTCGGCGGAAGAGCCCGACTGCCCGACATCCTGCGAACAGGAAGCGACGAGCAGAAAGACAAGGAATGCTAGTGCGCGCGACATTGCGGAAGCCATGTTCATGAAACGGTCCTTCTCGTCACTTCCTCTGGGGCGGCCTTCCCGGCCAGTCGCCGAACTGCATCTCGAACTCGATGCCAACGCCGATATTGCTTTCGCGCTCCTCGATCAGGAAATAGCGAGGCCAGTTAACGTAGGTCAGCAGTTCGACGAACAGCCACTCGCGCGAGATCTGCCGTCGGTATCGGAACTCGATGCCGTAGTCCCGTAGCGGCACCTCGTAGTCGGTCTCGCCCGTGGCGTACACCGCGTAAGACATCGCGTGCTTCTTCGACAGGCTCTGGTATCCGACAAGCTTGGTGGTCCAGGAAATCCCCTCGACCTCTTCTTCAGCAACGACGATGGAATAGGATCGCAGCAGCCATGTGTCATTGACCACATGATCGAGCACGTTCTGAAACGAGATACCGGCACCGCGCTGGTTCTGCACGAATACTCGCGGCTCGATCCGCCACAGCCAGTCTTCGCCATACGCTTTGTGCCACCGATAGGTCGCCCTGACGAACGGCTCGAGGGGCGTTGCCATGCGCACGCCCACTCCGAACGACCAGCCGCGTCTCAGCGTCGCGTCGCGACTGTAGCCGATACCTAGCAGCCAGTCCTCGTCCTGGAAGTCGTTGAACCGGTCGGGCAGCGTGTCGATGTTGTCGTCGGATGACCCGTCGACGAAGTCATTTACCGCGCCACGTCCCAGCAAGAGGCTGGTGCGTTTATTCAGCGCAGGCAGTCCGAAACGCGCCTTCAGCCGGATGCGCTCCCTGAGGCCGTCGCGCTGGTCCCACTGCCCACCAATCGAAAGACGGCCGCGCGTTATCGTGGCTTCTTCCTCCACTTCCGCCGAACCGAAGATATTGTCAACACGCTGTGCGGTGCCTGTCACCACGTCCTCGACGGTCCGCTGAGTGCGGTCGAGAAGCGGCTCCTCGACCGCCGTTATGGGCGTCTCATCGATCCAATCCGCCATTAGCGGGTGCTCGGTTACAAAAACCGGCACCGGCGCATCGACGGCCTGCTCGTCGGAACCGTGCTGCGCCTCCGGCTCGGGCGATGTCGCGCAAGCGGCCCCGAGCAACGACACCCCCAGCACCAGGATGCGGCCGGGTATCACGGCCCTGTTCCCGGACTACCGTTGTCGGCATCGGTTTTCGGATCGATGCTCGCCCGTCCCCGCTGCGCACCGCTGAATTTTCGATTGAAGAATTCCAGCACGGCACTGCGAAGATAAAACAGGTAGGCGGAAGTCGTAACGTGGCCCGTCGGCAAGGTAATCGACTCCGGGTTGCCCATGGCATTCTGCAGCTCGAGCTGTTTCTCATAGTGAACGGCGTCGTCGAACTTGGCCAGCACCAGCAGAACCCGCTCCGGGTTGATGTAGCGCGCAAGGCTCAGGGGGTCAGAGAGAATATGCTCCTGCAGATACCGCCGTAGTCCCTCGCTGTCCGTTTGCAGGGTCTCCTTCGCGCCTTCCGCCGCATCGATGATCCTGCCTTCCGACGAGTAGGTCAGCACGTACGGCAGGTCACCGGCGACCAACGCGAGCGCGGATGCGCTCACGCGCGCGTCAGTCGCAGTCAGGAACAGCGCATTGAAGCCGCCGAGACTCGCGCCAAAGACCGCGACCTTTTCCTGGTCGATCCTCGGCACCGTCTCGATCCAGTCGAGTACGCGGCGATGACGAATGGCCGTGCGCCGTATCGCGGCCTCGGGCTCAAGCATGTCGTCGAGAAGCGTCTTGCGCTGCACGGTATCGACGATAACGGCGTTGTACCCGTTGTTCGCGAAGTAGGTCGCGAAAGGCCTCACGACGATTTTTTGACCGTTGAGTATCGGCAATACCAGGACGACCGGCGCGCGATCGTTGTCGATCTGCTCGTAGTATTCGAAGGTGATCGGGGTATCGTCGTCGGCGCCGGCGATATCCGGCAGAAATTCGCCATCGAACACGCGATAAGTCGAATTCTCCCTGACGAGCTCGAGTTCAGCGCGCACCTCCCCCGCCGTGTAATCGAACCGCTCGGCGACCTCCGGCGGCATCGGCAACGCAAGCGGGTGTGGCCGCTCCAGGGACTGGACGCTCGCGCATGACGTCAATTGCAACAGGAGTAACCCGGCGAGCACGAGGCCGGGCAATCGGACGATGCTGTACAGAGAGTCAGCCACGACTGAATAATGAACCCATCGCTGTTTCCGGGTCAAAGCGCAGAACCCGACCCTCACAAAGCCATCGATTTTCGCAGCCGGTTGAAAACCGAACGACGGTACTCGATATTTACAGGACTACACCGCAGAAACAACGGCCGACAGATGATCAGGAAAATCATAGACCAGGTAGTCGATGCGTTCTCGACACCGCAGAAGGGCGAGCAGGACAGCGAAAAACGTGAGGCGGCGCTGCGATCGGCGACGGCCGTGCTGATGCTGGATGTGGCGCGTTCCGACCATGTATTCGACGAGAGCGAATTCGATCGCGTGCTTGAGCTGGTCCAGAAGCATTTCGGCATGGCGCCGGAGGATGCCGCTGAGCTCGTGAATGCCGCGGACGAAAAGGCGGAAGACCTGGTTTCCCTGCACGAATTCACGCAGCTTCTGCATAACAACCTGGATGAGAGCGAAAAGGCACGGATCGTCGGCCTCTTGTGGCAGGTCGCGTACGCGGACGGCCGCCTCGACAAGTACGAAGACTCGCTGGTGCGCAAGATCAGCGACCTGCTGCACGTAAGCCGTGGCCGCAGCATGCGCCTGAAACACGACGCCGAGAGCGGAGCGCGCTAGCGCGGCACCTTATTCGGCGGCGGCCTGACGGCGGCGAATCGTCGCCTCGGTGTCCCTGAGCTCCTGCTCCAGTGCCGGGACACGGTTATCCGACAAAGCGCGGCCGATTTCCTCCATGGCGGCGTCATACTTTCCCTGCTCTGCCAGCGTCAGCGCGAGATTGTTGCGCGCCGCAATCATCGTGGGCTCGCGGCCCAGCAGGTCACGGTAGACTCTTTCGGCCGACACATACTCCTGCTGCGCGAGATATGCATTGGCAAGACCAAACAGGGCGACGGGGTCGCCGGGCCACTTCCCTGATGCGGTCTGCCATGCGGCGGTCGCCTCTTCGGCTCTGCCAATCTCTTCGAGCGCCGCTATTGACTCGAAGTACCGGGCACGGTCTATGGTCGCCGGCAGTTCGCCGGGTTCCAGCACCACCATTCCCCAGTAGCCACCACGCCGCCAGGTATGCAGATAGGTCCTGGTCCGGGTGACGCGACGCTTTTGCGTCCCGGACCGAAGAATGATTTCGCCGCGTTCCGCGTCGATGCCGACCACGACCGCGTAATGCCAGCTGGGAATCGCCGCGACACCGAGGTTTTGCAGGACCAGTACCGGGCGTCCGGCCTCGAGTTCCTTCCAGATGGCTTCCAGCGTGCCGTCTACCCGGTACGGCAGGCGCCCCTCGGTCCGCGCCGCTGCCATGAGTTCGAACTGCAGGCTGCCCTGCCTGCCCGGCAGGTAGACCTTGTCTACGATGTCTTCCAGCAAGACTTCTGCGCCGCTCTGCGCCAGCACCGTGGTGAGTGCCGCCGGCCCGCACTGGTAGCGTTCCTGCGGATAGAAAGGCGTGCTCGCGAGTTCGATGGAACCCCCGGCCTCGGGCAGTTCGCTCACCGACGGCGGGATCGATACGCAACCCGCCAGCCCTACGAAAAGAGCCGGCAAAAGCCGGCTCCATTGGTAAACCCCGCCTGCGCCCAACATGCTGCCGAGGCTAGACGCTCTTGAATATGTTTATCACGCCCACCAGCTCGAGAATCAGCAGTACCACGAAGACGGCACCGATCAGCGCGAGAATGTCGCCGCCGGCAACCTGCGAATCGAGCTGGCCCTCGAGTTCCAGCAGTTCGGCATTGCTGAGCCCGTCGAGGCGCTCCATGACCATGGCCTTGTCGACGCCCAGCGCTTCGAGTTGTCTCCCGACATCCTCACGCGCCAGCACAACCTCGATGCGAGACAGGCTTGTCGCTCGCGACTCCTCGTCCAGAAGGTAAGCGGTACCGATCATGCCTGCGGGTGCCGCCTGCGCGAATCCCATACAGATAATGGACACTGAAATCAGGCGCGCAAGCGCCCCACGTGCTCTTTGTAAACCCATCTTGCCTTGCCCTCGGATAAGCGAATTCGCCGTTACTATAGCACCCGGGGAGCGACGGTAAACCGTGCCCGTTGCACAGTTTTCCGCAGCGCTCTCAGGTCGGCCCAGGCGACTGCCAGGATACTTTCGAACGCCGAAACGGGGATTCGCAGAGACTCAGTCTTCCTTGATGGCGTCGCGGATTCGTTTGTAACCGAGCTTCAGCTCCTGCCCCACCTTGCCAAGCGCATCGCCGATGCCATCGGTGGTCCTGCCGAGTTCCGCACGCGAGGAAAACTCCTGCATCTTTTCCTCGAGTTCCTCCCATTCCTCCTGCGCCTCCTTTGACGCCAGGTGAATCTGGAGCCGCAGCTCGTCGCGCTTTTGCTTGAGGTCGGCCACAAGGTCGTCGAATTCGCTCATGTTCCTCTCCTTTTCATTCGCGGCTCGGGAACCGCTCCTATAGTTGGCTTGTAGGAGCGGGCCTGGGCCAGCGAGCTGTCGCGCTTCGAGAACCGCTCCTACAGGTCAGCAGTGTAGAAGATGCCTCGCGGGAATTGGAATACGTAGAAAACCGCGTGCACCTTACTCGATGACCATCGGCTGCTCGATGGAGCCTACGAGCCTCCGGTGAAAATCGGTAAAATCCCCGTAATCCTCCGGGCCGTACTCGGCGTGGCCACTCGTGTACTCGAGCCTGAGTGTCCAGCCCTCGTCGTCGCTTTCGATCCTGCGTCGCCAGCTGCCGAACCGGGACTCGTCCGCATTCGGCTTCTTCGTAGCAAGCCTGAGCTTGGACGCGGTCGACTGCCCTAGCCTCGTCACCGTCGATACGGTAAGCGGAGCAGGGATCTCGAAGCCGAATCGCCGCTCCGGAAGGCGCTCGAAGTCCAGGAACGTTGCCTCGAAGAATCCCGGCAACCTGAAAGACTCCGCGTCGATGGGCAGGCGGTACTGCAATTCGACGACGAGCTCGGAACTCGCATCGAATACGTTGTCGACAAAGGCATCGTCGACGATCGCGTCCGCATAACGGTCGGCGACCCAGCGCTGCATCGTTCCAAGCATTTCAGATGACTCGATCTCGCGCAGCTGACCGCGCATGTCCGCCGCCTGGTAACCGGAAAACACCCCGACTTCCGTCACCTGGAGCTGGTTGTCTTCAATACGTGCGATATCGCGCTCGACCTGCAGCCCCGAATCGCCAACCGCGAAATCGGGGATGGCCAGCAGTTCCGGCGTCGTTCCGAGCACCAGCGCATGATTGCCCGCCATGTAGCGAGGCGGCGTTGTGCCGAGTCTCAGGTCCTTGTCGGTCGAATCGATGTACAGCCGGTAACCATCGACCGGCACCGACACGATCATGTGGTCGAACTGGTCGATGTTGGGCAACTCGGGAAGGATGCGCTGGTTGATATTGACCAGCGCCAGCTGTGCGGGCACGCCCACGGCATTCAGCATCGAAACCAGCAGGACAGCGTGATCCTTGCAGTCACCGTAGCGATCACGCAATGTCTCGCGCGCAGTCTTCGGTACGTAGGCGCGGCGCCCGAATTCGATCGCCTCGTAGTGCAGCTCCTTCTGCACGTAGTGACTGACTACCTCGATCTTGCGCCGCGTGTCCTTGATACCGTCGACGAGGCGTGCCGCCCTGTCAGCCACGCGGCTAGCGTCCAGCTTGTCGTCGATGAGCGCCAGGTAATCACTCCCCGCCTGACTCCAGCTCGCGCTCGTGGTGCCGATCGTTACCCAGGGAAGCATGCGATCGTACCAGGGCTGCATCGGCTCCCAGCGGTAGATGACAGGATTCACTGCTTCCCAGACGAGGGATCCGTCGCGAATGACCGGTGCGTCTATGCCGAACGAGCGGAATCGAAGCTTGTCGTGTTGTCCCGAGACGAATACCGCGCTGTAGCCGATCGGGCGACTGCTGGACAGATAGTGGATTTCCAGCGGGAACTCGTTTTCCTCGACGTTGATGCGCTTGGTCACGGTCACCTCTATCACCATGCCCGGCGCCAGGCTCGGAACCGGCAGGTGGGCGGTTTTTTCCGTGCTCGCCTCGTAGCCGTCGACTGTACTGGTTACGTAGTAGGCGGCAGGGTCTCCCTCCGCGACCTGTTCGCCCGCCGCATCGCGCACGACGAGACTGTTGACATACAGCTGCTCGAACGCGGGATCGAAGTTGAACTCGAGCGTGCTGAAATTCGCGACGCCCTGCGCGTCCTGGATCTTGATCTGCTGCACCTGCGTTTTCGACAGTGTCTCACCGCTGTCAAACGAGTAACCGGTGATACGGTTAAGGAACCATGCGCCGTAACCTTCGACAACCTGGTTGTAGGCAGCGCTGTCAACCAGCGACTGCAGTTCCGGTGGCAGCGACACCGCTGGCAGTACTTCGCTGATGCTCGCGTTCTCTCCCTCGCCGAGAATGCTGTTGATGCTCGCAAGGTATTCCTGGACGACGGAACTGGTCGGTGAATACTTCAATGCCGCAGTGAAGGAGTCTCGTGCTTCCAGGTACGACTTGAGCTGGTATTCCGCGTATCCCTTGTAGAAATAGCTCTCCAGCGAACGGTAGTTCTTTTCGATCAGGAGCTCTGCAAGCTGCAGCACCTCGGCCGGCCTGTCCAGCTGGTCGAGCACTTCGATCTTCGCGTAGGCGATGTCCGCACTGAAGGGCCGGCCCTCCATCATGCTGTCGAGTATCACGAGCGCTTCTGCGTAATTGCCGCGCCGGCTGTGCAGGTCTGCCTGCAATTTTCGCAGCGTCTCGGTCATACC
>Ga0209536_100006159_pt1 | contig 18429 bp, 17 predicted proteins | sample DeeMarSeWOR28_12_FD_187461 | JGI IMG/M metagenome (GOLD analysis project Ga0209536, IMG submission 187461) | Marine sediment microbial communities from White Oak River estuary, North Carolina - WOR-2-8_12 (SPAdes) (version 2) | ecosystem: Environmental > Aquatic > Marine > Intertidal zone >... | reverse complement strand
CGTTAGCCCTCGAACGCCAGGGCGATTACGACGCAGCACTCACTTCCTATCGGCTGGCGCTGCGGGATCATCCTACGGATCCCAGGGTTCTCCAGAACATGGCGATCGCCTTCACAAAGACGCACCGGAATGACGAGGCCATCCGGTACTATCGTCGCACACTGGAGATCGACCCGACTGCCGCTGGAGCTCACTACGGACTCGCTTTCTTACTGCTGCGTCGCGGCGAGACTGAACAAGCCCGGAAACACCTTGAGAGGTTCCTGGCGCGCCCACCGCAAGGTCCCGACGCGACCCAGTGGATTGAACACGCCCAGAGAGCGCTCACTGAATTGAACGCCGGAGAGGTTAGCTGAAATCCCTGCTCACTCTGGCAGTTGCAGTCACCGCGTGCAGCTCGATCACGGGAGACCTCGACAGGATCATCGCTATCGCGGTGGAGGGACCGCTGCAGCGAACCGTCGAAGAAAACGACTCATTACTGCTAGTGGCTTGGGCGATAGACGCAAAGGGAGATACAGTCCCTGACGTAACGATCACCTGGGAACTCCTTGACGCCGACACCGACAGCACTCCGGTCGGTTTTTCCCTCGACGCGCAGCGCGGCTTGATCAGTGCCACTTCACCGGGTCAAGGGCGGGTCCGGCCCACGGTCGAATCTTTCACTCCGGCTGAGTACATAACTGTGACCGTCACTGGAGCGCCTGATTCTGTGATCGCCGCTGGGGATCTCACCATAGTCCTGGCCTCCGGAGAGGTTACCTCCTCGAAACTCGAAGTCCTGGTTTATGATCTCACTACGATACCAGCAACTGCTGTTCCGCTATCTGGTAAATCGGTGCAGTTTGCTGTGGTTGTGCCGGACCCTGATGCAGCGGAAGCAGCCGGTTTCTTCCTCGTGCTTTCACCACAGGACTCCGTGCCTGAGGAAGCACCTCACACGGTGGTTGCGACTACAGATGACATGGGGTTGGCTCGCGCCTTCGTCAGGAGGATCGCGGGTGCTGCGCTACCGGACAGCGCCGTAGTACAGGCCAACGTCTCAACGGTGATAGGGGAGGCTGTTCGGGGATCCCCCGTACGGTTTGTGGTGATCTTCGAGAACGACTGAATGCCGGTTCCAGTCACATAGAAGGGCGGTAGCCAGACAATGAACGCTCCGGACACTCTCACGAGATTGTTCTTCAGCGCCGTGGAGAACTTCGCCTCCAAGCGTGCAGCGCTGTGCTACAGGGCCGCAGAGGGTTGGCAGCACATAACACACCAAGAATTGGCTCGCAAGGTAAAGCACGCAGCGCTGGGGCTGCTGGAACTTGGCATCCAACCGGCCAGTCGTATAGCCATAGTATCCGAGAACTGCCCCGAGTGGGCCATTGCGGATTACGCCTGCCTGACCGCCCGTTGCGCCGACGTGTCCGTGTATCCCACGCTCCTGCCGAGCCAGGTAGCCTTCATTCTCAAAGACTCGGAGGCCTGCGCCGCATTTGTGCAAGACAAGGCCCAATACCTGAAGATTGCACAACACAGGGATGATCTGCCCGCCCTCAAGCATATCATCAGCTTCCAATCCGGTATCGACGGACCTGGTGTGCTGAGCCTCGAAGAACTGTACCAGCATGGTGTCGCGGCCGAGTCGAGATATCCTGCTTATCAGAACGATGCATGCTCGGTGGCGCGTGACGACCTTGCCACGCTGATCTACACCTCTGGGACAACCGGTGACCCCAAAGGGGTCATGCTCACCCACTACAACATTGCTTCCAACGTGGAAGCTGCTCTCAAAGTATTCGACATCGGACCAGCCGACAGCTGCCTGTCGCTGCTGCCGCTTTCTCACAGCTTCGAACGTATGGCCGGGCACTACACGATGTTCTCGGCAGGAGCAACCATCAACTACGTCGAGAGTGCCGAGCAGCTGGGAGCGAACATGATCGAGGTGAAGCCTACGATAACACTGTTTGTCCCCAGGGTATTCGAGAAGATCTATGCTCGCGTCCTTGAGACTGCGGTAGCCGGCGGAGCGATCAAGCGCCGCATCTTCTTCTGGGCCCGTCGCACTGCAGAGAACTGGGCTGATCTCAGACTGGCCGGGAAGACGATACCGGCTGGGCTCACAATCAAGAAGAAGGTGGCCGACCGGCTGGTCTTCTCGAAGATCCGGGCCCGAACTGGGGGCAACATAAGGTTTACCATTTCGGGTGGTGCCCCCCTCTCTCCGGAAATCGCGCGATTCTTCTACGCAGCAGGAATCACTGTCCTGGAGGGTTATGGCCTCACCGAGTCGGCTCCCGTGATCGCGGCAAACCCCCTTCAGGCACCGCGGATCAGTACAGTGGGCACGCCAGTACCCGGCGTGGAAGTGCGGATCGCCGCGGATGGAGAGGTGCTAGCCCGTGGACCGAACATTATGAAGGGGTACTACAACAAGCCACAAGCCACCCGGGAAGTCATCGACGAAGAGGGGTGGCTCCACACCGGGGACGTCGGTGAACTAGACGCGGACGGTTATCTCAGGATCACCGATCGCAAAAAGGACATCATTGTTACTGCGGGTGGCAAGAACATAGCTCCTCAGCCAATCGAGAACATGGTCAAGACCAACAAATTCGTGTTGAACGCGGTGTTGGTCGGAGACAGGCGCAAGTATCCCATATTGATGGTGGTCCCGGACCCGGACGCCCTGCAGAAATGGGTAGATGAGCGTGGCGTGACGGTCGATCGTGAAGGACTCCTGCGACACCCTGAAGTTGGCGCGTTGGTCGAACGAGAAGTGATGGGCAGTCTCCGTGATCTAGCTAGCTACGAGATGCCGAAGAAGGTCCTGATCATCGAGGACGACTTCACCATCGAAGCTGGAGATTTGACGCCATCAATGAAAGTCAAACGGAAGGTGGTCGAATCCAAGTACCGCGATCGGATTGAGGACATGTACAGGGAGTAGGCTCGGGAGACCAGCAGGAACTGAGCCCAGGGATGAGGTGGATTCCCGGCTTTTCAGTTACCTCGCTCGCTTCTTGTCACCTACCCACAATCCTTGGCCAACGGCTAGACAGTTCATACTGGTGACTTCGACGTCCTCCTTGGCGACCACCATCCTGCCACCCTCGAGCGTGACCCGCGCGCCTTCCCCTAGCCAAGGCTGTTCAGCGTACTCTCGGCCGACGACGACGCCCCGACAGATGTCAGATCGCAGGGGTATCGACGCCGTCGCTGTGAGGAGGCTCAACTCAGCTGAACCCTGAACCTCGGGAGGTGCATTGACCCCTATGTAGTGAATCCCATCCATCTCAGCGGCCAACGCCTCGACCAGTCGCGCCGGCGAGCCCAGCAGGATTACATAGCCACCGGGACTTCCCAACGCCAACAAGTTCCAGATGCTATGTGCGCTGGGCATTTCTTCGACAGTCAGATCATCACTCCTGCTGCCCCGCCCAAGCAAAGGATCGGCCCCGAATCGCACAACACCGTCGGTTATCGGGTACTCTGCTTCACAGATGGGACATCCGACCACGCCACTCAGCACTCCGCGGTCCTCCATCTCAGCCGGCGTAATGACGCAGTAGGCAGGCGCATGGTCCGCGGGGCAACGGAGGAATTCAGCTAATTCGATGAACATGTATCCATGTCAAGCTGCGGGCCCTAAGCGAATCAACTCCACGTTGACTCTCGGAGGTCTAGTTACAGCAAACAACACGGCCTGAGCAACATCGTCGGCCGCCAGCATCTGCGATCGATCCGGCATCTCGTTGCCATCATTTGATTGAATCTCGTCCCACAGTTCCGTGTTGGTAGGCCCTGGCGAAACGAGAGTTGTACGAACGTCGGTACCGACCAGCTCCCTCCTGAGCACTTCATGTAGGCCGCGCAGGCCGTATTTGCTGGCACCATAAGCTGCATTGCCCGCGTATGGGACGTGATCCGCTACACTTCCAACCGTGACCAGATGGGCATGGCCCTTCCGTATCAGGTGGGGTAATAGTTCGCGCAGGACAAGAAACGGCCCGACCAGGTTCACTGACAGCTGTTGCGCGAACTCTTCAGGAGTGGTCTCGACCACCGGTTTCAGAAGGAATGTCCCCGCATTGTTCACTACGATGTCCGGAACGCCTGGTGCAGCCACGATCCGCGCGACCGTGCTCCGGATCACATCACTCTGTGTGATATCGCACGGAATGTCCGTCTGTGACTCTGTCTGCGAGGAAATGAGGTTGCGCGCCAGGCGAATCACGTGGGCGCCCTCTCTCGACAGTTGGTCCGCGATAGCTAACCCTATCCCACGACTAGCGCCGGTCACCAGTGCAATCTTGTCCGTCAACATGCTCAGTCTAGCCAGATCCCGCCGTGTGCCAGTCGAAGGAACTCGTCACGAGTGTTACCATCCAAGAAGACTCCTCTCATGGAACTGGTAACGGTCTTCGAGTGCTGCTTCTCCACCCCTCTCATCATCATACACAAGTGATACGCCTCGATGACCACACCCACTCCAAGCGGCTCAAGGACCTGCATAAGAGCGTCTGCCACCTGATCTGTCAACCTTTCTTGGACTTGTAGGCGACGAGCGAAGACATCTACAACTCGGGGAATCTTTGAGAGTCCAATGATCTTGCCTTGAGGCAGATAGGCCACATGTGCCTTACCGAAGAACGGTAGGAGGTGGTGCTCGCATAGAGAGTACAGTTCTATGTCCCTCACTAGGATCATGCTGTCGTGAACTTCCTCAAAGACGGCATCATTCACTACATCGGCAACACAAGTCGCATATCCTTGCGTGAGGTACTTCAGAGATGTTTCGAACCGAGTTGGCGTCTTGACCAAGCCTTCCCGGTCGGGATCCTCGCCTATGTGAAGCAGCATCTGGCGAACGAGGTCACAGATGATAGATCCATCACCCGCGACTACCTGCGACATGCCTGTGACATCCCGCTCGTCCTCAGAACCCCGCCGCTGCGGACTTGATTTAGCCACTCGTGCTCCGTCTGTTTTCAGTTGTGGGCGTCGACAAGCAAAGCACACCCAGGTCGCGAACCCGGCAGCTTGCTTCCGTGCAAGCCTGACGTCAGTTCGACACGTCCAGGTCGAAGAAAAAGGGCACACCCAAGAGTGTGCCCAAATTGACTCCCAGTGCGGAACGAAGAGTATTATTGAAGCCCGAATCAGAAGAACCCGTGCCCAAGCTACAACATCTGCCTTCCCTGAGTCGGGGCATGACATCGGCAGCAGCAAACGGACACGCTGTCGAGCTTGTTGGCTCAATAATGTTTCTCTTCGCCCCGCTTATATTGCGAATATAGAGGTGGTCCATAATACCGTCAAGCAACGAGCAAAGTCGAGGACAGGCCATGAGACTCTCCGTCATGGGTGCGCTAGCGAGCCTAGTACTGTGGATCTTCCTGGCGTTCGTGGCTGCTATTCCGAGCGGCTGGGTGCACGTACCCTTGATCGCAGCAGTCGTTCTCATAGCAGTCGCTATCCCTTCGGAACGCAAAACCTAGTCAGATCTCCCAGTTGGAAAACAGGATTTCACCGGGTGGGAGCACCGGTTCAGGTCGTCGCTTTAGCGTCATTCGTAGATCCGACCAACGCACTGCGTAACCGCGTCTAATCAACGTCTCGTATGCCCCGCAGAATGCTGTCTGACATCGAATCACCACACGCGGCAGTCTCGCTTCAGCCGCACAAGACTCCGCCGCCGCCGCCAACTGCTCGAATGTCTTAGGGGAATCTGCGAAGAGCTTCAAAACCCGTAGCTCTTCCTGGAGCCGGTCCTGTGCCAGCGGTGCTGAATGCCACAGTGCAAAGCCGGCGATCTCGCTCCGCTTCTCGACGACAATGGCATCGCCTATCCCCAATTCAATTGTCAGGTTGAACTCACGGGAGTAGTCACAGCCGGAGGCTGACCGATCCAACCTGGCCCGACAACGTGCCACGAGTTCTTCCTGATCTCCACGAGAGAGCTCACTCAACGGTACGAGTCGACCATCCTCGGCGCGCCGCCTGGCATCGCTGGACATTGTCAGTGTGAGATGCTGAGGCACAAATCCCAGCCGGCTGTAGAAACCGATGTTCTCCACCGTACGTGGCATCGTCTCGAGGCCTACTGTACTGGCACCTTCTCTTCTTAACCAATCGATGGCAGCCTGCACGATCATCTTCCCTGCCCCGTACCCCTGGCTGTCGGACCGCACCGCCAAGGGTCCCATCCATCCCTCCGCACCAGAACGGTGGGCGATGTTGAACGCGATGAGTTCATTTTCCTCATCAAACCAAAGCATCGCCCCTTCAGCGGCATCTAGTATTGCATAGCGCCAGATCTGTGGATTGAGCTGGGGGACCCGCACACCCAACAGGCCGTCCCGCCGATACCGGTCAGTGAACGACTCGGAAAACAGGCGGTTGAGTGCCGCGATATCAGAATTGCGAGGACGTCTTGGCCCCTGCAGGGCGTGTGCAAACCGCACGTCCGTCACACGAATTCACTCCGACTGTCCTCAGTCACCGAGGCCGTCGCCAGCCGGGGATCAAACTCGACGCAGAGCACCCGGTCGACACCGTCCTTGACTGTCTCGATATGCGTGATCAGCACAACCTGTGGGAACCGCCCAGCCAGGCCGTGTAGCAGATCTACCACGTTGTGGCGCTTACTCTCATCCAAACTGCCGAATATCTCGTCTAGGACCAACAGCGAGAGCGGTTGCCCCGCTCGCTCGGCAACCATCTGACTTATGGCGAGCCTCAACACCAGATTCACCAGATCCTCTTCACCCCCAGAGATCACAGGCTTCGGCACCCCATCTTCAATGATCAGGGACTGATACTGCTCGTCCAGATCGAGCTCGTTGTAACGAGCATCGGTGAGATCAGACAGAAACACGGATGCGCGCTCCGCAATCTCCGGCCTCATTGCCGCATTCAACTCCAGTCTGAGCTCGTGCAGGCCGCGATCCAACTCATCATGTAACAGCAGATCCTTCTTGAGTCTGCCGACACGGGCTGCACGTTCTTCTCGCTCTTCCAAGCGTTTCTTCACCTGCTCCAATACATGCTCTGCCGCTTTCGAATCACCTCTGACAGCGGCTAGGTCGAGCTCCGCATTTCTCACTGTGGCCTCCACCCGCTCGTACCTGGTCCTCGCCTGCTTGAACCGCTCGTCACTGAACCCCATAGACTCCAAAGCGGCTCCCAGTCGGCCGTGCCGTGCTTCTATGTCCGACAGGTTCTTCTCCGCCACTTCAGCTTCCCGCACCAGTGACTCTGCCTTCTCGGCCTTCACCCTCAGTTCCACGCCCGTCTTGATTAGCGGCTCGAGCTCCTTCAGACGCGCGCGGACCTGTTCATGTCGCTGCACATCGTAACCATCGGGCAGCAACGCGATCTCGCTTTCCAGTTCACCCGTCCGGGTCGTCAACCTCTTCAGTTCCGCCTCGGTACCGATACGCTCTCGGATCCGGTCTTCGCAACGCGCTACCTCCCGCAGCGCTCTCTCGACACTCTGAGAGGCTTCGATGGTCAGTTTCCCAGCATCCACCACCTCTTGGGGATCAGATGCTAGTTGGTCAATCCGCTGCTTGAAGTACTTGCCGTCGATCTCGATCTCCTCGAGTTGGCGGTCGATCGTCGTCAACACTGTCTCGAACTCTTCACCCAGAGGTCGCGAACACGTGGGGCAGGTGCCCTCGGGACCGGCGGCCACAATCCCATCTTTGTGTTTCTGGAGCTCACGATACTGATCTCGCAACGCCTGTCGCTTCGTTTCAGCATCCTGCTTGTCCCGAATCCACGTCGTACGCGCTCGCTCCTCGTCTCGCTCAGCCTGTTCCAACGCGGCCCGAGCCCGTTCGAGCTCTGCGCTAGCCTCGACCAGCTGCCGATCCGTCTCGCCAGTTTCGCCTAGGCGCTCGCGAATGCGATCACACTGTTCAGAAACCTCTCTCAGCTGGCCCGCAAGGGAGCGGCGCCTGCCGGCAGCCTGAGATTCACGTTCAAGCCTATTCAGTTCCTCGTTGAGTGGATCTACCTCAGTGAGATCGTCCACCATCTCCGTCAGTTGAGTCCGAGCGTCCAGGGCTTCCGCCAGATCCTTATCGAGGCGCTCGAAGTCCCGCCGCGCTTCCCCAACATCGCGCTCAGCAACGCGAAGCTCGCTTTCGAGTGACAACACCGATTCACGCAACTTCACCATTTCAGTCCAGGCCGGGCCCTCCACCTCGAGTGTCCTCGCCGCATCGTTGCGAGCCTCTAGGGCAAGCTCTACCCGCTGTGTTGCTGCCAGCAAGGCGGCCTCGGCTTGCTCAAGTTCCTTGATCAGTTCACCGTGATCGACCAGACCCTGCTCGAATCCGGACAACTCTGCCCGTTTTCGCGACCGGGTCTCACGCAGCTTGTCCTGAGCGAGTTTGAGCTTGTCATAGCCGAGAATCCGCGAAAGAAACCGAGCGCGCCCGGTTGCTCCCAGCGAGCCCATTACAGCCAGTTCTTTCTGGCCCGTGAAGTAGGTGTTGAAGAACTCGTCTCGTGTCATACCCAACAGGCGAGTCAGTCGAGCAGAGACCTCCTGTTGGCTCGTAGCGATGGGGGAATCTTGCGCATCCTGGATCAGGGCTGCGTTGTGAAGGCCCCTGCTCACCCGGAACTCGTGCGATCCCAACGCAAAATCGACTTCCACCTTCACTTGCGAGCGCGCTGGAGCTTGCAGTCGCCTAATAGAATCCCGACTGCCGCGGGCAGCTGCATTTCCGTAGAAGGCCCACGCAATGGCTTCCAGCAGCGTAGTCTTGCCCGAGCCGTTGGGGCCGACGATCGCAGTGATCCCCGGACCGAACACGATCTCCGTTTCAGCGTGCTGCCGGAAGTTTACGAGTCGCAGCCGCTGAAGTTGCACCTATTCCTCCAGCAGATCCCGCTCGACCTCAGCCATATACTCGCCGCCCAGATCCGCCAGCTCCTTGCGATCGACCTCAGCAGCAAGCGGCCGACGCTTCAGGTATTCCGCGACCAGCTCCGCCAGAGTGTGCCGCAGCCCGGCAGCGCCCATTCCAACGGTGCGGCTGGGAGGAGGCCGGCGTAGGTCGATATTGTAATGCAACGCTCGCGACTTGAATTCTCGGATCCTAGCGTAATCAAGATCACGAGCGATCGGCCGAGGTACGTCGGACACGACCTGACGAACGACCTGGTCGGCGATACCGTCCGGAATTGCAGCCACGTTCTCCGCGATCAGTTGATCGAGATCGGCGGAGCCGAGACCCGAACCCTGAATCTTCGGCAGATCGATGAACCTGCGCTCGTGCGCAACCGGGCGGAATTCGACGTCTGGGCCACCATCGAGATCAACCAATAGCCACCCCTTCTGCCCCTGTCTTCCCTCCCGGGCCTCATCAAGCAGTTCGCCCCAAGGGTTCGTGCTGACGTATTCAAGGGCACCTGAATACCATGCGTTGTTCGCAACTTGTCGCGCCACATGGTAGTGGCCCAGAGCCACGTACGTCCAGTCTTCGATCCGAAGGTCACCCGGCTCGACAACGGCGCCGCCATATTCCAGGTACGAGCTCTCTCGCGACAACACACCTGCGATCTCACCGTGGGTGACCAACACGCGGCGGCTCCTTGCGCCCGTAGCTTCGGGGACACTGGCACTATCCGCAACCAGAGCTGAATGAGGTACGCAGACGACCGATAGATCCAACCGCTCAAAGGTTATCTCCTGCGCTTGCTGAGACACAACATGAATCCCACCGATTACCTCAAAGAGCCTCAGGATACTCCCGGTCTCTACGGAGCGGGGCGTGTCGTGGTTGCCCGCGACTATCAAAATCGGCGCGACCTGTAACTCTGCACGGAGACGTTGCAGCTGGTTGAACGCGTGAAGGATAGCGGGGTTCGTAGGTCTCACCGAATGGAACATGTCACCCGCAATTATGACCACGTCCGGGCGCACGATCAGGATGTCGTCGATGGCTCGGCCAAACGCCCTGGCAACATCCGTCTCACGCTGATTGATGCCGCTCGACGTCTGACGGTAGTACTGCCGAAAGCCAAGATGCAGATCAGCCAGATGAGCTATTTTCACCGTCTTATGGTCGGATTTGATGGCGTGTAGTCTTGACTACGGTGATGATCTCCTTTTCACTCTGCACTCCGGCCGCACCCCGTTCCATGCGCAACGACATTCTCCTCGCTCCCGAGACGAAAAGGCTCCAGCCTGTCGACCACACCAGGTTCCCCGACAGGGTCCCTGAGAGTGTGAGCCGACTCGGGTGCTCACCATTGATTGTCACGATAGACGTTGGCTGGACGCGCCCCCAGACTGAAACGTAACCCAACGTGTCATTGGCCCGTACTACGATACTGTCCAGCGTTAGCTGCGACAGCACCGCGACTGCCGGGAGTTCGGGAACGCTTCCAACAGTGGAGATCACTCCCAACGGCTCGGTCGTTATCTTGCTGCTCCATGTCTCGCCCGCCAGCAAGCTCCCTTCCGGCAATGCGAGATCCGGCATCCCGGTCAATACTCCTACCAGGCCGGTGATACCAGCGACCGGTTCGCCATGGAGGACTCCTGATACGCGCTGTCGGTCATCCAAATGCACCTGGGCCCACACTGATTCGGCGCCCGGTACCGAGAACTCGCTCCATTCACCAATCGCTTCACGCGTGCGGATGATCAAGGAGTCATAGGCTAGGTGCCACACCAAGTCACCCTCCAAACCGGCTAGTGCGACACCACTCATTACTCCCAGATCCGCAGCCTCCACGACGCGTTCCACGCCATCGATCCGGGTGACCGTTTGGAATACCGTACGCACTCGCAGATCCTGGACCGGTTCGTGCCTAAGCAGTAGCGCACTCTGGGCCGTCGCAGCGTGTCCCCAGATCAGGGCTACCGACATCGCGCCGGCAACTCTTGTGTTCACGGTCGCACCTGGAATTGGGTGGTCATATCGAACCTCAGCTCCTGGGCTGCCAGTTCGGACACGCGGTCCCGCAGGCGGGTAAATGCTACCAGACTCCGCACCGCCCCCGTAACGTACGCATCCCAACCAGACGACCAGACTAGCATGGCCGCAACCGACCCGCCAGCAAAGATGCCTGTTTGGGTATCACCCCCATCGCCCCCGTTGGACGCAATGCTCCCCTGCAAGGATATGAACGCCAACGTGTCTGTTTGGCGGATGGCCATGCTGTCCACTCGAGCTGTAACTCGGGCTACGAGATCTCCACCACTGGGGACGCCCTCAGGGTGGGCAACGCTCGCAAGTGCCGTGAGCGGTATCCGCAGGACAGCGCTCCACGACGAATCGGCAGCCACCGGACCCTCGGGCAGATGCATGTAGGTTCCCCCCACGAACCCCCGCATCACTTCGCCCTGTGACGCCGTCTCGTGAGGGAGGTAAACGAACTCCGCATCCAAGAGTCTGGCCCTGTCGTCCAGCAGTACGCGAACTGATGCCACCTCGAGATCGGAAGGTTCCACATCGTGCCAGACTCCACCCCGAAGTCGCTTGCGTGCCCGGACCGAGTCATACTGCAGCTCCACCGAGTACCGACCATCGTCAGTGGCATCGACAAACCGAGTTACGCTTTCAAGTCGAGTGGCCTCCGCCGCCAGCGTATCCACCAGGCTACCGCCAGCATCCACGACGCTCATAAGGATCTCAGTTCGCCAAATGGTGTGAACACGGGATCCAGCTGCCGGATTGAACCGAATTGCCTGAGCTGTCTGGCCCAGAGCATCGAGCCAACCGACCGCGAGTAGGCAGACTACAGCGAGCGGCAGGAGCCGAATCCTAGGTACCATAGGGGTCATCGACGGCTTTCAGTAGCGTCCCACCCGCGAAGCTGTCTCCAACCCGCGGTCGCGAGACCGGCGGTCCCAGGGCCGCACTGAAAAAGCTGAGCACGTTGTCAGGTCTGGTGCGCTTCGTCGCAAGCAGGGCCCTCCTTATCGCCTCCTCTCGATGTCCTGCGATGGCCTGTTTGATCTTCGCAGGGTCCGTGTCCCGGTCCAGCGCCGCGAGTTGCCGTACAACGGCTTCCTCGAAAGCGACATCGCTCACAGGTGGGAATCTCTGAACACCGAGCGGGCCTGCGAGTACAGGTGGTCGTGGAAACCGCACGAACACTGGTTGGGTGAAGTGAGGGTGCCGCACCATCAACTCACCCTTGGGCAGTGTCGCGAGCTTGATCTTGGTGGCCGGAGACAGAACTTGATAGCCCGGTGTCGCCAACTCATCCATGTCCATGCGGCCGTAGATGGTGGTGCCAGAATTGCCGACTATCCGGCGGTGCACCTGAGATCGGAACTGCTGCGCGCCAAAGAGGACCAAACCCAGGTACCGCCCTCGCTCTGAGATGTCGAGCAGCATCTTCCTGACATAAGTGTCCGGCCCCTCTCCCGGGGCGTACTTGTTGAGCTCATCCACAAACACCAAGACGTGCTCAACGCCAAGATCACGGCGCTCGAGGTGCTCACGGAGTTTCGACACGACTCGGGTGAACACGAGATCTTGTGCGAGCTGATCCATGCCGGCGACGTCCAGGACATAGATCGACCGGTCCGCAAACTCACCGAATGGGAGGTCGCTGACGGCCCCATCATCGGTAACCAACCCTTTGCATCTGACCGATATGTTTAGAAGCCTATTTCGCACTTTTCGGATCGTGGCAATGTGATGAGTCCGCCACATGTCGCTTCGACCTTGAGCTTCCAATCCGTCGAAGATGGCCTTGAAGAGCCGTTCGAGATGCGAAAAAGTGCTCACCCTATGAGTATTGCCCCAGTCGTCAACGAACTCCTTCTCCACCACTCGGTCGGCCAGAAAATCGATGAACGCATCGGACTTGGCATCTATGTCATCTCGGTTGAGCAACACTTCGTGGTAGTCAAGTACCTCACGCAATCCCCACACCAGAGGTTGCACCGAATCCGAAAGATCGGGGTGCGACCGCAGAGTGTTGATATTGATTCCGTCGGGCTTGAACGGAGCGAAGTACTGCACCGACTCGAAGGGCTTGGGGTCGAGTCCCATTGTGGCGTACATCTCGCGATCCGCGTCGGTGAGCTCGCCAGGCTGATCGAGATAGCAGAGATCGGGACCCTTCACGTTGACACAGACAGCGGAGATACTCCCTTTGTGAGCCGGGAATGTCTGAAAGATGCTTGCGATGAAGAACTCCACCGCACTTGTCTTTGTAGCCAGTCCAGACACTCCTGAGATATTCAGGTGTGCCGACTCCGGCCCAAGCAAGAAGTCCGCATCGAGGCACACCGGCGCGGTCGTACCGCCTGCTGTGTAGAGGCCAATCGGCAAGCCGGCTGGGGCCACTCCCCGCACATAGGAGTCCATCCTCAGCGCCACCTCCACATCCTCTGTCGTTGCCAGTTGGACATCCGCCAGCGGCACCGGCTGGAGAGGGTCATCCGGTATCTGTCTGAGCACGGCCGCAGTCCACAGCCTCACTTCAGTGCGTCGAGTTGGAGGCCGCACGGTGGCCGGGTCTCCTTCGGCGGCAACAACGTCGTGGAGTGCAGTGAGCAGATCAGAGTAAGCGCGTCCATCTACCACGACGGCGTATACGGTGCGCCCCACTCCATCGTCCACCCGGACTATCGCTCCGATGCCAAGAGTCGTTTCCGTGGCCGTCCAGAAATGAAACTGATGGGGCCCGGCCGGCATGGCTTCAGTCGCCACGACTCGTCCCACCGGATTCCGCTCACACCCTCGACTCACAACCACTCTCCAGCCCGTGCCCGCAGGTACGATTCCACTTGGTGAACCGGGTAGATCAAGCGGTCCCATCGGCCGTCCGGTGCTGAGAGAGGGGCACGCTCTGCCAGCATCCAGCGACTCACTTCAGTTGCCTCGGCAAGCGCGGACTCCGCCACACGCTCTAGCCTAATCAGTCCGTACAGCAGGTCCCTCCCCTCCCAAGGCCACAACCGAAGATACCAAGTGCGAACCATGCTGCGCTCAGCGCCGAGCCGCGCAAATACGCTGGTCCGGTGGCCGGCAGGAAGGGTGAGTGCCTGCCGCAGATCGGCTCCGTCCAGGTATTGGGTCTCGTGGCTCTTCACAACACCGAGAATCCGCGCTGCTCCCGCAAGAGTAACCATAGCGGTAATCGATCCATCCACCACCAACCAACCAAAGGTGGTGTGCCCCAAGTATTCCCGTGCGACCTGCAGTTCCAGTTCCTCTCGCCGACGCTCGACTACCTGTCCAGCCAGATGGACGTCGACAATAGGATGCGTGCGCTCACCGCCGCTGTCATGTAGCGGCATGCCTGTTCCTTCCAACTCCCTGATAGCTCGGTCGGGCAAGCGTGATAGGGGTGCAATCACCAATTCTTCTTCACGGCACCCTGCGGCACTGAGTTCCGCGTCGTGCCTGGCCAATACCGCGGCTGCGACATAACCGCGAATCACCGGAATCAATCCGAACCGTCCTGCCACGGCATATCGTTGGATGCCATCCATGAACGCTGCTGGCGGCGTGGCCTCGGCCGTCCCACCGACGTCGATCGCTCGGATGGCATTGTGCTCAACAGACTCGGCTGGTGCGAATGGAGTGGCGACGGGCTGCGGGACATGTGTGAGCACAGTCGAACCAGTGTCTGCGGTTCCACCCGCCGTCAGAATCGCGTCACTGAGCAGACGTGTGACTGAATCAGACATGACTGTGAGGAGTCCTGATTCTAGGTCGCCTCCCTCCTGTTTCCCCTCTACCTATCCCCCGCTGTCCATCCACTCTGCCTGGAGAATTTGGGACCTAGCTATTCTCCCTTGCCCCAGAGAAACGCGGTACGTCAGTGAGCCAGATACCTGCGAGATCCCCCTCCTTGTCTATTTCCGCAATCAGGTTCTTGGCGAGAGCGACTACTTCCACAACACGCCGAGAGCCGAAGGCCAGATGCACCCTCGACTCATTCACGTCTCTCGTGCAGAATAATGGGACGTCCAGTTCCACGACACCAGGAGAAGCTGTAGCACCTGCAACAGTAACCTGCAGACGACCGGTTCTGGTGACTTCAGGGGGGCTCAGGTCCTCTACCCTATGCCCTCGAGGCCAGACTACCACCTCAATGCCGGTGAGGATACCGTCTTGGACGTTCAACGACATGTAAGAGCCTTGGGTACCGCCAAGCTCGATCGTGTGAGGCGCATTCTCTCCATCAACCACCCCCGGCAGGTCACCCACCAGTATCTCAGTCTCATGATTCCAGCGGAACTCCACCTGCTGTAGGTCGTCGTGGTAGGGCAGAACCTTGGTCGCTATAGTCACGATCGCCAACTCACTTGAGGTTGGTTCTTCACTTACGGCATGCAGAAAGATAGTACCGGTCTAGCATTTCCTGGAATCCGCGCATTCGGGGCCGCGCTGCCGGTGGTCTCTGATCCCGTCAGGTGCCCCGAGTCGCGAGTGCCTTGGTGAACTCCGAAATGCGCGCTAGGCCTTCAAGCAGCATCTTACCCGAGGTTGCATACGAAAGTCTTACCCACCGATCGTCGCCAAACGCCGCTCCTGCTAGCAGTGCAACGCCACCCTCCGTTAGGAGCCGCTCACAGAACTTCGTCGCACTGTTGATCCCCGCTCCAAAGAAGCCATCGACCCGAAAGAAGAAGTAGTAGGTCCCGAGAGGTTCGACGAACTCAACACCCGGCAGCTGCCCTCGGAAGTGATGGACGACTACGTCTCGGCGCGCCCTGAACTCACTCAGCATACGATCCAGATCGGCTTCGACGCGGTCATCCGTGAAGGCTGCTGTTGCCGCACATTGGGCCGGTCTGGACGGCCCTCCCGTGGTGCACGACTGCAGCACGGCCATCCACTCCACAAGGGGTTGAGGTCCAAGTGCCAGCCCCACCGACCAGCCGCTCATCGCATACGCCTGGCTCACCCCAGTGATCATTACGACCCTTTCCAGCAGTTCGTCTGGAAGATCCAGTACCGACGGAGCCGGCCCTGAACCGTAGTGGAGGCGACGATAGAGTTCGTCGGAGATGATCCAGAAGCCGCGTTGCTTCGCCCAACCGACAATCCGCTTCAGTTCGGATCGAGTATAGACAGCTCCGGTAGGATTGACGGGTGTGGATAGTATGATCCCCTTGGTCTGAGCATTGGCTGCAGCATCGAGTTGATCAACGCCGACCTTGAGGCTCCACTCTGCGTCACCTGGTACGGTTATCGGCTTCGCGCGGGCCAGTCGCAGGATCTCACAATAGGACCAGCAACAAGGCGCTGGGACCAGTACCTCGTCTCCTACGCTGAAGAGCGTGAAGCACGCGTTGAACACAGCCTGCTTGGCACCATTGGAGATGACTACGTTGTCAGCGTTGACCGGACGCCCAGCTGACAACAGCGAGAGTCGCCGCGCTGCCGCAGTTCGCAGATCGAGCGTTCCGGCGTTCGGAGCAGCGTGAGTCCCACCCTGCTGCAGTGCCAGGATGCCCGCGTCCAGACTCGCCCGCGGGCTATCGAATTCCGGCTCTCCCGCTGACAGATCCACGACATCCTGTCCGGCCGCGCGCCGGCGTTGAACATCCTCGCTCACCGAGTTCGCCCCCGACGGTCTTACACGTTCGAGATTTCGCGAAGGCTTGAAGTTCACCAGGCTCATTGCGGGTTCACGGCTGGAGGACTCCGAAACGCCGCAATACCTCCAGCGTCGCTTCAAGCGGCAGAGCCTCTACGGTTCCTCGGTGGCCTGAGACCGTGGTGGCCAGGAACAGCGAGTTGTAGATCGCCTCCTCAGTTGCCTCGATAACACCCTGAAACAGCGGACTCATTCGGTCGTTCGGTACCGGCCCAGCGGCGGCAAGCTGAGCAACCGGAATGGTACTGAAGACAACGACGAAATCACCCGAACCGTTGCTCATTGAGCTACCCGTTCGAGCCAGACCTGCCAGAGCACGCCTACCGAGCCGTTCGAGGTTCCGGTGGTCCAACGGGGCATCGGTCGCAACGACGATCATGATGGACCCATCTGCACTGTCCGCCTCCAGCACTCGTGGCAGGTATACCCCAGGAGAAGCGGCAAGGCCGCCGGCGCTCTTCTCCGTCTTACCTCCACGACCATCGGCAGTCCCGCCTATTCCCCTCGCATCAACCTGACCCTGCAGGTAGTGCCTCGCCAGCTCCTGCCCAACCGGTGCCCCCACGATACTCAGCACTCCTCCGAAGTTCGACTGCACCAGCACCCCAACTGTCCAACCACCCAAATCAACCGGCAACCTCCGGCTCGATGTCCCGATTCCTCCCTTCCAGCCGAACGCTCTCGTGCCCCTCCCGGCACCCACACTCCCTTGTTCCACTGGTCCGCTCCTAGCGCCGTCGATCGCCGCGAGGACATCACTTTCCGAGATAGGGCGCAGTCGTATGTGATTGAGGAAGCCGTCGTTGGTCTCACCAACCACTGGATTGGCCGATTGAACGTTCTCGTTGCCCGGCAGTGCGAGCAGATAGGTTAGCACCGCGTCAGCCGCCCGCGGGACACAGAGGGTACAGGTCAACACGACAGGAGATTCCAACTCGCCCAACTCCTGAACCTGAGTTGATCCGGCCAGTTTCCCGAAGGCGTTGCCGATCACCACGGCGGCTGGGACCTTTTCCTGAAACACATTTCCCGAGTGGGGTAGGATGGCTGTGACTCCGGTGTTGATGGAATCTCCGCTCACCACGGTCCTGTGTCCCACCAACACCCCCCCAACGTCTGTGATCGCATTCAGCGGACCTGGCGGGAGAACCCCAACGACGACTCCCAGATCTCGAGCGGCTCGCCGCTCTTGAGCAGGAAGGCCGGCGACCGACAGCGTGATGAGTCCGAGTAGGACAGTCATTGCCTGCCGAGCGTGTGCACCGTGTCCTTGCAAGTCAGCGTTACGCATTGGAGTAGTGACCATTTGGCCTCCACCTGATCTGGGAGTTCAATGAGACCCCAACCGCCTCGAGCCCCGCGAACGCGTCCTGCGTCCATCGCTACAATGGAACTTGTCGGTCCGGTCGTTCTGGTTCTCCGCTATCCGTGCCCCAAGGAGATCCTAGCCAGTCACTGGGCAGCAAACCCCACTCACTGCACAGCGTAGTTGCCTACTCCTCACCAGTCTCCAGCGTGACTCGGGTATCTATCCCGGCGGTGCGACCGGTCAGCGGTTGCGGCACGCCTCGCCGCAAGCTAGCATCCCTGCGACGGGAATGTCACCACCGACTCTTTAGACAACCGAGACACCCTTGTCCTGGGAATTCGCCCCGACGTTTGATGCCGGTCACCGCGCTGCGCTAAAGACCGGCAAGAACCTTGTCTACGTCTGTCCCCCGGCCTGGTGGGCGACTCTCCCCTTATTCAGCAATCTCTCAGCACCCTCCAGGTCAGGCCTCCGCAATCTCATCCTCGCCTCCGACGCCATGGGAGTGGTTGAGGGCGCCGCAGTGCTTC
>Ga0209536_100006158_pt1 | contig 18432 bp, 12 predicted proteins | sample DeeMarSeWOR28_12_FD_187461 | JGI IMG/M metagenome (GOLD analysis project Ga0209536, IMG submission 187461) | Marine sediment microbial communities from White Oak River estuary, North Carolina - WOR-2-8_12 (SPAdes) (version 2) | ecosystem: Environmental > Aquatic > Marine > Intertidal zone >... | reverse complement strand
GAAAAGACCGGACGCCTAATTTGGCAATAGCAGAGGCTACCATGGCGGACGCCTTCGCTGTTGCTGCCGAGGGATCATCGGCGTGGACCCATGCGCATTGCTCCCGGATATTGACAAACTCAAAGTCAACCGGGGGCACGTTTGCAGTCGACCTTGAATTTTCAATCGGCTGCAGATTATCAGGTAAACGGTTAAATATACCGAGGTTATGTTTGCAACGAATACGCTGGTAGGCGCAACTGACGCAAACCTGGTCCAATGAACAACACGCACAGGCGGCAAGCATCACCCGGTTCAGGCCTTTGGCTGAAATGGTCTCGTGAATCAACTCAGCGGCTTCAGGTACACAGGCCTGCTCAATGACATCTGCACAAATGACCCCTGGCAGGGTAGTTGCACGCCGGCGCAGTACATCTACATTGGCCACGCTGGCAATCGCCCCCCCGCATCGGCAAATAAAGGCCCCGATGCGGGCAGGTCCGCAGGGATTAACTTCATCTCTGTACGCAACGATGTTTATTGGTTGTTTAATCGGCAGATTCGCCAACGCGTGGGCTGCTGCGGATGATCCGTGCAGCGGCTCATGCGGCGGTATCCGGAAAATGCCCCCGCTCTCCGGCAGTTGTATCGGTAAACATGTGTGCGCATCACCGGCAATGATCATCGCACCAACATCCAGTTCGATTCTTTTTTCACGTTGTTGGTGAACAATCGCCTTGGCTTTGCACACCTGAATGCAGGCCATGCACTCACTGCAAGGACCGCATGCCAGGCACCTTTGCGCTTCGGCGATGGCTTGCGTGCGGCTATATCCCAGCTCAACCTCAGCGAAATTTTTAAGGCGTTGGGGAACCGGTAGAACCGGCATGGGTATGCGAGGCTTTGGTGATCGTTCAGCCGGAGTTAAATCTCGGCGAGCAATGGGCAATTTACCGCTGTTCGGACTTCTATGCTCCGGCGGCACGTCCCTTAGATACGCATCAATCGTCGTAGCGGCTTTTTTCCCCATACCGATGGCTTCAATCGCTGACATATGGTCGCTGGTGACCGCGTCACCAACAGCAAAGACACCGTCCCGATCGGTGGCAAAGGTAAAAGCATCCACTTGAATCCTGCGGTCTTTTGTGACGGCGATGCTAGATTTTTTTCCCAAAATGCTCAAATCAGGAATTTGGCCAATCGCCAATACCACAAGATCCAAATCTATTTCAAATTCACTGCCGGCAATCGGAACCGGCCTGCGGCGGCCGGTGGCATCCGCTGTGCCCAGTTTCATTCGTATGCATTCCAAACCGGATACTCCCCGACGTTGATCTCCTAAGATGCGCACCGGTGTCGTCAAAAACTGGATGCGAACACCTTCCTTTTCGGTCTCCGCCGCTTCCTCCGGCAAAGCGGGCATCTCAATGCGACCTCGCCGATAAACGATCCGTAAATCTTTAATGCCTAACCGCTTCAGGGAGCGGGCAACATCAAGGGCCGTATTTCCACCCCCTAATACCGCCACCCGAGTTTTAGATCCCTTCCGAAGCAGTTGCTGAAGAGTGCTTTTATAGCGGGGATCGCCAATTTGTTGGGAAAAATTTATGGTTTTCAGCAGCGTAATGCCCTGAATGACCCCTGGTAAATCCTCCCCGGGTATTTTTAAACGGATCGATTGATGGGCACCAATGGCCAGACAGACGGCGTCGTAACCCATGCGAAACACGTCGTCCAGCGTATGACGGCCGTTCGGACCAATCTCGGTATTGAGACGGATGTCTACGCCCAATTCTTGGATGCGACGGTATTCGCGATCGATCACCTCACGTGGCAGGCGGTAGGCAGGGATACCCACAGCCAACATCCCCGCCAAAATTGGCATTTTTTCAAAAACCGTTATACGGTATCCGCGCCGCGCCAGCTGATCAGCCACTGTTATTCCGCCCGGTCCTGCTCCGACAACAGCTACCCGCCGACCGTTGGCCGCGGAGACCCGCAATGTCGGCTCTTTGGAAGACGGAATGTCATCGTGCTGGTATATCCAATCGGCCACAAATCGTTTTAGCTGACGAATAGCGATCGGAGCATCGACATCGGCGCGTCGGCAGTTTAGTTCGCATGGGTGGGTGCAAATTCTGCCACAGATAGCCGGAAACGGTATAGCTTCGCAAATCAGATTGAATGCTTCCTGAAATCGGCCTTGAGCAATAAGCGCCACATATCCTTGCACGTGAATACCTCCCGGACAAGCCGAAGAACAAGGGGCTGTGCCTATTTTCTCAATAGCCGCACATTCCGGCTGGGCACCATCGGGCAAGAAAATGGCTTTAAATCCGCTGTTCGGAATCGTTACTGGACAGGCTTCAATACAGTCTCTACAGCCGGTACACCGTTCTAAATCAACATAACGAGGATGTTGACGCAATTGAACACGGAAGCCACCGGCGTGATCTTTTATCTGATCAAGGACGGTGTTCGTCCATAACCTAATGCGAGGATGCGTGGCAAGTTCCAATATACGGTTGGTGAACACACGATCCGCGGCATCCGCATTTCCTAGAAAAGGCGCTGTCTCTATCAAATGAACATTTATTCCGGCGTCTGCCAGATCCTGCGCTGCCTGAATCCCAGCTAGATTGCCGCCGATGATAAGTGCGCCCTTGTTCACAAATGTGCTCCTCCACGCGGACCCATCGCAGATGGCCTGTTGTGACCCGGTATTTTAGATTTGCCGCCGAACTTCCCGTCCTTTATCGTAACCCATCTCAAAGGCTTTCATATTCACGTCAATCGTTTTAGCGGGCACCGAGTCGGCCAATGACTGGCGCATGGCCGCTGTGCTGATCACCTCAACAATTGCCGTCCAAAATCCGAGCATCACCGTATTGGCGGCGCGAGCGTTTCCAAGTTCCTCCGCAAGCCGGGTCGCAGCTATTCCATAGGTGACGATATCTTTGCGATGATCCTCTGTAGGCGTAACCAGACCCTCATCGATGAGCAGCACACCATCGCATGCCAGCTGCGGAACATATTTAGCGTAAGCTTCTTGGGACATGATAACAGCGCTTGTGGGTGCAATCAGATGGGGATGATGAATGGGATTACTGCCAATCACTACCTGAGACCCGGCCGCACCGCCTCTTGCCTCGGGTCCATAGCTTTGGGTGAAGCAGGCGTTTAGTTGGTCATAAATTGTTGCCGCCTGGCCGATAATCCGGCCGGCACTCATGATCCCCTGACCGCCAAATCCACCCAACTGGACTTCTGTTCGAGGAACGTGCTCGGCACCAGCGGTCAATCGAGGGCGCTGCTCGAGTGCGTTTTTGGCTGCCGCCCAGCGTTCTCGGGCAACCTGCGCCTGACGATTGATGGACGCCTGCAACTCCGGCTTGGGTTCATCAATAAATATGCCTTCAACAATTTCCGTAATGATGCCTCGTTCATCAACTTTGATACTCGCGTCTTTGGGGTGAGTACCGTGGGCGATCTTGCCTATCTTTTGGTAGTGTTTCATAACCTCCAAACCCCGTCGTCTTAGTTTCTGGGGATCCAGCCCCTGCCCTTCCGGATTCCAGCGGGCATAAGACGTGGAACAGGGCGCAATGATTTCGACAAAGCTAAAGCCGGGGTGCAGCATGGCCTCGCGAAGCGTCCACCCTAGTCGACGGGCATGCAGAACCGTCCAGCGGGCCATGAACGACGCTCCACCGGCAGCCGCCAGATACGGCAAGTTGAACGGATACTCGAAATTACCATATTGCGCCGTAACCGCCCGGGCTCCGTGGGGGGTGGTCGGTCCGACCTGACCGCCCGTCATGCCATAGTTGAAATTGTTGACGCAAATGACGGTGATGTCCAGATTACGCCTGGCAGCGTGGATAAAATGATTGCCGCCGATCCCGGCAATATCGCCATCACCGGAAAACACGATCACTTTCAATTCCGGATTCGCCAGCTTAAGACCGGTGGCAAACGGGATGGCCCTCCCGTGGGTGGTGTGAAAAGAATCTAAACGAATGTAGCCTGCAACGCGGCCGGTGCACCCAATACCGGATACGACCGAAACCTTGTCCAGGTTCCAATCTTGATTCTTTTCCAACCATTGCAATGCGCCGATAAAAGTGGTCAGGGCTGTGCCCAGTCCGCAACCCTGACACCAGATGTGGGGCAAGCGCTCGCCGCGCAACAGAACGTCCATGGGATGCAGGCCGGTTACCCAATCACCCTGCTCAGCGCATTCGTGCCCGGACAGCTCCACCATTTCGTTGTTGGATAGTTGGTCTTCAGCCATACGAATGATCACTCCATTGATTGGCTTATACGGTCATCTTGAGAAGCTTCATTTCGCCCGGCGGCCTGCCGAATGGCATTCAGTACTTTATGAGGTTCTAAAATATCTCCGCCCAGGCGATGAACACCGAATACCCGGGCCCGCCCGGCCGCACACCGTTCGACTTCACGCATCATCTGGCCCATGTTGATTTCCGGGACCACGAACGCCCGTATGCTTTTGGCTAATTGGCCAATCCGCTCCTCCGCAAACGGCCATACAGTAATGAGCCGCAGATAGCCAGCGCGAATGCCCTCTTTGCGCGCCTGTTCGATCGGCCACAAGGAGGTGCGCGCTGAAATGCCGTAAGATACGACGACGACCTCGGCATCTTCGAGGTTGCGTTCCTCTATTTGGATGATTTCATGACGATGTGCCCGAATCTTATTGACCAGCCGTTTGATGTTCCATTCGCTGGCGTCGGCATTCATGGCCGGATAGCCACGCTCATCGTGGGTAAGGCCGGTGACGTGATAGCGATAACCCTCTCCGGCAATCGCCATGGGAGACACGAAGTCATTTCCGCTGCCCGTGCCTGTATCGCGATATATTCGAAAATGACTCGGTTCCATATCGCCTTTTCGAACCTGAGCACGATTAATGATTTCAATCTCCTCAGGCGATGGAATAACAACTTTTTCCGTCATGTGACCGACTTCGGCGTCTGTCATCACCAAAACTGGCGTACGGAATTTTTCAGCCAAATTAAAGGCACGCAGGGTCAGATCGAAAAGCTCCTGAGGTGAATTGGGTGATAGCGCTATAATTTCGTAATCGCCATGTGAACCCCATCGAGCCTGCATCATATCCTGCTGACCCACCAATGTGGGCAAGCCGGTGGATGGTCCTCCGCGTTGTACGTTGACCACAACGCACGGGGTTTCCAACATAATGCCCAAGCCCAGGTTTTCCATCATCAACGAAAATCCGGGGCCGCTGGTGGATGTCATGGCTTTGGCGCCGGCCCAAGAAGCTCCTAAAACAGCATTCATAGAGGCGAGTTCATCTTCCATTTGTATATAGATGCCATCAACCTGGGGCAGGCGCGTCGACATACGTTCAGCAACCTCTGTGGCAGGCGTGATGGGGTAGCCGGCAAAGAAACGGCAACCGGCCAGAATTGCTCCTTCAGCGGCTGCATAATCTCCCAATAGGAAATGTTCTCCGGTCAACAGACCCTCGTCGCTCATAATTTCAAATCGATCCCGTTATTCGGTCTGCCCGCCGTCGTTGGTGGGCATTTCGCTACTCTCAACATAAATGGCAAAATCGGGGCAAAGCAGAGCACATAATCCGCAGTCGGCACATTGCGAACTATCGGTGATTTCGGGTGGATGATAGCCCTTGGAATTGGTTCGTTTTGACATCACAAAAACCTCTCGTGGGCAGAATTCAACACAGAACCCGCAACCTTTGCAGCGTTCTTCAATGACATGGATAATGCCGTGAGGTACTCGAATTCGGTCCTTGTCAAGGGGTTGCCGCCAATATTTCACAATGCCTCCTAAAATCCAGATTGAATCGCCCGTCGGTTTGCTTCCAGCCTGAAAACGTCATGCCATTTCTATTAAAATGTCTATTTTAGTAGCTCGAAACAGACCCAGTTTTCAGATTTTTTTATAGCATACTTAACCGAAAAAGTCATTGTATGTTTAAATTCCGGCGTTTTCATGATTTTTTTTTATCCACCTTTGACAACTGTGTGTATTTTTTAATATGCTTAATACTAGAACGTTGAACCTTGAACCTCTCAACCTAGATTTGAGTTATAAGTCATTTAAATCATTTGCTGTGACCGGGGAGCAAATTCGAGATTGGGAAAACGCCTTCTTTTTTTATTTATTGTTTTGTTCATTATGGGTGTTGTATGCACCTTGTTTTTTACCGATTTATGGCTTTATGCAAACAAACCCGCCTCCGCAAATTCTGATGAAATTGTCATTCACATAAAATCCGGCCGACCGTTTAAAGCCACAGCCAAATTACTGCATGAAGCGGGGGTGATACAAAGTCCGTTTCGTTTCAACCTAATAGCGCGCATCAAGGGCTATGATAAGCGACTTCAAGCCGGAGAGTATCTTCTATCCGGATCCATGTCCCCGCTTAAGGTACTGGAAAAACTGGTAAATGGTGAGGTGAAACTTTACAAACTCACGATCCCTGAAGGGTTTAACATTTTTCAAATAGCAGAACTTGTTACTGAGGCAGGTTTTGCAGAAAAAACAGATTTTTTAAAGTTGGCAACCGATGCCCCGTTTGTGCGTGAAAAAGGCATTCAAGCTGAAACCTTCGAAGGTTATTTATTTCCGGATACCTACTTTTTCCCGAAAGATATCAGCGTTAAAAAGATTATCGCAACCATGGTGGATCGATTCTGGTCGGTCTTCAAACCGGAATGGAAGAAACACATGCAGACCTATGGTTTTACAGTTCATCAAGCGGTGACCCTTGCTTCAATTATCGAAAAAGAGACCGGTGTACCTGCCGAGCGGAGACTAATCTCTTCGGTTTTCCACAACCGGTTGAAAAAAAGGATGCGTCTGGAGTCGGATCCAACGGTGATCTATGCCATAAAGGATTTTGACGGCAACCTAACACGAAAACATCTTGCCACTCGTACCCCCTATAACACCTATAGGATTAGAGGGCTTCCTGCCGGTCCGATTGCAAATCCGGGACGGGAGTCATTGGAAGCTGCGATCTACCCGGCCGATACACCTTATATTTATTTTGTTTCCAAAAAAGACAAAACCCACCAATTTTCAACCAACTTTAAAGACCACAACAAAGCCGTAAAAAAGTATCAATTGAACCGCTAATATCATCTCTTTGCTTGACACGATCAACCACCACCATTAAGTTAAGCATGTTCATCTCATTTTAATGTCCAAAACGCGAACCAAAAAGTTCCGTTGAGAGGACAACACGAGCTTAACGCTCAAATAAAGCGATGATTACCAAATATTCCTAATGGAGGCGGTCATGATATCGCATAAACGAAAGAAACATCAAACAATTATAGATCTTGAAAAGCTTAACCGATTGAATGAAGAAGGTTGTCCGGCTTGCGGCCGAAAATTTACATTGGGTGAACCCGTTGTTATGGCCTGCGGCGCTTGGGAAGGACCACCGAAATACATCCACGAAAATGAAGCCGTGTTTGATGAGAGAACCGAATCGTTTTTTGAAAGACGCTGTTACGCGTCCAGAAAAGAAGGTTAAGGTCTAATTTAGCTACGATTTAATTGACATTTCAAGACATCCTCTTTGACGTTTTTTGTCATCCCCATTGACGACATCAAGGCAATTCAATCAGTAATCCATTGATTATACTTATAAAAAACTTTGATAACAATTTGGCATAAATCTTGTATTCTTAGAATTGGAATTTGGTACATGAAAAGTCAACGGGCTTCATTGGTCGCATTTTGACTATCAATATGGTCTGTTATCGGCAGTAACCGTATTGGCAAACAACGGGTCGAATATAATTGAACAGCGCGGCCCTTGGCATAGGCCAGAATCTGATTGCAGCTGGTATATGTCATCAAATCGAATGGTTCGGACGACTCCACTCTCCTGGCGGGTGATGGCTCAACCGAACCAATCATTGCCTTGAAAATTAAAATTCGTCAAGGCGCGCTAAGGCAGAGGAAAACTTTACTCTGCCTTAGTTTTTTGATCATATAATGGATGTGTACAACATAAAACTATTTAAGCTCCTGATATCTCTTAAGTTTCAATCTGTAATAGCCGATATAAATTGTACTTTCATAAGTTAAGCAGCTGGACAGACAGCTCCTGAACCCAGCTTATTTAGTGAGGCACAAGATGAGCCATAAAAAGCCAATCCCCCAACTAGATCAAGTCGGTCTCATCATCATTGGAACAGGTGCGGCCCTGTTTTATTATTATTTGGAAAAAACGATTCAGACCGGTCAAAATATAGCCGTTTACATAACGATGGGGATCATCTTATTGATAAGTTTATTTACCCAGCTCTTAATCAATTCGATCAATCGTTCCAGGGATGCCCTGGCCGAATCCATTGAAAATTTGGAGAAGAAAGTCAAAGAACGCACAGAGGAATTGCGTAAATCCGAAATGAAGTATCGCACGATCTTTGAGAACACGGGAGCGGCCACATTAATCGTAGAAAAGGACATGACCATTTCTCTTGCAAGCTCTGAGTTTGTAAACATATCTGGATATAAGAAGGAGGAGATTGAAAACAAAAAATCTTGGTTGAATTTCATTGATAAAAAAACGCACAGAAAATTGCTCAACGATGACGCTTTTTCGGGTCTTGAGCATGGGGCCAATTGGAAAGCGAAGAATTTCGAGTGTGAATTTTTCGACAAAAATAACAATAAAAAAGATATCCTATGCACATTATCGCCGATCCCGGGAACCGACAAAAGCGTGGCCTACCTTGCAGATATTACAGAACTCAAAAAGGCTGAACGGCAAATCTACCACCAGGCGTTTCATGATACCTTGACGGACCTGCCCAACCGTGCCCTTTTCATGGAAATCTTAAACATGGCAATTAAGCGCTCAAAAAGACGCGCTGATTATCATTATGCCGTGCTCTATTTGGATATCGACCGCTTCAAACTCGTCAACGACAGTCTCGGACACAATGTCGGGGATAAACTCCTGATCGCCTTTGCAAATAGACTTAAAGATTCGATTCGGGATATCGATACGCTGGCACGACTTGGCGGTGACGAATTTGTTGTTCTGCTAGAAGATATTGAAAGCGACGATTATGCCAGTAATGTTGCCGAAAGGCTTCAAAAGGAACTAAAGCGACCGTTTACGGTAGTCGGAAAGGAAGTATTTGCGCCGGCCAGTTTCGGGGTGGTATCAAACACAAAAGATTATTCGCAGGCCGAAAACATCATTCGCGATGCCGATGCAGCCATGTATCATGCCAAAGAAAACGGAAAGGCCCAATATAAAGTCTTCGATAAAAAGTTACACCAGAAGGCAATGCATCTATTGCAGCGCGAGACGGATTTAAGAAAAGCCATCCATATAAACCAGTTTGAAAATTACTATCAGCCGATTGTTGAATTGAATACGGCATCTGTGGTCGGATTTGAAGCTCTTATCCGATGGAATCACCCGCAATTAGGACTGATTTATCCGGGTTCATTCATTTCGATTGCTGAAGAAACCGGACTGATCATTCCGATCACCCGCCTGGTGGCTGAAGCGGCGTGTAACGATCTTCAAATATGGCAGGAGCAGCTTGGAGATCAGATGAATCTATCAATGAACGTTAATATTTCCATTAAACATTTTTTGTTGCCAAGCTTTTTGGATGATATTCAGGCAATTCTCGATAAAACAGGATTGGATCCCGAGCGGTTAAAATTGGAAATTACCGAGACCGCCCTCATGGAAGATGCCGATGATACGATCCGATTGGTCAACCGGCTGAAGGAATATGGTTTGCAATTAGTGATCGACGATTTTGGCACCGGTTATTCTTCGCTAAGTTACTTGCAACGCCTTCCCATCGATACGTTAAAGGTAGACCGCAGTTTTGTTTCACGCATACACAATGAACCTGACGGCAATCGAAATATTGTTGAAGCGATTATCTCTTTGGCCCACCGCTTGGACATGATCGTAGTTGCGGAGGGTGTGGAAAGCCAGGAACAATATGCCATATTGCTGGAAATGAACTGTCAGCTGGGCCAGGGAAACTTGTTTTCCAAGCCCATGAATAAAAACGCGGTGGATGAGCTCATTCAAAACATACGCCACTTCTACCGGCAACATCCCGACCAGCATTACCCGCTGGCTGACATGCTTTCAAGGCATTAAATTCTTTTTCTACCTTCCTGAAATTGTAATTCAGTTGACGACATCCGGTTGCTGAAGTAATAGGTATATCCAAATTGAGCGAAAGATGCTCAAATAGGAGTAAAAATGGATATTAAAACATTTTCAACCGAGCAACTCGCGGGCCAGCGTTTGATCGTCGGTTTTGAGGGAACGGCGCTCAATGAAGATTTAAAATATATAATTGATCGTCTGAAGGTGGGAGGTATTATTCTGTTTGCACAAAACATAGAATCCCCTGCGCAGTTAAAAAATCTTTGCACGTCGGTTCAGATACATGCCCGCGCCGGCGAAAATCCCCCAATGTTCATTGCGATCGATCAGGAAGGCGGCCAGGTTGCAAGACTCAACCCACCTTTTACCCAATTTCCGGGCAATTCGCGAATGAGAGGCGAAGAAGACGCCGTCCATTTTGCAGAGGTGACCGCAGCGGAATTGACTCAGGTAGGCATCAATATGAACATGGCGCCGGTGATGGATGTTGCCGCAAAACAAATAAACAGTGTAATGGCCATCAGAGCATTCGGACATGATCCGCACTGGGTTACGCGCCTGGGAGTGACGGTAATTAACCACCTGCAACAGAATAATATAATGGCCGTAGCAAAACATTTCCCGGGCATTGGCCGCACGACTTTGGACTCGCATTTTGATATGCCTTGCCTTGATGCTGATTTGGCGGATCTGCAATCATCCGACATCCTCCCCTTTGCGGCCGGAATTGAAAATGATGTTGCCGGAATCATGCTATCCCATATTCTGTACCAAAAAATAGATCCGGTATGGCCGGCAAGTTTGTCAAAGCGGATAGCAAACGATCTCTTACGCCGGCAGTTGGGATATACCGGAATAACATTGACCGATGATTTAGATATGGGGGCTGTCGCAAATCATTACGACATCAAAACAATCGCTCAGCAAATACTGGCAGCTGATATTGATATTGCGCTGATATGCCACAAAGGACCGAATATTGAAATTGCATTTGAAGAAATTGTAAAACATCTCTCTGACAAACCGGAATTAAGGTTGAAAGGAATAGAATCCGTGCGCAGAATAATGAAATTGAAGAGAAGGTATTTAGGGATTTAGGAATATCATCTACTCCGTGAGAACACATCATCACTCAGCCCTGATGTTTTTCCCGCTTTTAGATAGTGATAACCAACGGCGGCAATCATAGCGGCGTTATCTCCACAAAGATGCAACGACGGTATATGAACCGTGAGCCCGTTAGAAGCAGCATTCTCTCTGACTTTTTCCCTTAGTCTGCTGTTGGCTGCCACACCGCCGACCAGGGCAATGTGGCGACATTTTTTTTCACGTGCAGCATGAATAATTTTGTAGGCCAGTACTTCAACAACCGCCTCCTGAAATCCGGCTACGATATCTGTGATCTGGTTTTTATAGTTATCCTGATTTCGCATGATATAACGATTCACCGCCGTCTTTATTCCGCTGAAGCTGAAATCGAACGTAGATTTTTCCAAATACGGCCGTGGGAACTTAATGATATTAGAATCACCCTTCTTTGAGAGTTTATCGATCACGACGCCACCCGGATATCCGAGATCCAGAATCTTGGCTACTTTATCAAAGGCCTCGCCGGCAGCGTCATCCCGGGTTTGCCCCATAATTTCAAAGCTGGTATGAGAGGTCACATAGTAAATGCTGGTATGGCCGCCGGAGGCCAAAAGGGCTGTAAATGGGAAGGGTGGCGGGTTCTCTTCCAGAAACACGGACTTGATGTGACCCTCCAGATGATTCACACCCACCCAAGGGATATCCAGTGCGTAGGCGGAAGCCTTGGCATATGAAAATCCGACCAGCAACGCTCCAACCAGACCGGGACCCCGGGTAACGGCAATAGCATCAATTTGGTTTAAAGACATCCCGCAGTTTTCCATTGCTTCACCGACAATCGGAACAATAGCCTCCACATGTTTCCTGGAAGCCAGTTCGGGTACAATGCCGCCATAGCGATGATGCACCTCTACTTGAGACGATACCACAGAAGACAAGATCGTTGCGCCGTCTTTAACAACCGCCGCAGCGGTTTCATCACAAGATGTTTCGATGCCGAGTATGAACATAAAAAATCCGGTTTCGTATTATAATCAAATGGGGAACAGTTACGCTTTTGCCAATACTACCGAAATGCTGGCAAATTGGAAAGGTTGAATAGCAGACCTGCCCGGCCTACTTCGCCGCAGTGCGCCTGAGGCGGACAAAAGCCGGATAGCGGACTAGCCGGCATTTGTCCCCTTTGCAGCGGACCTACAGCGGGGTGAGCCGGCTGCGACGGTTGAACCGAAATGATGCATATCGGGCTTACTCCCATATTATGCGATTACTTGGATCTCTGCAGTCAAGGACTTCACCAATCAGAAATGCGTTTTCATTCATCGCGGCCAGCCGCTGCAATAAATCTTGGGACGCATTGGCAGGTACAACCATGACCATCCCAATTCCATTGTTAAATGTTCGCATCATTTCATGGGCTGATATATTTCCAGATTCCTGCAGAAACGAAAAGATCGGCGGCACATCCCAGCTATCCTTTCGAATCATAATATTGCAGGCTTTGGGTATGATCCGCAGGATATTATCCACCATACCGCCGCCGGTGATGTGTGCAAGCCCGTGAATCGGCATATCTTTGATAATGCTTTGTATAGGTTCAGCGTATATGCGCGTGGGAGTAAGAAGCTCTTCGCCGAGGGTCTTGCCGAGTTCTGGAACAACGTCATCCAATTTCAAGTTAAGCAGATCAAAACATATTTTACGCACCAATGCGTATCCGTTGCTGTGGAGTCCGCTGGAAGCTAGGCCGATTAGCTTATGACCCACCCGAATTTCAGTTCCATCAATGATTTTGCTATTATCAATGATACCCACGGCAAATCCGGCCAGATCGTATTCATTATCCTTGTAAAATCCGGGCATTTCTGCTGTTTCACCACCGATTAGCGCACACTTTGCCTGCTTGCATCCCTCCCCGATGCCTTTAATAATTTCTGCGACACGATCATTGTCCAGTTTCCCCATCGAAAGATAATCAAGAAAAAAAAGCGGTTTTGCCCCTTGAACAATGATGTCATTGATGCACATGGCGACCAGATCGATGCCGACCGTTTCGTGTTTATCCAGCATAATGGCAATTTTTAGTTTGGTACCGACACCGTCGGTGCTACTGACAAGAACCGGTCGCTCCAGATTGGCAAGGTTAAGCGAGAACAGGCCGCTGAATCCGCCAATCTCTCCCATCACTCCAGAGCGCGATGTTTGCTTGGCAATTTCATTGATGGTACAAACAAGCTTATTGGCTTTGTCAATATCAACGCCGGCATCCCGATAGGTTAATGATTTGCTCATGGTAATCTCCTAGCTTTTGGGTAGGCCTCCGAAAAGTACTTGAAAATTAAAACGATCCAGCCTAAAAGTCAAAACAATTTTTATTCGTTCGAATTTTCAAAACATGTTTTTGAAATTTGGTCGCCTGATATTCGGATTTGTTTCGTATTTCGAATATTTAAACATCTTATGCTAAAAATCTAAAAATAAGAATTTTACAGCTAGCCTCATAAAAATAGGAGATATAAAAATGAGAGAGATCAATGTGGGATTGCTCGGCTGCGGTACAGTGGGTACCGGGGTGGCCAAATTGTTGATTGATCAACAAGATCTTATCAGCCGGCGTGTCGGCGCACATTTAAAATTGAAATGGGTTGCCGACATCGACATCGAACGCGATAGGGGCATTCAATTCGAAGACGGTGTGTTGATCACCGATGCGCAGCGCGTCGTCGCGGATCCTGAAATCGATATCGTCATCGAGATGATCGGCGGCGAAAGAGTGGCTAAAGATCTTATTCTAAAAGCCATTGAAAACGGCAAGCACGTCACGACCGCAAACAAGGCGCTGCTTGCCAGCCAGGGCAATGCCCTTTTCAAAGCGGCTGCGCAAAAAGGTGTGGACCTAGCCTTTGAAGCAGCCGTTGGTGGATGCATGCCGATCATAAAAGCATTGCGCGAATCGTTGGTCGGAAATCATATCAAATCGATGACCGGCATTCTTAACGGCACTTGCAACTATATTTTATCTAAGATTACCGACGATGGAAGTCCCTATGAGACGGCCCTTGCCGAAGCCCAGTCTCGAGGATACGCCGAAGCAGATCCAACTCTTGATGTTGAAGGGCTCGATACGGCGCACAAAATTGCCATTCTGGGTGCACTGGCCTATGGCATGGAAATTAATTTGAAGGATGTTTATATTGAAGGAATCTCAAAAATAACACCTTTGGATATTGAATTTGCCGGCCAGTTCGGGTATAGGATCAAGCTTCTGGCGATCAGCAAAAATAAGGATGATTTTGTAGAAGCCAGAGTTCATCCGACGATGATACCGTTTGACAACCTTCTTTCAAATGTCAACGGTACGGTCAACGCCATCATGCTATCCGGGGACGCCGTGGGTGAGATGATGCTTTACGGACGTGGCGCCGGCATGATGCCGACGGCCAGCTCGGTTATTGGTGATGTGGTTGACATCGCTCGCAATCTTTTATCCGGAACTGCCGGGCGGGTGCCGTCCCTTTCCTATCAAAGGGATCAAATCCGTGCTATTCCGGTGACACCGATTGAAAAAATCTCTACCCATTACTATTTCAGGTTCTCGGCATTGGATCGTCCGGGTGTATTATCGAAAATATCCGGTGTACTGGGCAATCATCGTATCAGTATTCAGTCGGTCCAGCAGAAAGGCCGAAAAACAAATGGAACCGTCCCCGTGGTCATGGTCACCCATATGGCCAAGGAAGCAGATGTCCAAAAAGCGTTATCCGAAATCAGCGCCTTGGATGTTGTCGGTGATCGGCCGGTGCTGATACGGATTGAAGATGACAAATTAGATTAGAATTGGAATCTCGTTGGAAAAAAATTATGTATATTGTCTGCGCGGACATGGAAGGAATTTTTACGCCGGAAATATGGATAAATGTAGCTAAAATCACAGGAATCCGGGAACTCAGATTAACCACCCGTGATATCTCGGATTATGATGTACTCATGAAGAGGCGTTTGGCGATTTTAGATAAAAACAAATTAACGCTCAAAGATATTCAAGCCGTAATCGCAGGCATGGAACCGCTTGAGGGGGCACTTGATTTTCTAAACTGGCTTAGAGCCAGGGTCCAAGTCATCATTGTTTCTGACACGTATGTTGAATTTGCCGGCCCCCTGATGGAAAAACTCGGCTGGCCGACTTTATTTTGCAACACCCTTACCATTGGTTCCGACGGTAGGATTACCGATTATAACCTGCGCCAGAATGACGGCAAAAAAAAGGTGATTCTTGCGTTGCAACGTCTTAATTATAAAGTCATCGCGATTGGTGATTCGTACAATGATATCACCATGCTCAAGGCCGCTGAAAACGCTATTTTATTTTGTCCGCCGGAAAATGTAAAAAATGAATACAACGAGTTTCCGTCAGCCTTTACCTACGACGAACTCAAGAACAGAATACAGGCAATCATGGTATAAGATAAATATTTTCATGCACGCATTTGATCGAGGAGCCAATAATGTTAACCCATCGGACAACATACCGGGTCATATACGGCGATACCGACAATATGGGTCAGGTTTACTACGGAAACTACTTTCGCTGGTTTGAAATCGGCCGCAGTGAAATGTTCAGATCCCTGGGGCTTTCTTATAAGTCGGTGGAAGATAACGGCATCTTTCTACCCGTATCCGAAACGCATTGCAAATATTCCACACCGGCTAAATACGATGATATAATTGTCATCGAGACGTCACTGGATACCACTGTCAAAGGCGGAATTAAATTTAATTACAGCGTATACGCTGAAGACGGCGAAAAACTCCTGGCAAAAGGCTACACCAAACATGCGTGTGTTAATAAAGCGGGCAAGGTCGTCCGTCCGCCGGAATTTATCAAAGAGGTAATAACCAAAACCATATAAACAGATTTATCTGTTGGCTCTATACCCTTTGCCCTATGCTCTATGCTTTGTTGTATCAGGCCACCAGTGACCAGCAACCGGTAGCCAGAGACCAGAAACCAGCGACAGTGAACAGAAGCCAGTAACCAGAAACCATGCACATCGACATATCAAAATTTGAAAATTGCCATATTTTAGTCGTCGGCGATTTGATGATCGACGAGTATCTATGGGGAGATGTTGACCGAATTTCTCCGGAAGCACCGGTTCAAATTGTTTCAGTTGAAAGCGAAGAATATACGTTGGGTGGTTCCGGAAATGTCGTAAATAATCTGGTGGCACTCGGCGCTCGGGTTTCGGCCGTCGGAGTCATAGGTACCGGCAGCAATGGAAAACTTTTGCGGGGAAAACTTGAGCAACTTGGTGTTGACACGCAGGCTATCATCGAAGAGCCGAACCGGCTTACCACTAAAAAGACTCGAATCCTTGCCGCTCATCAACAAGTGCTCCGAATTGACAGAGAAACTAAACGTGAAATATCGGAGCAAACTTTTGAGGCGGTTTTACGATCGGCACAAAAGATCATACCCGATGTGGATGTCGTGCTGATTGCAGACTACGGCAAAGGATTGGTCACCAAGACCCTAATCTCAAAACTGACTGAAACAGCCCGCAACCATGGTAAACTGACCATCGCCGATCCCGTAGGTCTCGATTTTTCAAAATATTCAGGAATAAATGTGATCACTCCCAATAAAAAGGAGGCCTCATTGGCTGCAGGGATTGAAATTGTTGATGACGCCACCCTTATTGAAGCCGGTCAACGTCTGCTTGACACAACCGGCATCGATCAACTTATCATCACCTGCGGCAAAGACGGCATGGTATATTTCGAACCCAACGCCCAGCCCCAAAAAATCTCTACTAAGGCACGTCAGGTATATGATGTATCCGGTGCCGGTGATACCGTCTTAGCGCTGCTGGGTCTTGCTATTGCATCCGGGTATTCATTTAATGAAGCGGCTGCAGTGGCCAACATAGCCGCCGGCATTGTTGTCGGTAAAGTCGGAACGGCAACCGTATCAATAAAAGAGCTCGTTGCAGCCCTGCAGCCGATACCGGATGAAATCGCATCCAAGCACATTAGTTTGAAAGAGCTCTCAGCCCTTACCCGGGAGCTTAGAAAAAAAGGCAAACGCATTGTTTTAACCAATGGATGTTTTGACCTTTTGCACGTTGGTCATGTGAAGCTATTATCAGCTTCCAAACAATTGGGAGACATATTGATAGTTGCTATAGATGACGATGATTCCGTCAAACGTTTGAAAGGACCGGGCCGACCCGTGATTGGTGTCGATGAGCGCGTGCGCATTATCAGCGCCCTCAACAGTGTCGATTACGTGCTGATCTTTTCTTCCGGACAATTGGATCAAATCATCGAAACCGTGCGTCCGCATGTGCTCACCAAAGGCAGCGACTACGAATCCGAGCAAGTTTACGGCCGTAAAATTGTGGAGCGGCATGGCGGTCGGGTAGAGATAATTTCGATTACCGAAAAGGTTTCATCCACCCAAATTATTAATAATATAAAAAATAAATAAAATCAAATGGTATCAATCCGCGAACATCCTCAAGGGATCATCTTCAAGGTTTTCGTCCAGCCACGATCATCCAAAAACATGATCGTCGGCCTTTATGGCGAAGCACTTAAATTAAAACTCACTGCACCGCCGGTAGATAACGCCGCCAACAAAATGTGCACCAAAGTCCTGGCAAAGTGTATTGGGGTGTCAAATTCTCAGATAGAAATCATATCCGGTCACACCCGCCGCACCAAACAAGTGCTCTTGCGCTCTGACCAAAACAAATTAACTAAAAAAGAATATAATCGTCTCAAAGATTTAATAAAAAAAGTGATCCTTCATTGAGCGTAATCCAAAAATAATGTAAACCGGCAAACGGGCCAACGGTCAAACCAGCAAAACCGATTCACAGAAACCTCTTGACTTACTTGCATTAATTGATTATTTTCAACTCAAAAATACCATATCATCTGATGAATTTGATGCGGGGTGGAGCAGTCTGGTAGCTCGTCGGGCTCATAACCCGAAGGTCGTTGGTTCGAATCCAGCCCCCGCTACCACAATAAAATAAAGGGTTTAGAAATTATTTCTGAACCTTTTTTCATTGCTAATTATATCTGTTCCCCGCTATATTCCCCGCATAAAACCTATAAAACAAAATACATAGAGGTAAATTGACGTATAACGTATATGAGATAAATAAAACGTA
>Ga0209536_100006157_pt1 | contig 18439 bp, 17 predicted proteins | sample DeeMarSeWOR28_12_FD_187461 | JGI IMG/M metagenome (GOLD analysis project Ga0209536, IMG submission 187461) | Marine sediment microbial communities from White Oak River estuary, North Carolina - WOR-2-8_12 (SPAdes) (version 2) | ecosystem: Environmental > Aquatic > Marine > Intertidal zone >... | reverse complement strand
CTCAAGTGAGTTCACCCCACGTATTGACACCCGGCATCTGTGCTGCTAGGGTGCCCCCATATCATCAAAGCGAGCAAAAAAACCGACTATGCCCCCGACCACCTTCAACATCGAAGAAATTGTCTACTTTTGCGTGGGCATCCTTTTCGCCGTCACCGCCCAGGGTGCAGTGCAGGGGCTGACAATCGAACTTTTTAGCTATGGTCCGGAGGGCCAGCACGAAGAAAAACCTCGGCTTAACCTGAGCTTTTTCGCACACCTGGACCCCATCGCCCTGCTGGTCTTTTTTGCCGGCGGTTTTGGCTGGGCCAAGGTGATCAAGGTTGATGACACCGAGTTAAAGAGCCCCAGAATCGCTTGGCTGGTGACTGCCTTCGTGGGTGCCTTTACCAACCTGCTGCTGGCAGTGTCCATTTCCTCGATCACGGACATCCTCTGGACCTCTCGAGCATTCTACGTGGTCATGGCGGTGAATGCCAGCGTCTTCGTCTATCACCTGCTCGTGCCCATCCCGCCCCTTTCCGCCTCCAGGCTCATCTATGCCCTCATCCCTCCACAACACCTCGGTTTGTGGCGCTGGTACGCCAGAGCCGGCCCATTTATCCTGCTGGCCATCGTTGCCCTGGAGCGGTTTACCGACGTCTCAATTCTTCACCCTTTTACCCGGCCCGTCGTTGAGGCAATCATGCGATTTTGTACCTATTGAGATGGCAGGCGAGAGTCCAGAGGCTGGTCACTCCACTTGGGAGTTCTGATTTGTTTGGGAATCCCCAATTGAACGCCCAGGCGGCGTCAGCTCTTGGACAGGGGCTTCTCGCCGAATCTGGGAAACTTCTCCAGGAGGGCGGCTTTCAGTTCACCTGCATCAGCAAACCGCTCCTTGGCATTCTTCCTGAGACATTTCAGAATGATCTGCTCAAGCTCCACCGGTATTTCAGGTTCAATTTCTCTCGGCGCTTCCGGTTCACGGCTGAGGATGATATCCATGAGGGCTCTCTCGTTGTCATGATAAAAAGGAAGGTATTCTGTGTAGATGGCATAGATTAACACGCCAAGTGCCCACACATCACTGGCAATCTGACTCTCACCCATGATCTGTTCCGGTGCCATGTACGGTCGGGATCCCACCATGGTGCTGCTGATGTCCTGATCCTTCAACTCTTTGGCCACCCCATAATCCAGAAGTTTCACCATGCCGTCTCGCTTGATCAGTATATTCTCCGGCTTGATGTCCCGGTGCACAATCCGCTGCTGATGTGCGTAAGCCACAATGTCCACCAACTGGAGAACGATGCTCTCCTTCTGGGCTTCCTCAAGAGAACTTTCCATGAGTTGCTTGAGCGTCCGCCCTTCGACAAATTCCTGCACCAGGACCAGCCGTCCCCGCTCTTCCACGACGTCGATGAGTTTGACCGCATTGGGATGGTCCGACAGCTTCCGGCAAATATTTGCTTCTCTGCGAAACTGATTATTGAGCTTCTTGCTCCTCGCAATCTTGGCCACGTAAAGTGGGGCACGGCCTTCCCGCTCAATATCGCGCACTTTCCAAACTTCGCCGAAACTGCCCAAACCCAAATGCTGGACTTTTTCGTAGCGCTCGGCAATCAGTTCGGTCATCTTCATCAGGGAGAAAAAATCACCACCGAACGGAAAGATCTTGGGCACCAGATGCTTTAGGAATCTACCCACGAATCTTTGCTCTTCCTGGCGCTCCGGCAACGGTTCCGCCTCTTCGAATGGCTCGGATACCTCGACATTATAACCCTCGTAGCCAATGATCTCACCTCGTTCATCCCGGACCACCTGGCCATTGAGCAGCATGGTGATTTTATGCCCATCTTTACGCTTGAAGTGGACCTTAAAATTCTTGATGTACCCCTGACTCTCGATGACTTTCTGGAATCCTTCACGATCTCTCGGATCCCAGTAAAGATCGTGCTTGATGTCTATCCTCAGCAGCTCTTCTCTGCTGTCGTAACCGAGCAACCTGACCAGGTTTCGATTCACATCCAGGAATCGTCCATCTCGAGTGCTGAGAAACAGTCCATGTTGTTCACCATTGAAGAATTTTTTATATCTGGAGAGCACCTCGCGCTGGCGTCTTTCCTGCTGGTGTAAATTGGCCAGCACTCCAACCCGCCGCAGCACAATCACTGGATCAAAGGGCTTTACCAGGTATTCCGCCGCACCCATCCGCAGCCCCTGGGCCACGTACTCTTCATCAAATTTATCCACCAGAACAATGACCGGCAGAACGCCCGTCGTGCCTCGGCTTTTCAGACGTCGAAGGATCTGGAGCCCTTCGAGGTTCGGGCTCTGCAGCTCAAGAAGGATGACCTCGGGAAGCTGTTCTTCCGCCGACCGGACCGCTCCGTCGCCGTCTGCGACCAGGGTTACCTGATAACCCGCCTCCCGAAGAACCAGGTCCAATTTCTCAATTTCCTTCCTCGGGGACGCAATGACTAAGGCCCTTCGCTTGCTCACCGACTGTTCACCACCTCAAGCACTCACGGGACAACAATTGACAGCAGCCGCACTCTTTCTGTATTGTAGCACACATCAACCCGATGATCGCAGCAGTGCCCTCTCTTGGTGGCATCGGCCCGAAAGCACTTTGGCTCCCCGATGGCACCCGGGCGGAAGCAAACACAGATGCAGGCGATTCGCTGCCAGCCGTTCCACTCTCTTACTAGGGAAGAGGAAATACCGACCATGGACTACAGAATCAAAGGCGACCGAGTGATGATCAATCGGGCCGGACTGGGCCAGTACATGGAAAAGAAAGTCCTGGAACTGAGTTCCATGGCCGCAAACCTCATCATTTCGCTGATTATTACCAGTCTGGTGGTACTGATAAACTATATAATTGTCCCCTTCTACTACCTCTTTCTCCTCATTCTCATACCCCTCGTCGCTCGAGGATTCATTCACTCCAGGGTTGAATCCTGGATGCGCCGGTTCTTTGCAGAGCTCCTGGAAATGAGCTGAACACATCCCCACCGGAATTGAAGCTCCCCGCAGTCCGCCTTCGGCAAGCCGGGAATGCGTTCGCTGGGCATCCTCACCAGACCGAGACCCTTTGCTTCGCCTCCATCGAGAAGTGACACCTCTCACCCCTTTCCTGCACCTGAGGCCTGAAGCATGTGCGGATGACCCTTCGTCCCCTGGACTGGGGAGAGCCTTGATGCACCAAAAAAAACGGGGAGGCCTTTCGCCCCCCCGCTGTAATGGTCACAGCCCTACGATGCTCATGTCTTCTGATATTCCGGCCGTTTGGTGACCAAGGCAATGCCAATGGCAACTATCAGCAAAATCCCGGCAATGTAGAAGGCCCAGTCATAGCTGCCGGTGACGTCTCTGATCCGGCCGCCCAACTTGGGCATGAAGGCGCCGAGGGCCCAGCCGACAAAGACGATCGCGTAGTTCATGCCGAAGTTCTTCAGGCCGTAAAAGTCACCGGTGTACGAGGGCATCAGGGAAAGACCGCCGCCATACACCCAGTAGGCAATACCGCAGGCCACAAAGGCGAGGAAGAGGCTCTTGGCGCCGATGATCGCCGGCAAGGCGAACATACACACAGCCGCCGCTGCCGCGTTCACCATGTACGCTTTGTCTCTGCCGATCATGTCCGAGTATTTGCCGGTGCCGATACGACCCATCGCGTTCAACAGCCCACCGAAGGCCACGAGGATGTAACCGGAGGCCAGCATGGGTTTTACCATCTTGGCGGCATGGCCGATGATGAGAATACCGGCCTGAGTGTTCAGGCAGAACAAGGCAATCAGGGCGTACACCTGCCAGGTCTTGAGAATCTCGCTAGGCTGCCAGTCAACCGTCGTGGACCTGGCGCCTGCTTCAGCCAACTTCTTCTTCACCTCCTCCGGAACGTAAGGGACATAGCCGGGCTCCGGCCAGGCCAGCAGCATGCCGGCGGCGAAGATGACGATGCCGTAGGCGATGCCGAGGACTACGAATGAGGTTGAAATGCCGTAGGCGGTAATCAACCAACTGGCCAGCGGCGCCACGTAGAACGCTGCACCGCCGTAGCCGCTCACCACCAGTCCGGCAATGAGACCGCGGCGATGCGGACCGAACCACTTCAATGCAGCCGGGGTGGGTGCCGCATAACCGACGCCCATGCCGATACCGCCGCCGATGCCGAAGCCGATGATGATTCCGGCATAGTTCTTGGCCATCCCGGAGACGATGAGTCCGAGGCACATGAAGATTGCGCTGATTGCGGCCGCCACCTTGGGACCCATTTTGTCCTGAATCCGGCCGCCAGGGAACATCATCAGACCGAAAATCAGCATGCACAAGGAGGCGGGATTGGCCGCCTGCTCGGCAGTGAGGGCACTCCACCCCTGGGTCGCCATATAGTCGGCGTCGGTGAGGTACTTCAGCCAAACACTCCAGGCGTAAAGGCATCCCAGACAAAGGTTGATGGTCGTTCCCGCAAATACGACGCGCCACGCCGTCCCGGGCTCTTTCGCTACTTCTGCCATAATGTTTCCTCCTATTGCTTTATTAGTCCACTTTCATCACTGGCACAATCCCTCTGACCATCCGGAGGTCAACTCATCTCTCGCCCTCAATCTGGTATGAACCCCTGGCTGCTTTTCCAGAAATAAGTTGAAGCCAGGAGGCAGGACTATTCTTTGGTAAGGAAAAAACAGGCCTCTGGAAGATCTGGCTATCTTTCCATGAGCTTTCCGAACGCCAAGGTCAGTGTCTCACAAACCGATCAGGTTTGGGGCATCCGGATGCCCTCTTCCGTTGCCTGAAAGACCCGGCCACAGGCTGGGTCCCTTGTTAACAACATTTCATGATTACTATGAACTAACCACCTGGTGATGCGAGATCTGAATCAACTGTCACTCGAAGAGTCGAGATGTCGCATGGTCGAGGTGACAGCACCAATCTACCGGCAGTCCAGAAAGGGCTGCCTGTTGTCAACGGACTTCGTTATCACCTCCTTTCACTCTCAATCTGAGACTATTTTCGCGCTTTGTCAGCGCTTGCGCCCGAGGGAGGTAACAATATCCCGACTGGAGAAGTGCATGGCTCATAGCGAGGTCGCTCCACAAATCAATAATTCGTGTGGCGAATTTGAGTCCATGATTGTGCTCGAGGCCAAGTGAAAATTGTTCAAAAAATGCGTATATTCGCTATTTATTTCATAAAGATATGGGTGAAGTCAAGGAGAAATCACCTATTTTTCAGCTTGTTAAACTTTGAACAAGGTTTGTCTTCCCAGACCATGCACCCCTTTAGCCCGGGAGAGCTCGGTCAGAGGTGGTCGCCTAGCCAGTAGTCAGTATTCAGTTTCAAGTGGGCCTAACGCACCATCAAGTCATCACGCTTCGCTGTCATTCATGTCATTGGGTCATTATGTCGTTATTAACTTGATCCCCAGATCATTGCTTCGCTGTAACAGGTGACCATTTATTGTGTCGACCTAGTAACTTAATGACGGCAAAGCCAGCTGACGCGAAACATAATGACCTCACACTTCCCTGCGCCCTATGCCTTGTGCCTAAATCTCTTACTCCCCAATTCTGGCTGTACTCCCGAACTTCCTCTACGGCAACTGAGACGACAGCCGCTGTGAACCCCTCTAGGGGTAATTCAAAGTCACGGCCTCTGGGCGTTAACCTTTATTTCTGCTCCAGGTGCAGATGCTGAATGCCCGGTTTCAGAAAAAATGTGCTCTCCTGCACCTTTTTGTTTAAAGACGAAAAGGTGATCATCCACTTCTCCTCCACATCTAGCGCCTCCAGACTCTTGACCGCTTTGAGCTCCACCACCGGGCTAATAGCAAAAGCGCATCTTACTGAGTTATCGGAATCAACGCCTATCAAATCCACGAAACCGTCGCTCAACCGTGGCGGCTTGAAGTCCGGCACCGGCCAGAGCTCCGCCTGCTTGACCACGCTGCAGAGAAAGCACTTGATGGTCTGCCGAACCACCGACCCGTTTCGAAAGGGCTTCGGGATTCGGGCCACTTCCTTCTCCAGTGCTCCCTTCAGGCCACTCTTAAGGGATTCCATTGTCTTTCCTCCCTGAACCAACGGTTCACCTAGTCCGGGTCTATTCATCTTGTCGTAGAAAACCTGCCCTCTGCGTCAGCGCAGCGTTCAATGGCCATACCGACCCAAGAGGTTTAAGGCTTTAGGAGTTGTTATGTCATATGGCTTCGCCGTCACTAAGCTGCGCCGTCATTAGGTCGACTCAGTTAATGATCACCGTTCAGAGCGAAGCTGTGATCTGGTGATCCAGTTACCTAAGGACATAGTGACTATGAATGACAGCGAAGCGTAATGATCCAATGGTGCCCTGTGGCTTACGCCTGGAGCCGCGCCCTTGTGGGCAGCTGAACGCCCCTCAGGCCCCGGATGCTTAACTGTTTAGATTGAGCCATTCTGCGGCCGAGCGTCCCTTGATCCAGGATAGATCCTCTTCGCTCAGTCCGGCTGCGGCCATTTCTTCAAAGTAACGATCCGGGGAAAGCAACGGATAGTCGCTGCCAAATAGAATTCTCCGAGCGCCGATGATCTGCACCGCAACAGCATAAATTGTGGGATCGTAGAGGAATGGGGACGCGGCGGTGTCGTAAGCGACTTGGGAAAGAACCTCGCCGGCTTCTTTTTTCAGCAACTCATAAACAAAAAGGCCTCCACCCCAGTGGCACAGAATGAAACGATTGTCCGGGAAGGCCTGAATCAACTCATAGATGACCTTCAGGGAGGCCTCTGCTTTCCCGGGGTACCAGTGTCCAACCCTCTCATTGGTATGGATCATAAGAGGTACCCGGTAGTCGCGGCAGCAGGAGGCAATTGGCTCAAGGATTCTCACCACGGTCGAGTCCAACACCTCTGTGTAAAAGGCCAACTCGCCCACCCCCAGCATGCCGCCAGCCAGACAGCGCTCAACTTCCGCCGCAGCCTGGGAAGTCCGGGGATTCACGCAAACAAAAGGCAGCAGCCGATCAGGAAAACGTCGGGCAGCCTCGCCAATGTAATCGTTGTGCCTCCGCATGAGTTCGGGGTCACTCCAGGGGAACCCGAAGACCACAGTGCGGTCCACACCTGAGCGATCCATCTGTTCAATCAGTCCCACTGCACCCACAAGCTTTGCCTTGGCGGAACTGTAGAGTAATCGGAACGCTGGATCTATTTTCAGTAGAGGTTCGCGGTCATCGCGAATGAATGGAGGGTAAATATGGGTATGACAGTCAATGATCATATTGGGAGTATCACCGCCCCCCTCAGCTTGAATGCCAGAAAAGATAATCCTGCCACGTTTCGGGCGTCTTTCCGATCCTTAGAGTTATCATCAACATCGGGTGCCAGCTGGGTCTTCTTGCTTTACGGATTAGATGCATCCTTGCCTGCGCCGGAGTTCGTCCTCCTTTTTTCTTGTTGCACGGCAGGCAACAGGTGACGATATTCTCCCAGGCTGTCTTTCCGCCCATAGACTTGGGTACCACGTGATCATAGGTTAGATCACAACCGTCCATGGTCCTGGCGCAATATTGGCACTGATACTTATCACGAAGATAGATATTTTGTCGGGAGAAACGAATAGTATGGTTCCGAAAGCGAACAAGGTGCACGAGTCTGACCACAGCGGGCAAGCGGATGGCAAAGGTCACCGACCTCACTTCCCGCTCATAGGTTTCCAACACCTCTACCTTGCCCAGCGTGAGGAGGGCAACTGCCCTTTTCCAGGAGATTACACGAAGTGGTTCATAGCTGGCATTGAGCAGGAGAACGCTTTCCATGGATCAACTCAGCGGGATTCGAAGTTTCGAGGTAAAGAGACATCTGGCAACCGATATAGTTTTCCTGCCATAACAGTATTGCTGTGAAAGTCAACGACCACAATCAGCTGTCCAACTCCTGCGGCATAGGAATCTTTACGAAAGGCACACCCTCCCTCTTAAGCATGTCTTCTTCTACCTCCGTGGTGACCCCTCTAATGTTACGCTCTTCCGCCTCACCGCAGTGAACCTTCAATGCTTCCTTGGCAAAGTTGTGGCCGACATCTTCGAAGTTGTCCCTGACGTGGCGGCATAATTCTCGCCACGCCTTGTCAGCGGTTTTCCACTCCAATGAGAATGACGATTTCTTTTTGATGTTCACCGGGGAGAGAACCCTGCGAATATTGATATCGCTGCAACACGGACACGCAATTTGTCCTTGCGCGAGCTGGTGTTCGAAATCCTCACTGTCATCGAACCATCCCTCAAATTGATGATCGCTCGCGCAGCGTAGATCAAAGATTAACATGAAACACCCAATCGCCCCTCGTTGAAGAGAATATGAAGCGAGACGCCCAACACGTCTGGTGGCTGAACTCTACCACAACATCGGGGAAAAGATCAACATCATTGCACACTTGTCATCTTTCACTTGGTGTTGCAGGTTTATCATTGCGCCTTCCTCAACGGACACTTGCAGATGACGACTGTATCGGAGAGACTCCCATACGAATAACTGAGAGATGAAAAGTGCAGAATGTGAAAAGATTTGTCAACCTGGCATTCGTGCAGTACTATGCTCAGCGGGAACCTAGTCCTTAGATTCGCAAACTCCATTCAGAACTTGTCCGGGCTGCGACCAAGTTCAGTGGGAGCCCTCAGGACTGACCTTGCCCTCGGCCATGAGCCCCTACACAGTGAGCGTGGGGCTGGAGTGCCCAGGCCGAATGGAGCAGACAAGAATCATCGAGCAGGTGCCATCGCTCAAAAAACACAGGTGATCGGCGGATGAAGCACAATGGGGAACCATTCATGGACGAGGATCTCAAAAAGACCGCCATAGATTGCGTTCAGAAGGGCGGAGCCGTTCTTCTGGATTACTACAACAAACTTCAAACCTTGCAGGTCCGATCCAAGGGTCGCTTTGACTACGTGACTGAAGCGGACCTGGCAGCGCAAGAAATAATCGTCCAGTTGATCCGCAGTCGCCACCCAGAACATGACATCCTGGCTGAAGAAGATAATAGTGCTCCGGGCCAGAATGCGAGTCGGTGGCTGGTTGATCCCTTGGATGGAACCACCAACTTCATCCATGGCTTCCCCGTATTTGCAGTGAGTGTAGCCCTTGAGCACGAAAATTCCATAGTTCTTGGGGCAGTCTACGATCCCTGTCGCCGAGAACTCTTCGTCGCTCAGAGAGGCCACAGTGCGACCCTCAACGGTCGCCGCATTCAGGTTTCCACCCGCCGCAAGCCGGATCAAGCACTCATAGCCACCGCTTTCCCCTGGAGAGAAAAAGCCATTTTTTCCCGCTATCTCGAAGGGTTTATCCAGGTTTTTACAAAAGTGAGCGATATCCGCCGGGGTGGATCGGCGGCCTTGGATCTTGCCTATGTGGCCTGCGGTCGCTGCGACGGGTTTTGGGAACTCGGTTTGAGTCCCTGGGATATTGCTGCCGGCCACTTACTGGTGAGGGAGGCCGGAGGGTATATCTCAGACTTTGGTGGGGATAGCGACCACATCTGGGTCGGTGACGTCGTTGCTGGCAATCAGGCTATACACACTTTTCTATTAGGAATTATTCGGGGGGTCTTTGGCGGCAACGTCTCGGTTAAGAACGCATGGCGCCAAAAGCACAAGGCGCAGCGCGCAAGGCCCGAGGCTTCCGATCGTTGAGCCATTCGCTAATTTCTCATCCACAGTCATCCACTGCAGCATTCTCAAGACTTGATGACTCAGTGACAGCGACGAACAATGATGGTGAAGCCAAACAATACGTGACGCTTTGCGCTATGCGCACACCCGGGGTCGTGCTATGATCGAGCGGCCGAAATGTTCACGTTCTCGCTTCATTTAGGGACTACTGCAGTTTACTTGGGTGCGCGAAAATGATTGACCTGCCAGAAGGATTGTACGAAGTGGATCAGGCTTATCTGGTGGATGGAGCCAAAAACCGCCTCCTTTTACGCGGCGTCTTTTTTGAAATATGGCTAGATAAGCATGAGCGGAAACAATTGAGAGGTCGTGGCTTCGTCAAGAACTTCGACTTTGCCGAGATGCTGGAAGATACCGAAAAGGTGGATCTCGTCTTTTGTTTCTTTGCAGATTATTATCTGTGGCTCAAAGAGCCGATAATCCAGGTTGGCAAGGTATTCGAGCCCGCAACTGAATCTTCGCTAATATTCAGCATTGGTAAGGACGTCTCGCCGATATCAAAAGAGCAGTTCAGTGAACTCACCGGCCTAGGATGAGGACCGTTCGGCTTTAATTTATACCTAAATTGAGCGATCTGAAGGCTATGATACGTACAGTCTGAAATCTGCAATCCGCATTTCATAATTTCAAACCTTCAATCTTCAATCTCTGTGAACAACTCCTCCGCGGTCTCTTTGAATACCCGGAGTGTCTCCTCACCCCAGAGGCAGAAGACCACCTCCTTAAAGGAAATTTCCTCTGTTTTCAAAACGTCGGCAGCAGTTGTAAGCATAATTCGAGCGCAGCGGTCTTTGGGAAATCCAAATATTCCGGTGCTTATGGCCGGAAACGCAATGCTCGCCAGTCCTTTCTCATGGGCCAGGGCCAGACTATTCCGGGTGGCATCCGCCAATTTCCTGTCCTCATCACCCTCCCCCATTCGCGGACCCACGGCGTGTATGACATACTTCGCCTTTAGGTTGCCTCCTGTGGTTATCGCAGCCCCTCCCACGGGGGCGCCGCCGATCCGGCTGCATTCTTGCTGAATCGTATGTCCTCCCTTGGCGCGTATTGCACCAGCCACACCTGCTCCCAGAATCAGGTCCTTGTTGGCGGCATTGACGATGGCATCGGTATCCATCTCTGTGATATCCCCTTGCAACAGAACAATCTGTTTACCCTTGATGGTCCACTGCATCACATCCTCCAGCGTCTGTGGGAACCTTTGAGTTTACCCTAACGTTGCAAACCTACACCGAGGAAAAACGCGCCAGGGTCCGTCAGATGTGGCCTCGCTCAGGCTCGGGCAGGTCGAAGCGTACTTGACCGTAGGTGAGATCCTGCTCCTCGCGAGGGCGCAGATGGCGTGCACTGGCGTGAGTTTAGCGGTTTTGGCCGGTTCAGGTTTGCAACGTTAGGGATTATCCAGGTTACTCAGTCTAGCCGGTTTGGCCGGTTGCCAAAGATTTTCCTGGCCGCACCCTTTTTCTATACAACGAGTTACATGTTCTGCTTATTTGATGATCAATGCCCAACCGCACTGCTTCTCAGAAGGAGAAGAGAACTCTTGCCACCATGGTTATGGCAACGGAAACGGTAAGCAGCGCGCCAATTACCACCAGCAGGGCATGTCCGAGACTGGTTCTGTGGACCACACTCAACCCCAGGGCCGAGAGGTAGATTTCGTAGAACTGGAAAACCAGAATAACGAGCAAATCAGGTATCCAGGCAAACAGGTTCACTGCGCTGGCATAACAAACCACCCTGAATGTGGCCTCGTAGGAGCCACTCTTGCCCAACAATTTGGTGAAGAGGAGGTTGAGAATCGCGGCACTGACGAATGGCATCCACAGTGCCGCAAACATAACAAGAAAGGTCCAGGGGAGAAAGCCCTTGGACTTGGCCAGTGTCAGAACCAGAGACACCAGGAAAGAAAACATGGTGCAGAGCAAGAAGAAGACATATGGACCCAGCAGACCACCATCTACAGGCATGCCGGGGAAAAATACGCGCGGACTGAGGAGTACGGCCTTGGCAGTCCCTAAAAACCCTCTGATAAGTCCGGCCCCTGAAGGTTTGGGCTGCAAGGGCTCAGGGAAGTCGGAGCCAAATGAGGCATTATCTTCCATAACGCGCCTTCATGACACTCAGCATTAGAGAAACCGCTACTCGAACCGATTTGCAGAACACGCAAGGCATCACAGTTGAACGCCAGAATGGCCTAGCGAGTGCTGTGGAGTGAACCTGATCCCAGTCAGTCTCGGGAGTTTGGGAGGGCCAATAGAAAATTGTACGGTTATCATGCGAGCTGGCCTAAAATCATGTAGAGCCGCCCTGCGGTTCGCCATCTTTTTATTGGCCCCCAATCTATGCCTAACCAACTACTCAAGTGCGCTATTATGGCCTTTACTTTTTCTCGCAGTTCTGGGTCGACTGCAACTAACACCACAAACAGAATCACTAATACGACCAATATTGGGGCGATTTTCTTCTGCATTGTCTGCTTTCTCCAGCCCGGGTTGGATACTTCACAAATGAATATTACACAGTGGGGTTAGTCATCGCAAGAGAGAAACAGCTCTAACCCATCTAGGAGAAAAGGGTTGGATACTCGTGCTCTACGGCAGCCACAGATACATGAACTGGGGGGTGGGTGTGCTGAGCTGCAGCCCATCGCTCTGCACCAGATCCAGCCAGTTCAGCACATCTCCCTCAGACATGGAATAGATATTGTCCACGTAGGTTCCCGGCCGGTGATAAACCACCACTTTAGCCTGCTCCATTCCCGCGCTTTTTCGCGCCCATTCCACCGCGTCTTGGAGATAGCCCAACTGATCCACCAGATGCAGCTCCAGCGCCTGCTGCCCGGAGAAGATTCGCCCATCGCCAATAACGGCCAAATCTTCCTCGGTCAGATCTTTTCTCCCCGCGCGGACCGCCTCCAGAAACCCGCCCTGGTACTCGTCGATGATCCCCTGAAGAATCTCCTTCTCCTCTGGGGTTGCCGGACGGAAAAGGGACCAGATATCTTTCTTGTCTCCAGACTTTACCGTCTCCTCCTCAACTCCCACTTTCTCCATCAACCCTTGGATGTTGAACTTGAGGGCAATCACGCCGATGCTGCCGGTCAAGGTGGTGGGCTGGGCGATTATGTAATCTGCCGCAGTGGCAACATAGTAACCTCCTGATGTGGCGAGGCCCATGAAGCAGGCGACCACCTTGACCTCTTTCTCTTCCTTGAACTTTTGAATCTCGTAGTGCAGGAGATCGCTGGCGCTCACTGTCCCGCCAGGTGAATAAATGCGAAGGATCAACGCCTTGACCTCCTTATCTTCAGCGGCTTTGTCCAGCTCCTCCTTCACCCTGGCAACCAGGCTGATATGTTCTTTGAAACGGCCTGGTTTGTCCTTTCCATCATAAGCGAGCACTCCGCTGATGTCCGTGATCAGCACCTTCCCCGGGCCCTCGCCTTCAATGACCTTCTCCTGCAATGGCCGTGTTTCTCGAAAGAGATCCACGTTGACATAAGCGCACCCAGACAAGGTCGCGCTGAGCCATGCAGCTACCACGATCCACATCACAAAACTCCCACGTTGCACTTTCCTTACCTTCATGGCCATCTCCTCTCGAGCATCAACAATTTAATGTTTCGGAAATTCTACAAACCATTCAGAAGAGAAGGGTTTTTCGAGGCCTGATTTCTACCTCAATTCTGGAACCGTATAATAATAATTTAATATATGTAAATTCAAATAGTTATACTTTACTTCCCCTTTTACCCTGTTAAATCGCAGCTTGGCAGGGTCCGCCGCAGGTAGAATCTAACACGGTGAATCCCCTCCTCTCCCGCAGGCTCTACCCTCCTGCTTGCAGACCCTACGGGCTGGAAGCAGAGCCGGAGGTCCGCCGGGGGGATTAGGATAGGTGTTTCGGGACGGATACTGACTACCCCGCCGGCTTGACCGCTGGGTTTTGAAACCACTCGTCACGACAAGTCTGGGTACGGCTCTGTTGACGGTCAACCCTGGATCTGCTATGAGGCTAATAAGCCCCCACGTTATCATCACGCAAAGTCGAGGATCACAGCCATGGTTGATCTGCAGGCAATTGAGCGGGCGGAAGAGACTCTGAAAGATGTCGTGGTCAGGACCCCGCTGGTTTATTCCAATTACTTCAGCCACCGCTTTGATGCACGCGTGTATCTCAAACTGGAGAATCTCCAAAGAACCGGCTCTTTCAAATTCCGTGGCGCCTACCACAAGTTGACCAGAATCCACGACCGGTTGGGTTCAGGAGGCGTTGTGGCTGCCTCAGCCGGAAATCACGCCCAGGGTCTAGCTCACGCCGCTCAGCTCATGGGGATATCCGCCACCATTGTCATGCCGGAATGGGCTTCGATCAGCAAGCAGATCGCCACCCGGTCTTATGGTGGTCGGGTGATACTAAGCGGCAAAAGCCTGGCAGAGAGTTTGGCACAGGCTCGCCAACTAGAGGAAGAGGGCAGAACCTTCATTCACCCCTTCGACGACGAGGGTATTATTGCCGGCCAGGGGACCATCGGTCTGGAGATTGTCTCCCAGTTGCCTGAAGTGGAAGCGGTCTTGATACCGGTTGGTGGTGGTGGCCTTATTGCCGGAATTTCAACTGCGGTAAAATTCCTGCGGCCGCAGGCATCAATCATAGGGGTTGAGGCTGCCGCCTGTGCTTCTGCGGCGGCGGCTCGCAGGTTTGGCAAACCCATTTCTATCTCTGCCAAATATTCTATTGCAGACGGCATTAGTGTCAAAGAAGTTGGACAGCTTCCCTTTGCCGTGATGCAACGGTTGGTTGACGATCTGGTTATAGTGGAAGATGAAGAGATTGCCACCGCCATGCTCGTGCTGCTGGAACGCAAGAAAGTGTTGGCAGAGGGAAGCGGTGCGGTTCCCCTAGCGGCGTTGCTTGGCGGACAACTGGGGAATCTGCGTGGAAAAGCGATCGTCTTGGTGATCAGCGGCGGCAACGTGGATACCCATTTACTGGGAAGAATTCTCCGTCAGGGCCTTTTCAAGAGCAACCGCATCATGAAGTTTTCGGTGCAGCTGAGGGACGTTCCGGGCGCTCTTGCTGATCTCCTCAAAGTGGTCGCCACGTGCCGGGGCAATATTCTCCACGTCTCCCACGATCGTCTCGGGCGGCATCTCCCTGTGGATTTGAGTCGAGTGGAACTGGAGGTGGAAACCCGGGGTTCGGAGCACATTGAAAAACTGTTGGAGGCACTGGACAACAGCGGCTATGAAGTGGACACCATTTGAGCTGACGTAATCTTTTCTTGCAGCTGTTGGATTGCCTCGTCTTCCGGGGCCATATTCATTGCTCGTCTGCACTCTGCCAGGGCCTGGTCCAGCTCTCGGTTCTGTAAAAACAGCTCCGACAACCTGCTTGCAAACAGAGCGTTGTCCGGCTCCAGCTCGACGCTGCGACGGGCCAGAGAAAGGGCTATCTCCAAGTTTGCTTCCGACCGACCATAGACGATGGCAAGACCGCTCAGAGCTGCCGCATCCTTGCCGTTGATCTTCAGCGCCTTTTTGAAACCATTCATGGCCTCAATATCGTCGTTCCGCCCCAGCAGACACTCTCCGACCAGACGCCAAGCTTGGGCCCAATTTGGTTTCAGATCCACGGTTCGCCTCAGGTGAGTCAGAGCCTCCTCCAGCCGATTTTGTTGTCTGCACAACTTTGCCAGCTGGAAATATACGGTGGCGTTATCAGGCTCCAGTTCCGCTGCCCGACTGAAGGCACCTTCAGCCTCACCATCGCGTTTGAGGCTAAGCAGGGCACAGCCCAGATTGTATTGGGACATGAAATCATGGGGTTCCAGCTCGATTACGCGCGAAAATTCAGACACAGCTTCGTCGAATTTGGCCATCTGGGCGTAGCAGACCCCAAGGCTGTTGCGAACATTCACGTTGTGGGGATCAAGGTTCAGGGCCCGATGGAATTCATCCACAGCGTCCTCCACACGGCCTCTTTCATAAAGCCTGTCACCACTAATGTTCAAGCTGACCGCGTCAAACAGGGTTTGAGTATTGCGCCCGAAAAATCCCGTATGTACCAAGGCTTTCTGCGCATTCTCCACCATGTCCCTTTTTGCAAAACCTGGGCAGGGATGAATGCTCAGTCCGATTCGCACTGTGGTGCTCAACCTTGATTTCACTTGTTTCCGGACGGTCTGGGCCAGTTCTTGCGCTGCATCAGAACCTGCATCAACCAGAAATACCCCGAATCGATCGGGACCCGCCCAGTCTACTATGGCGCCCGTGGGACAGTTACCCCTGCTCACCTCCAGAACTCTGTTCGCCCGACGCGCCGCTTCCTTGGAGCCATGCTGCCGTTGCCAAACTTTCCAGTCATCCAGCTTGACCAGCAGAAAACCGCTGCCTTCATCGTTGGTAACGAAGGAGGACAGCCGCTTTTCAATTGCTGATTCCTGCCTGGGCACCAACCCTCTTTCACGCAGAGCGTGATAGCTTAGTATCTTTTCATTTTTCTCATTCGCCACCAAATCCGCCGCCAGGGTTGCCCGTCGAATCACCTCCTCCGCTGCGGCCAGTCTACCTTCCACGTCGCTCATTTCCCACGGAAGGGATGGCCCCTCGTCATAAAAATCTTCCGGAAAATTTGCGATGCCTACAAATAGATCCCAGTCCTCATCACTGACTCCTGACTCTGCCTCGCTGCGTCTCAAAGTATCAAGTGAGCGTTCCAGCCAGGTCTGGATATCTCTACCATCAGCTTTGGGCCAGAAGATTCCGAGATAACCGCCCCCCAGGTGTGCCGCCATGGCCTCGCCGGGAAGCAAATCTACCACCCGAGGACCCAAGTGTCTCCAGACCGGACCGGCTCCGGCCCAAGACTCGGGGGCTGGGTTTACAGCCAAACACATGAGGGTGAATGGTGCTGCACCGGGGTCCTCGCTGAGCAAACGCCGTGGTGTCAGACTACCGCCGTTTTCGGCCAGGTCAATGGCATGGTTCAGTTCTCGCATGAGCGCTTCCCGCCGCCACAGCATGGTTTCCGGGTCTCTGTATCCCAGTTTTTCCCACTGCAGTTTCTCCAAACAAAACCGGGCCAGTCTTTCCAGGAGCAGCAGACTCACAGGATTTTCACACCTCTTCACGTCAACTTCTTCAGCAAGAAGAACTCCAATTACTTTGGCGCTTCGTATCAGGGGAAGCAACAGCCACCCCTGCTGCTGGTTGTAAGTAGGTCGGCGACTGAGAACAACCTCATTGACCGCCTTCAACACCGCCTTGGGGGAGTGGTTCTGGCTGAGCACACTGTAGTCAGGGAATGGAGGAAGGATGGTGAGCTGTTGACATCCCAACAATTCGGCAAACTCCTGCTGAAAAACAACCTGGTTGGCCACAACATCCGCCGGAGTCAGATCAATAGAGTAGAATTCCATACCGCTCCCTCGAAGCATAATTCTCACCATGTTACATGCAGCAATGACTTTCAAATACTGAAATTTGAAGCATCGTCCGTATTTGAGATGCGGGGGTGATGAACCGCTATGCGCTTTTCGCCATGCGGCGAACGAGTCGATCTATAGATGAAAGCGTTGCTAACGAACCAAGACAAGCGGTCGTCAAACCACATTCGCCAATTGGGCTGCTGCCGCAACGATGACCTCGTCATCTCCCGGCTGGAGCGTCCGCAAATCCAGCAAGAAAAGTTCATATTCCACCCGGCCGATTATGGGTGGTTCGTGTTCTCTGAAATAGGTCTCCAAGCGCGCCGCTGAAATCCCTTCTGAGCTGAGGGCCACCAGCTTGGTAGGAAGGGTCTGGGTCGGCAAGGCCCCACCGCCGACCATGGAAGAGCCATCCACAATCTCCACCTTGATTTGTGAGGGGATACTTGCTTCTAGATGTTCATGCAAATTTTGCGCTCGCACTTCCAATGTGTTCAGATCGGCGGCAATCATTTTCAGGGTGGGAATACCGTTGATGGCTGCATCCTCGTCTCGGTAGAGCCTAAGGGTTGCCTCCAGGGCTGCCAGCGTCAGTTTATCAACACGGAGTGCTCGAGTCAGTGGATTTTGCCGCAGCTGCGCAATCAGTTCCTTGCCGCCCAGGATTATACCCGCCTGGGTACCTCCTAATAATTTGTCGCCACTGAAAGTGACCACATCCACCCCCGAGCGCACCGTATCTTGGACAAGTGGTTCTCCCCGCAGACCGAATCGGCTGACGTCCACAAAACAACCACTGCCCAGATCCTGCATTACGGGTAATCCATGTTTTGCTCCCAAAGCCACCAACACTTCGAGGTCCACCTCGGCAGTGAAGCCGATGATCTGGTAGTTGCTGGCGTGCACATCAAGCAGGAGCGCTGTTTCCGGACCAATGGCTGCCTCGTAGTCATGCAGATGAGTTCGGTTGGTCGTGCCCACCTCTTTGAGTCGGGCCCCACTGCGGACCATGATATCGGGGATCCGAAATGAGCCGCCGATCTCGACCAGTTGCCCCCTCGAGACCACAACCTCTCTACCCTGCGCCAGGGTGTTAAGGGCTAGAAGCACTGCAGCCGCATTGTTGTTGACGACCAGTGCCCCTTCTGCGCCGGTTATTTCACAGAGTATGGCCTCGGCATGCACGTAGCGCGATCCCCGGGTACCCGCCTCCAGGTCATACTCCAAATTGGAATAGCCGCTACCCACGAGTTGTAGTCGGGCCAGAGCGTCCTGGCAAAGCAACGAACGTCCCAGATTGGTGTGGA
>Ga0209536_100006156_pt1 | contig 18443 bp, 20 predicted proteins | sample DeeMarSeWOR28_12_FD_187461 | JGI IMG/M metagenome (GOLD analysis project Ga0209536, IMG submission 187461) | Marine sediment microbial communities from White Oak River estuary, North Carolina - WOR-2-8_12 (SPAdes) (version 2) | ecosystem: Environmental > Aquatic > Marine > Intertidal zone >... | reverse complement strand
ATGAATTTTCTTGCTAATGTGCCTCCACCTAAAACGGCAAGAACTTGATGTCCTTTATGCTTCAAATCTTTTAATAATTCAACATATTTTGTTATCAATTGGGCATTAAGAGGTGAACCCACAACAGAGCCGCCGACACGAACTACAATCTTCATCGAAAAACCCTCATTTACAGGTACATGTTACTTATAGAATATAATACTCTCTGCATGCCAATTATTCAAACTTTATAACTTAATTGCAACATATTCATCCGAATAAAAGTTGTCCACCTCCTTTTGGTGAAAAAATATGGATGGAATTGAACTGTTTTTCTTGGGTACTGGAGGTGGACGATTTGTTACTATAACCCAGAAACGAAGAACCAGCGGAATACGCTTTCTATCAGAAAAAATCAATATTCATCTTGATCCAGGTCCAGGCGCACTAATTCACTCGTTGGAAGCTGGTCTTGATCCACAAAAAATTAAGGCAGTGCTAGTTTCGCATCGACATCCTGATCATTATGCAAATGCTGAGGTTTTGGTTGAAGCAATGACAAGAGGTATCCTGAAAAAGAGGGGAGTTATTGCTGCACCTCCAAGTATTTTGGATGGCACATCAGAAATTGGTCCTGCGCTCTCAGTATATCACCAGAACATGATAAGCGAGGTTATAACATTAAAGCCTGGAGTCAAATTCAGAGTTGCCAACACAAAAGTGCAAGCTACACAAACTAGACACACTGATTCTGAGGCTGTGGGTTTTAGATTCCAAGTTCCTGAAGTAGGAGAAATCGGTTACACAGCAGACACTGAATACTTTGAGGGGATCGAAGAAGAATACAAAGGCCTGCGCGTGCTCATTATCTCTGTGATGAGACCTTTAGGAAGTCCATGGATAGGACATATGACTCCACAAGAGGCTGCCAAAATTGTTGATGCTGTAAAACCTGAATTAGTTGTAGCTACCCATTTTGGGATGAAAATGCTTTACAGTGGACCCACATATGAAGTTAAATTAATTGAAGAAACAACAGGCGTCCCCACGATAGCTTCCTTTGATGGAATGCGGTTACATATCGGTAAAAAAATTGCTGTAAAGAAATCTAAGCGAAACTAACAAATCATAAAAAACTTTGAAAACCAAAACAACCATAAGTAACTATTTTTCCAAAAACAATCTTTCGTACGGATCATCTGCTACACTTGGAAATTCTTGCTGTTTTTTATTTTTAATCAAAAAACGATTTAGTTCTCCTGTAAAATTGCCGAGAAACCTTACGTCAACCTTGTTTTGACGCAGAAACGTCTCAACTTTACTTTTTGATTCAGGGCTTATAGCCGCTAAGATTGTTCCTGTAGAAGACATAGACAACATCTGTGTATCTGACAAACCGTAAAAATCCTTCAATATTTCCACTTCTTTTGGAATCAATAATTTCTTATAATCCACAACAAAGCCAACGTTGGATGCCTCAGCCATCTCATTCAATGCTACAACTACTCCTCCCTCAGTTGCGTCATGCATCGCGTTAACTCCCCCTAATTCAACTAAAGATAAAGCTTCGTTTACGCAACTCTGCAAAGTCACAAGTTTTGTTAATCCTAATGTTCTTTTTGATCCAAATATTTTCTCTGCTTGTTCTTTATGAGTCAAAGCAAAGTTTACTGCAGTTTCTAAACCAACAGGTTTTATACATATTATTATGTCTCCGTCTTTTGCTTGCGCAGGAGTTTTTAATTTATTTTTGTTAATATGACCATAACCCGTGCATACTCCAACAAGTGTGGATACGCCATTATATGTTCCAGTGTGTCCCGTAATTATATTTGCTCCTAACTCGTTTGCTGCATTACATGCGTCATGCATAACTTTATGAAAAACTGAAGGCAATGCTGATGATGGGCCTAAAAGACTGATAGTGAAGTATTCTGTTTTAGCTCCAAACAATGCTATGTCTGAGGCAACGTAATGAATCAGAAGCCAGCCAAACCATTCTTCTGGAACTCCTACACACGGATCAGTTGAAACAACCATGTATCTGCCATCATCCATCAAGTGGACACCTGCATCAAAACCCATCTGTGGCGGAAAAACCACATTTTTACCTTTTTTTATGCAACCAAGAATCTGTTTCAGGTCTTCGTTTGGAAGCTTTCCCATAGCATTTCCTCAATCACTTGTAGATGTCTAACACTTTGCTTGCCTTAAGCAAATAAATGATATATAAGCTTGCAATAAGCTCCACTGCAAGGTAGCCCCCATTGTATATTGCAGAATAAACCACGGGACTCATTTCTTTTGGTGCATAACTAGCAAAAAAGCTGATCCCTGAAAAGAAGTGAGCAACAAATCGTCCGCCTATCCCCAAAGTTACTCCAATGTAGAAACGTTTTTGGAACAATCCAGCTAATCCGAGTAAACTAAAAGCGATTGGGTAGTCAAGCAATACCTGAAGGGGATGAAAAAAGTAAGGATCAATTGCAAACTGCACTATCCCATACAACACACCAGAAAAAAAGCCAACTTTTGCGCCTCTTCGCAGCGCCAACCAAAGAATTGGTACCATTGATGCCAAGGTCACGGAACCTCCTTGTGGGAGACCAAAAATTTTAATATAACTTAAGATTGTAGCAAGAGACACGAAAACAACAATTTCTGCTAGTATTTTTGTCGAAAAAAGACTCCTATTGTTATTCACTATTTTTCCCTCCGCCAGCATTACCTGGATCAGGTTCTCAGGGTCGACAACAAATTTTGTCCTCTCAGCCGAGTATTCTCAGCTCCCCATGCACCTAAGTAAACAGAAACATTCTTTCTATTTAAGCCTTGACACTTTATTCTTAGAATGGAGTTCCCATAATTGTTATAAATCATTTTTTGATATCTTTTGGATATGTCAAACAAAGTTCATTGTGCTCATATTCTGGTTAAAACAGAAAAAGAAGTAAATCAAATTTTAGAACGATTAAAGAAAGGAGAAAAATTTTCAGCAATAGCTAGAGAAGTTTCGTTATGTCCTTCTAAAAAGCGTGGGGGAGACTTAGGCACTTTTGGTAGAGGACAAATGGTAAAAGAGTTCGAAACGGCAGCTTTTGCTCTTGACAAAGGACAAATTTCTGGAATAGTCAAAACACAGTTTGGATATCACATAATTCGGCGTCTTGAATAACGCTACTCTTCCATACACATAGCATTTTTAATGTGGTTAAAAATTTTAGTTAAAATGTGATTTATAAAAAATAGTCAAATTAGACTATAATTCTGCGGTTCCCCATTATGGTCAATTATTATGATATTTTGTTCTGATTGATATGGATAAGCAGTTATTAACATTAATCTGCCATAAAAATGATTAAGGTCCGCAGTGGAGGCACGGAGTGCACCTGATGGGTGGGAATGTGCAACACCAACAACAGAAAAATTAATTGGAAGTCTGTTTGTAGGAAAACTGGAAAACCTGCTTCCATGGGTTGCCAATGGAGGAATATAAACATCGCTTACAACTATTTTCTTTTTATCTACTTTACCTTTCAGAAGAAGAATTGATTCGTTAGGATGAAACAACTTCGCATAACTCAAAATGCTATCTATAACAGACTGCTCAACAAAGACTTCTCTATCCAAATCAATCTCCCCTAACTAAACCATTAATTCGTTTAACCTCTTGTACCCAGTAATCTATCTTTAGATTAAGTAAACGACCTTTTGCTCTAAAATTAAATAACATTTTACCCTTTTCAACAAAATATGTTCCTAATAATCCAAATTATTATTTTTTCTTACCAACCATGTTTGACTGTCGACGGTTTGGGGGCCTCTTTTTCCTTTTTCTCTTTTTTGAATCGCTCAAACTTGTTTTTCTTTATATTATTGTCTTTAAACTCAACCCAATACTTATTATTAAAATAATGGTAATAAACAAAGTTGTTAACAAGTCTTTTCAATTCGTCTGAAGATAAAACATCAAGATTGCCAAATGGCTTATTACCGTTTGAAGTTTCATCAATGTCTAAATTGAGACTCAGAAAATTACACAATTCGTCACTTTCGTCTTTTTACTCGCCTAAATTCACCTGTAACTTCCGTTTCCTGCTCATAAACAAGCTTTGGTCTCTACATCAATTAACATTCAAACTGTATTAACGCTTATGTAGACACGGGTTTAAAATATATAAAGTTCTTTTTTCTTTAAAAATTAATGCTTCGATAAAAAAAGAGTATATTTTGGAATAACAAATAATTGTATGACCTAAAACTTGAGTAAACCTTTGTAATTCAACAATGATTTAGATATTATTTTACCGTAACAACCAAATAATACTGGGTCAAAAGTTAGAGAAAGCAAAAGGAATCGCCTATGATGGATTATAAGGTTAAAGATTTGAATTTGGCTTCTCAGGGAGCATTACTTGTTGAATGGGCAGCAAAACATATGCCTGTGTTAGCCCAAATACGAAAAAGGTTCGAAAAAGAAAAACCTTTACTGGACACGACTATAGCAGCTTGTCTTCACGTAACCAAAGAAACTGCGGTTCTCGCAGAAACTCTGAAGGCTGGAGGAGCAATCGTTGCCTTGTGTGGTTCCAATCCTCTCTCAACTCAAGACGAAGTGGCGGCTTACCTCGCAACTAAAGGAATACATGTTTATGCATGGCGTGAACAAAAAAATGACGAATATTTCTGGTGTATAAACAAAGTTCTAGACTACAAACCCAAAATTACAATGGACGACGGAGCTGATGTAGTTGGTATCCTACACAAAGAACGGACCGATTTGATTAACAACGTAATTGGTGGAACTGAAGAAACCACTACAGGAGTAATCCGGCTTAGGGCTATGGAGCAAGATAATGCACTAAAGTATCCAATCATCGCGGTGAATGACGCATACACTAAGTACCTGTTTGACAACCGATACGGTACAGGACAAAGTACAATCGATGGAATACTCCGTGCCACAAGTGTGTTGATTGCAGGAAAATACTTTGTTATTGCAGGTTACGGATGGTGCGGAAGAGGTTTAGCCATGCGAGCCAAAGGAATGGGTGCTAAAGTAATAATTACTGAAGTTAATACAATAAAAGCCTTGGAAGCTGTAATGGACGGTTTCCTTGTTATGCCTATGGACGAAGCAGCAGAATTTGGAGACGTTTTCGTTACTCTCACAGGAAATACTAGTGTAATCAGAAAAGAACACATGGAAAAAATGAAGGACGGCGCAATAATTTCAAACAGTGGGCATTTCAACGTAGAAATTGATATTCCTGACTTAATGAAACTGTCTACATCCAAAAGAACTCTGCGACCAAATCTAGAAGAGTACACCCTCACTGATGGACGTAAACTTCATTTGTTAGCTGAAGGACGACTAGTTAACCTTGCTGCTGCAGAAGGTCATCCATCAGAAGTTATGGACATGTCTTTTGCAAACCAAGCACTTAACGCTGAATATCTGGTGAAAAACAAAGAACTAGAAAAGAAAGTCTACCGTGTACCGAAAGAAATAGACGAACTTGTAGCAAGTCTAAAGTTAACCGCTATTAATGTGAAAATTGATGAATTAACTGAAAAACAAATAAAATATTTAGCTACTTGGGATGAAGGAACAATCTAATTTAACAATAAAGCTTATAATTATGTTCTAGATAGAGTTGGCTACATCGTGGTGAATAAATAAATGGTTAGCAAAGATCAAGCTATTGGATGGATAATCTTTCTGGTCTGTGCTATAGTCATCGTTGGATACACTGTTAGTATGATATGGCCAAGTGAAGTTGTTGACATGATTGGCTGGGATTTGTCAGCAGAAACATTTCGGTTGTATCTAGTTGTTGTTCCGGTGCTGATCGCCTTTGTTGCGATCTTGGCTATAGGTGCATGGATTGGTTGGACAATGGGAACCACTCCGCCACCAAGACCAATTGAAGAAATTGAATCCGAAAGCACTGAGTAAAAAACAAACCCCCTAATCTTTTCTTTTCCTTCCAAATTTTGGTAGTGATTTAAATGGTTAACATAAAAGGCATAGTTCTATGTGGTGGAAAAGGCACAAGGCTTAGACCACTTACTCATTATATTCAAAAAACAATGGTTCCTGTGGGAACAAAACAAAAACCACTTCTAGAATACGTGGTTGGTCTATTTCGTTTTCATAACATCAGAGACTTAGTTTTTTTGGTCAATTATAAATCAGAACAGATTATCAATTACTTTGAGGACGGTTCCAGATTTGGCGTTAACATTACATACGTTCAAGATGATGAATGTTCAAGAGGAACAGCAGGTGCTGTGCTGACAGCATACAATAACGGTGCGGTTGGCTCAGAAGATACTTTGTTTGTTTATTATGGGGATATCATAACAAACATGAACCTAACAGATTTACTCAAGTTTCACATAGATAATAAAGCATTGAGTACTGTTGCTTTGTCGTCAGGATTTAAAGTTCGAGTTGGATTAGCAAATCTGGATTCAGATGGAAAGATTCTTGGATTTGTAGAAAAGCCGATTTTGGAAAAGCCTGTAAGCATAGGAATCTCGATTTTGGAGGGAGCAGTCCTAAAAGAAATGGAACAATTGAAAGCAAATAAACACGAATTGGATTTGATGGGCGAAGTACTTCCTTATCTTATCAGTCATGAGAAGCCAATATACGGGTATGTTTCAAAAGCTTTCTGGTATGACGTTCTTAGCACTGAAGCCTATGAGAAACTAGAACCTAAGCAGGTTGACGAAACATTTAAGGAAATTTTTAATTGAAAAATCGTCTATTTTATCGTTTGAAACATCTAAACTCGGGATCGGAATGTCCTGTTGTGTTTTCTTCTTTTTATTTTTTGCTCATAACTTTTATAAATCGACACTGTTGTTAGTAGGTCTATTGCTGGTGATTCGTTGGAACCAAGTAGAAAACCTTTGAACGCACTGACTAAACAATTGAACAGTTACGTTGCGATTGTTCTCAAGAATGGAGTAGAGTATAGAGGCACTATGATCCGTTGTGACAGCCACATGAATGTGTTGCTGGAAAAAGCTACTGAGCGGGTTAATGACCGACTGAGTGCCAACTACGGAAGCATTCTACTGCGAGGAAACAACATACTGTATATCTGTATTGATATTCCTCACGAAAAATGAGAAGAAATTTCTGTAATGTATCAATTGAATAGTTTGGCCTAATTTACTTTTTAAAATCTTCTAAAACATAGATTAGGGCATCTTCGACCTTCATGTTTAGTTCATATTTTCGTTTAAAAAATTTTAGAACATTTTGTATGTCCCGTTCCAGTAATTCTTTTGCATTCGGGTGTGTTGTGGGGACATTTTGTGGCCAGTCTATTATCAGTACATGTGTGTTTGGTTGTAGTATGATGTTGTATGGGCTTAAATCTCCATGGATCATGTTAGCTTCGTTGTAAGCCTTTTTTACATTCTCCATTATTTCGTTTAAAACTGTCTCCGGATCTGAAAGTTCACTATAATGGAAAAGCTCTGCACCTTGGATCATGCTCATAACTAGAACATGACGGTTCTGTTTGATTGGTTCAGGGACCAAAACACCCTTTAGGTATAGCAGCTTTAGGGCGATATACTCTTTTTTTGCTGCAATTCTTGATTGATGGTTCCAATCCGGAGTGTAACTGTATTTGATTGTATAGTTACGTTTAAGTTTTGTTTTTTTAAAACTGGTTCTGCCTACTCGATGAAATTTCAGTGCAACCTGTTTTCCATCTGGGGTGAGCGCATCATAAACGTCTGACTCTTTTCCTACTCCCAACGGTTTGCCGAATGCTTCTATTATATCTGCTTTTACCAGAGAGTCTATTGCTAATGTGTCGTGTCCTGAAGTTGTAAGACTATAACCAGCATATTTCAGTCGGCTGCTTTGCACTAGTCCTTTTTTTAAAAGTCTAGGTAATCGATAATCAATTTCTGAGAACGGAAGATTTGTCTCGTTTTGGATTGCATCAGTTGGTATATATTGATAGTTTTTCATCTGCAGTTCAATTGCCCACATTATCTTGAGGTCTTCTAACGCAAGTTCACGAAACGTGCGCACAGCAATATCAACGGCAGACATAATATAACATCTAAGGTGAAGGAACACTTAAGGAATTTAACAATTACACCAAAATTGCCATTCTGTATTCGTTTCTATGTTTGCCTTTGACAAATTCTTCTTTGCAAAGTTTATCTTCCGTCAGAAGTCTGCTTTCTTAAAACTGTGGATGGCTCTGTAATTAGCGGAGGTTACGTTCAAGTAGACTTTATTCAGCTTCTTGGTTCGGGCAATCTTAAGAATATGATTTAACAGCGATGTTCTTATACCCATGTTTTGGAGGTCGTAATGTAATGTAGGGCCTAACTCTCTTCTGTTTGGGAACTTTCTGCATGTTGAACTTTACTGATGCTCACCCAATAATCCGTTTGCCGTGATTTTCGTTTAACCCTGCAATGATAACTAACACTTCAAAGTCTATATCTTCTGTCCAACTTTCTACGCGTTTTTTAGTAAATGGAAAAGCAAATTTGATTGACTCTCTTTTGACAGCGTGGAAAAGATCCTTTTGAGCATCTCGATATCAATCAACTGTTCTGGACGAAAAATAACTTGCAGGTCTTTCCTAGTTATGAATTCAGTTTTCAATTTTTTTGAGCGTTCCATTGATGTTCCCAATGAGGGAGCTTGATTATCTGTCTGACGAGTTAATGGATAAAACTTTACGTTATGAAATAAATAATGAAGTCGTGTTTTTTCCAATTTTTAATTGAATTTAATTAATAATCATTATTTTATGTTATGAAATCTTACTATATTCTGGATTTGATTTATTCCTGAAATGGTTTTTGAGGGTGCAGCCAATTGGAAAGGTGGAACCGAATGCGACTTGACAATCAAGGGCAACACCATTGCAACTATTAGTCCTCCTCCAGAATTTGATGGAAAAGTTGCACACAGTCTTCCTGGAGAGATATTTGCGACTTCTTTGGTTTCGTGCATGAATATCATTTTTTTGTTGGTTGCTAGTAATTGCAAATTGTGGCTTTGTAATCTAGATACAAAAGCTGCAGTTACAATGAGTTTTGAAGGTCTAGAAAAAATTGTTTTAAAACACATACACGTCATTATGGACATTGGTCTGCAAACTGATAACGAGCGTGAATGAGCAAAAGCTACCAACGTATATGATATTTCACAAAAGATTTATCCCCTTCGTCAGTCTTGGGGAGAAGATGTACCCATATCTTTCAATTTGAACTTCAATTAGCAGAAACGTTATAATGTATAGTACATCCATCTGTTTTTTGTAAATTACTCTCAATCTTAAAATATCTATATACTCTATATAGTTTACAGGGTATATGTATATATCGGCCTTTCTTACATTTGCAATAATTAAAGAAGCTTCACAAATAAAAAATAGAAATCAATAGAGGTGAAAAGAGAAATGAGATGTCCAACCTGCAAGAGCGAAATGGAAGTTGACAAAGAATCAGGCTATATGAAACAATACAAATGTGAAGTATGTCGAAGAGTAGAAACTTTGTGGACCGTTTGCATCACTGCCTAAATTTCACAGGATTCAACTAATTTTCTTAATAAGAATCAAAACTCGAAAGTTTTTAATTATATATTCTAATCGAACTTGAATGCCTTTTTTTAAAAGTAAATTTTCCTTTAATAATTCTCAAAATAATCAAATCTTTGATTTCTTGAGAACCCCATTCTTCAAAACTATCCCTTTCGTTAAATATTGAAATAAGTCCAGAATGCTCTTGAAAGTTGAAAAATTATCTGATATGAAGAAAAAGAATCAGAGCAGAAAATTGGTTAAAAAAATACGGGAATCGTAACTTAGACTTCAATTATCTTGATAGATTTTAGCGACTGCTCTATCATCGTTTCTATGTCCAGTTTTTCTTCGGCTTTTAGAACTTCTTCCATTTTTGCCTTTGTGGATGGCTGGTACGGAACAGCTGTGCATGCTCCTGCTTTACTGCTTGAAAACTCGTATGTTCCAATTCTTCTTCCAATTGATTCAGTTTCTTCCTTGTCAAAACCTAAAAGTGGCCTATGAATAGGGTAATCTTTCGCAGCAGCATCAAGCACTCTCAAATTGGTTATTGTTTGGCTTGCTTGTTCTCCTATGGCTTCGCCCGTAACAATGCCTTCTGCATGTAACTGTTCTGCAAGACGTTCCGCAACTCTATACATCATACGCTTACAGAGCAAACATGAATATTTTTTATTGGTTGTTCTTATATGTTTCATATTTTCTCCATGCTGAACAATGTACACTTTTCTGGGAAACCCAACTGCCCAATCAAATAACACCTTTGCAACCTTTAAAGCTCGGAGGGTTGTTGTGTCGTCTGTGAATGGGTTATTATCAAAATACACTGGCACAACTGGGCAACCCCGCTTCATTACTAACCACATCCCAACTGCTGAGTCTATGCCACCACTAAACAAGCCAATTAACCTTGGCTGAACACCGAGAGGCATGCCACCAACAGCATCAATTATATTCGAATAAACAAAGGTTTGATTATCTCTGATTTCAACCCCCAAAAGCACATCAGGGTTACTCAAATCAACCCTCAAATCCAGTTCTTTCCCAAACGTGTCACAAATCTTTTGGCCTAATATTTTATGGACATCGGCGCTTGAGTAATCTTGATTACCTACACGTTTACATCTCACCGCGAAACTGTTTCCCTTTTTCAACGAAATCTCGGCCAGTTGGACACTTTTTTGTATAATCTTGTCAAATTCTGAAGACGTTTCAATTCCAGGAGAAACGGAAGAAATCCCAAAAACTCTAGCTAGTATATTTGAAGCCTCTAGCGCTGAACTTGTTTTCAGATAGAACCTGCCATGACGTCTAACGAGCTCACTATATTCTATCTCGTAATGTTTTAGTGTCTGTTTTATGTTTCTTGCTAGCCTTTTTTCGTAATATTTTCTTGTCCAAACTTTTTTAAGCCACAGCTCACCACTGAAGCGAACAATAACCGAATCATAAACGTTTTTTAGGATATCTTCCACTTCGAGCCCTCGACTGTATCCTCGATTAGCAAACCCAAATCCTTCATTCTGGTCCTTATTTTATCTGACAAACAATATTCTTTCTTTTTTCGAAGTTCTTCCCGTAAATCAAACAACAACTGTACCAAATCATTAACAATCTTTTCATCCAAATCCTGACTTTTCTCTTGCTGGAAAAGACCAAGAGCCTTCCCAAGCTCAGAAAAACTTTCAAATACTGTTTCCAAGATTTCGGTGTTAACTTGTTTCTTTTCATCTAAAAACCTGTTAATCTCCTTTGACATCTCAAATAAGGCAGCTAATGCTTGTGGAGTGTTAAAATCTTCATCCATAGCCATCACAAATTCCTCATTCAAGTTCTCTATAGCTTGTTTGAACTTTTGTTCTGCATCAGTTGGTTTTCGATTAGTCGAAGTTTTTTTTGCGTCCTCCATTGACTCTAAACTGTTATATAGCCTACCTAAGCTGGATTCTGCACCTTTTAGTCGTTCGTCAGTGAAATCTATTTCATTCCTATAATGAGTAGACATAACAAAGAAGCGAATTGCTTCAGCAGAATATTTCTTCAAAGCATCCCTGATGGTAATGTAATTACCTAACGATTTTGCCATTTTCTCTCCATTAATCTTTAAAAAACCCGTATGTAACCAATATTGAACAAACGGCTTCTTACCCGTTATCGCCTCACTTTGAGCAATCTCGTTTTCATGATGAGGAAAAATCAAATCACGAGCCCCACCATGAATATCAAACTGGCTTCCCAGATACTTTAAACCCATAATCGCACATTCAATGTGCCAGCCTGGAAAACCTATACCCCATGGACTCCACCATTTCAGAACTGTTTCAGGCTCAGCCCTTTTCCAGAGTGCAAAATCTCTGGGGTTTCGTTTATCTTCATGAACCTCAAATCTGGAGCCTTCAAGCATTGCTTCAGGCTTAATTTTGGATAATTTACCGTAATCGTTAAGTTTGGTTACATCAAAGAACACATTTCCTTTAACCTCGTAGGCGTAATCTTTCTGAATCAACTCTTGAATTGCCACAATTATTTCAAGAAGGTGCCCGGTTGCCCGTGGAGAAATGTCAGGTCTTTTCACGCTCAATGCATCAAGATCCTTGAAGTACTCTCTTATGTAAAACTCCACAAGTTCCATTGGTTCAATTTTTCTTTCTATTGCACGTTTAGAAATTTTATCTTCTGCAGTGTCCGTGGTCAAATGACCAACGTCTGTGATGTTTTGAATATAGAAAACAGAATAACCCTTAAACTCAAGCCAACGAACAATTACATCAAATGCCAGATAAGTTCGGGCATGTCCTAAATGAGCCCAATCATAGACTGTAGGACCACACACATACAAACTTACCTGATTTTCTTTCAGTGGTTTTAACACTTCTAACTTGCCACTCATTGTGTTGAAAACACGTAAAACCATACAATTTCACCTTGCTACAAAGATCTATGATTATATGACGTTTAGGCCATCAAACAGAAAAGTAGGTTATCAATGATTTAAGTCTAACAGGTATGATTTATCTCTAAAGTTGTTTTGCATTCTACAGAATCTGTTTCTTTAACAGAAAAAAACCTGTAAATAAGGATAAAAAACGGAAAAACAGGTTTTTTCGGGAGATTCCGTATCTAGATTTGAGATTCATTAAATCTAAATATTCTGAATAGAGCAAACTAATGTTTAGAGAACATTCGGGATGCATTACTATTGACTGAAGAATCTATTGTGGTAGCTTGTCCTAATCCTAATTGCAGAAAGGAAATCAGAGAACCAATGCTCTTAAAGATTCTATGTGTTACACCCCCTGAACAGTATGAAGCTTGTCCTTACTGTTTTACTAAACTTCAACCTAGAGAATATCCCCGAAAATCTGAGGTATTAGAGCTAGAGCTTAACCAGGAAAAAAATAGTAACTTAGAAGAGTTGGAGCAAGAAGAAGATATAGATGCTGAAGAAAGCCTTGGCGCAAGTGTTGAAGATGAAATCGAAGATGTTTTACCCGAAACAAATATTGTGAAAAAAGGGAAAGAGTCACGTGGAAGTTTCCTACAGAGAGTTAAATCTTTGATTCCAACTGGTAACGGATCTAAAAAAGAGGAGAACTATGCCCCTAAAGCAAAAGTTGAAGTTAAATCTGAAGAAGTTATTGATGAGAACGAAGATTTGTATGAAGACGAAGCTGCAGATGACTATTTTGAAAGTAATGAATCAGATAGCGAAAAGAAAAATAAAACTGAAATGGAGCTTAAATCCCGAGAATCTGTCGAATCAGAAAATAAAAAATCAGGTTGCCCCGAGTCTTTTGGATACTTGGCTAACCGAGAGAAAGATGTTCCTATACCTTCAGTCTGCTATGTTTGTCCAAAAATGGTTGATTGTATGCTAAGCCCAAAACATTAATGAGCATTAAAATACCTGCGTTTTACTATCTACTAAATTGAACACGATATTATAGATTTAAGCAGAAACATTTCAAGAACAGTTTAATAGCTTCTCAGAAACAATTTCATTAATTCGGAGAAGTAGGACTTGTTAGATGCACAACACACCTGCATAAAAGCCAATGTTAGCAAGCTTGGTGCAATTCTTTTAGGAAAACATATTGCTTGTGATGCCCATCACGAAAATAGACCAATAAGAGTTGTTACTCATGCTCACGCTGATCACATGATAGGACTAGGTAAAAGTCTGAAAAACTGTGAGTTTTCAGTTATGACTTCCGCAACCAAAGATCTGATAGATGCTCTTAAAGGACCTAGGTGGTTGGCCAGGGGTGCAGTGAAAACTCTTGATTACGGAGAATCCCTAACATGTAATGACGAAACCCTGACTTTGCATTATGCTGACCATATTATAGGAACTGCTCAGGTGCTTCTTGAAGATAAAGAACAAACCCGAATATTATACACTAGTGATTTTCGTTATTCCAAAACCCCTCTAGTTGAGACGGACATACTTGTTATGGAAGCAACTTATGGCGATCCATTGCGGGTTAGACCGTTTAGCATGATGGTTGAGGGAATGCTTGTTTCTATGGTTGAACAAGGTTTGAAGCAAGGTCCAGTTTACATTTTTGGATATCATGGCAAACTTCAGAAGATGATGCGAATCCTTTATGAAGCAAAAATTGAGGTTCCGTTTGTTGTTCCCGACAAAATTTTCAACGTTTCAAAAGTGTGTGAACAGCATGGGATGAAACTAGGTAAAAGGCTTCTTGATTTTGACGATGATGAAGCTCAATCTATGTTGAAACATAACGAGCCGTCAGTGATATTTTATCATTCATACTCCCGAAAAAAGATTGATCATGAAGCTCTACAGATCCATGCAAGTGGATGGGAATTTAGAAAGCCATGCCGACGAGTTGGAACAAATAAATACATAGTTGCATTAAGTGACCACTCGGACTTTAATGAATTACTAGAATATGTGGAACGATGCAAACCTAGAATGGTAATAACAGATAGGTACAGGTCCGAAGCGGCAAGAATCTTTGCCAAGGAAATAGAAAAAAGACTAAAAATTCCTGCAAAAGCTGCCCCTTTATAAGAAAGCAGAAAAAAATTTCATTCACTAATGTATCGATTTTTTCTTTTCAACATTAAAACTTGTTTCTGTTATACCCAAATTTTTATTATGTTGTCTTGTAAGAAAATGTTTTATGTGATTCTGTATGGAAGGTCCAACAATTAGATCCGAATCCTTTAAAGAAGTTGTCATAATGGAGCAGACCCGCTTCAACACTGTTGACGATTTGGCTCGGTTCGCAAATGTTGCAGTTGGCGGAAAAACAACAGGCCTTTACTGGGCAAGCGGAGTTCTATTTATTTATTATCCATTACCTACCTCAACTGAGCTTGCTGCAAAGGCGCTTATTGAAGAAAAAAAAGTTTACTGGGCATTCATTAGCTACGCCATGATGCCTCAATATAAGCCAATAATCGAAACAAAAGAAAGAATTATGGTTCCCGTAATCGATATGTCCACCAGCAACCTCTTCACCAAGGTTGCCAAATGGCTAAAGGAACAGCCCTAACCTTTTTTGCTTATTTGTTCTTTCGTTTCAGGAAAGATCCGATGTAATCTTCAAATTTTCCACATCTCTTCAAATACATGCCATACTTGACAAGGGCAGCCATGCCTCGTGCAGCATCCTCTGGAGAGAAATAAGAAGGAATTCCAAGCTTATCAAATCTTGAACGAATATGTAATGCCATCTCAGTTTCGCCTACATCGCAAGCAACGACGGATTTGTTGTATTCTTTGGTCAATTTTGCTACACGGTCAACAAAGTCCTCTTGAAGCGCTGGAAGATGATGTAAACCTAAAACAATGATTCCGTCGATTTCAGGGTCTTCAAAAAGGATACGTATGCCTTCTTCAAACATTTCAGATGTAACCGAGCCAGTTAAGTCAACAGGGTTGTAGTTGGTAGCAAACCTTGGAATCTTTCCTTCGGATTTGAGTTTCTCAAATTTTGCTAATGTTTGTTCAGAAAATCGTTTTACGTTAAGACCTTGTGCAACACATTCATCAACCGCCATAATTCCTGGACCCCCTGCGTCAGTAATTATGGCTATAGTGTTTCCAGAAACTGGAGCTTGAAACACCAAAGCTTTACCCATGTCAAAAAATTCTTCAAAATCGTTTGCCCTTATTATTCCGACTTGCTTGAATGCACTTTCATATATTTTGTCAGAACCAGCGATTGACCCTGTGTGGGATGCAGCCGCGCGAGCTCCTGCTTCCGATTTTCCCACTTTCAAAGCTATAATCGGTTTTTTACATGTGACTTTCTTTGCGACTTTCATGAATTGTCTTCCATTATCTATACTCTCTGTGTAAAGTAGAATAACTTGTGTTTTGGGATCGTGTAAAAGGTACTCGAGCATTTCTGAGCCAGTTATATCTGCTTTGTTTCCAAAACTAACAAACTTGCTTACGCCCATCTGTTTGCCTGCTAGATAATCTAAAGCTGCAGCACCAAAAGCACCACTCTGTGTTACTATTGCTGTGGAACCTGCCATTGGACGGGGTGTCGCTACGACTTCGTCTCCTGTGATAAGAGTTTTTGTTTCTGGAAGAAACAGCATGTCAACACCTGTTTTAGAATCGTAGACACCTAGGCAGTTAGGACCAAGAACACGGATTCCTGCCTTTTTTGAGATTGCGATTACTTCATTTTCTAGTTGATGGTTTCCAATTTCGCTAAAGCCTGAAGTAATTATTACTGCAGCTCTTACTCCTTTTTTTCCAGCTTCTTTCATAACTTGTGCAACAAATTTAGCTGGAACTACTATTACTGCTAAATCCACTTCGTCTTTTATATCCAGAATCGACGAATAACATTCGAATCCTTGGATTGTTTTTTCGTTAGGATTAACTGGATACAGTTTTGCTTTGAATAATCCTCGCTGCTTGTTAATAACAAAGTTTTTGAAGATAACGTGACCTGCCTTCATGGTTCTGCGTGAAGCACCTATGATTGCAACACCTTTTGGCTCAAAGAACGTATTCATCTGATCAAATATTTGGTCTACCATTTTTATCTGCTCCTTACACGTAAATTTTAGATTCCTAATTCATTTGCGTTTGGGGGTCTTATAATCACTATCGGCAAGTGTTTCACGCTTTCAAGCATCTTCCACGTAACATCCGTCAGGTCTACATTGAATGTTTGTGCCATATCCCAAACAGTTCTGCCCGCTCCTAATCCGCGTGTTCTGTTAGCCAATTTGGCAACCTCAATCGCTTCATTTATTGATACTTTTGTTCCAGAAATTGCTAAAGGAGTTGCTCTTTTCGTTAATTTAAGGGACCTTCCAACCACGTAGGCCAAAACTCCGCCAATAGAATGGATTCCTTTTATTGGTTTTGGACGGGGCGTAAAATGAAAACCCAATACAGAGTAAGTTTTGTCCGTATCCACAATGGCGACAGACACTTTTTTTTTCAATTTATTCTCTATTTGTTTCCTCAAATTATCTGCTATTTGTTGAGCATTATGTAAAGGAAGGCATACATAGCTGTAAGGCAAATTGCTTCCATCGATTCCGCCCTCTGACCCGTGCATAAGAGCTTGCATTAAACCACCCTGTTCAAGGGCTAATTGTTTGTGAAAACTTCCTTCTTTAGAAGGGTATTTCCTAAGATGATCGATGGTTTTCTTTCTCAAGTGGCAAACTGGACCTAGAAAATATGGCCAAACAAGTCTCATCCAATATCTAGCAATGAACCTCGCAAGAGTTCTTGGTTTAAGCTTTTTTTCGTCAACTAGGTTGCCTATTGCAGTCGAAATTGCCTTTTCCGAGACTGTTACATAGTCCCCCTCTTTTACTATGCTTTTGATGGCTTTGATTATGTCTTTAGTGTAATCATTTTTTGGTTTCCAATATTTTGTTTCAATTGCCAATACCTTGTATTTGCCAGTCACTTCACATCACTAATTTGTTTGTTAATGTTTTCTAAGTTGTGCGCCCAATTAAATTGGATAGTTTATCTCTTGTGTATTACTGAAGGCATAAAAATGTCCGTTATGAAAACTGACAACAACTGCATTATTTGTACCTTCAAAAGTATTTCTAAAATCAACAGAAACCGAGAACAGGTTAATTGACGCAGTAAGTTTCATGCTTCCTTCAATTATTGTTATGTTTTCGGTGAAGTCTACAGTGTTGAGAATGTTTCTCATATGTTGTATTTCTGAATTTTTGGAGTATGTCTGATATCTCTCAAGGAAACCATCAATCGCATCATGCATGTTCACTGACGGCGAATCGATATATTGCATTGTGCCTTCGATTTGGCGTACAAGAGACCAAGATAATGTATTGTTTCTTAGTTTAAAGAGTACATCAAGTTTGTTTATTTCTGAATCTAGCGTAATTTTTCCTGTTCGTTGAGGAAATCCATCTAACCAATCAGGATAAGTCACTAAAGTTCCCAGAAGCTGGGCGTCATACTTAGATACTTCAATACCCACAACATCTTCCAAGAATTCCAGAACTCTGTTCAAAACAGAACTTTCAACATTATCTGAAATGGGCAAATAAACAAACAAAACCGCAACCAAAGGAATACCTATAATTAATAGCAAAAACAGTTTGTTATGCCACTTCATTCGTTCTTTTATCCTCCTTTTTGCAGTCTAAGGTTTCCGTCACCCCAAACTCGCATAAAACACAAGACTGTTTCTCCTGGGTTTTCGGCGTCTGGCATCAAATAACCTGTGTAAAGTTGACAGTCTCCAAAAGAGGCTTGACTGTGTGTTTCTTCTGCTGCTGCATCAAGGGCGTCATTTATTGTCCAACCATCGATCATAGCATACTCAAAAAACAGCGATACAAAATCAGAGTAACAAAAATTGCCATACCCTGTTTTATTTGTAAACC
>Ga0209536_100006155_pt1 | contig 18444 bp, 16 predicted proteins | sample DeeMarSeWOR28_12_FD_187461 | JGI IMG/M metagenome (GOLD analysis project Ga0209536, IMG submission 187461) | Marine sediment microbial communities from White Oak River estuary, North Carolina - WOR-2-8_12 (SPAdes) (version 2) | ecosystem: Environmental > Aquatic > Marine > Intertidal zone >... | reverse complement strand
TTGATTCCTGGATTTACCGCCTATCAAGTGCCGCCAGTCTTTCATCCGACACAAACGAGCAGCGCTTGCGCAAGGCGGTGCTGATACTTTTAGCCGGTATATGCACAACCTTAGGCGTCTTTTGGGGGGTCGCATATCTGTCACTTGGCCTCCCCCTGGCAGGCAGTTTTCCGCTGGGATACTCTGCGATTTCTTCACTGAGCCTGTATTACTTTTTTCGTACCAAAGGCTACAAGTTCTTTTGTCGCGGCCAGCTGGCGATAATATTGATTCTACCCTTTCTGCTGCAGTGGAGTTTAGGCGGCTTTTGGACCTCAGGTGCAGTCATCGTTTGGTCCATCCTTTCACCTATCGGCGCGTTGATGTTCGCCGGAACCACCCGGGCCATACCATGGTTTTCAGCCTATGTGCTTCTCATGGTCATTTCCGGCTTCCTTAATATGAGATCAACTCCACAGCTTTCGCTGCCGACATTTATCGTTGTTCTCTCATTTGTAATGAATATTGGTGGTGTCTCTGCGATTGCCTTTTTTCTGCTCAAGTATTTCGTGCATGCCCGCGAGCTGGCAATGGCTGCTTTGGATCGCGAGCACACGCGCGTTCGCCAGTCGCTTACCCTGGCTATGGAAGTTCAGCAGAATCTTCTGCCAAACGCCAACCCACACATTTCTGGACTGGACATTGCAGGGAGCAGTATATACTGCGATGAAACCGGCGGCGATTATTATGATTTTCTGGACATCGGTGAACCCGAAGAGGGCAAAATCGGGGTGGTCGTGGGTGATGTCTCAGATCACGGAATTCCATCGGCTCTCCTGATGGCGACTGTTCGAGCGCTGATCCGCCAACGATGTTTTCAATATGGAAATTTAGAGCGTGTCGTTTCCGATGTAAACCGCCAGCTAACGCAAGACGTTAAGGATTCCGGCCGTTTCATGACTCTTTTTTACGCCGAGCTAGATTCCAAAAATAAGCGTCTGAGCTGGTTGAACGCCGGTCATGAACCGGCGATTATTTACGATCCAAATGCAAATACCCTTGAAGAGCTCACCGGCGGCGGCAGTTTACCGCTGGGAATAATGGAAAAGAGCACGTACAACGCAACTCGTCAGGATATTGTTCCCGGACAAATCTTGGTTATTACCACCGACGGTGTCTGGGAGACACGAAATCCTGACGGTGAAATGTTCGGTCGGCAACGATTGTATGATATTATCCGACAGAACGCCTCGCAAAGCGCAATAGAAATCCAGACAGCAGCCCTTGATGCGATCGACAACTTCCAGAACGGGGTTGTTGCCGAGGATGACAAGACGTTGGTAATAATCAAGATTGAACCTATAAATTCCATTACGTCGGTACACTAGCCGGATCTTGAAAACCATCGGGAACTTTAATTTTGGAAATGCCGGGAATTAACGTTTTGGTACTGATTACGCCCGGCAACTGCCGTACCTTTCCATGCACAAATTGGGAGATAATTTCAGCATCCGAGCTGAGTATATCTCGCGTCAGCACCACTTTTACCACAAGATCTACATCTCCATGCACGGAATGGACCTCTCTGACTTCCTCCAACTCAAAGAGTTTGTCCATGAGCTTGGTCTCTTTTTTAGCTTGAACATTCATCAGAATGAAAACGTTTATTCCGTGTTTCATTTCCGGATATTCTGTATCTTTCAAATCGGCCATTTTTTCTCGGAAATCCTCCATCTGTTTTGGAACAAGTTTATCAATACCGATGCCGTAACGCCGTTTCCTCCCCTCTTTCCATTGGTGAAGTGTAATATACGCGTACAGATCGGCGATGCTCCGCCCGGGAAAGGAGTCAATTAAACGACCTCGCTGGATAATGGTACAAAGCGGTCGGTAAATGGTTTTGTACCAATCGAAAGCCGCGTCTTTAAAGGATACCTCATGCCCCTCGGTTTCTTTAATATATTGCTGGTGTTCTGAGATCTGATCGAGCAAATTGGCGTATTGACTGACCTCGGTCAGATTAATTTCGACAGGCAGCTGTGTGCGGTCGCTGAATTCCGCGCGTTCCCGATAGAGAACGTTTTGCAGGGTGTCCTTGGACGGCACAAATTCGACAATGTGAGCTAAAATTTCGTCATGCCCGAGTTCATTAGCCGCCGCAATCCGGTGATTTCCATCCAGCACATAGAATTCGTCTTTGATTTCAAAAAGCTTTACGGGTCCCAGCGAACGGCCCTCCCGCATGGCGTTCTTGATCCATTGCAGCCGTTCGGGAGGCACATTTGCTTTAAATCGAAACTGACTGTCAAAATCCTGATAGCGTCCCACGCTGCCCACAATCCGCTTCAGCGGCACCGTTCGAATTCCCCGGTCCCGGGAATCAAAAGCAGCTTCTTTTTGCTGCTGATCTTTGAAGCTTTTGACCTCAACCGTATCGTTTTCTGGCTTGCTTAGGCCGGCGCGGTCATTCAGCATTCGGAGGAGCTTCGATTTCCATGAGGTTATACCCATACGTGTTCACCACTTTCGTCGCATTCACAACCGTTACCCTCTCGGCGGGATCGGTAAAGTGCGTGTGGATGTGCCCGTGGATGAAATAATTGGGCTGATACTTGTCAATCAACCATCGAAAACTTTCAAATCCCCTATGGCAGAGATCCTCTGCGTCGTGTATGTGTCGCGGGGGTGAATGGGTCACGACCACATCAACACCACCCCGCCACCATAGAGTCGGCCGCAGCCGGCGAATGATGGCCCGCATTTGCCCCTCAGTATATTGGAAGGGGCCGCCATTGTACCAATGAGAGCCCTCTAAACCGAGAAAACGTATCCCTTCAATCGATGTCAACCTGCCGTGCAGGTCGAGGCCTCCCACCGGTTGTTTTTCCTTGAGCCGAATATCATGGTTGCCGCTTACGAAGTAAAGGGGGGCTTCAAACGCATGAACCAGGCGGGAAAGGTACTCCGGCGGAAGGTCACCACAGGATACGATGACATCGATGCCACTAAAAGGTTCATTGCCGGCATACTGGTGCAGTGTCGGATCCACTACATCTGAAACCGAGAGTATCTTTACTTTTTCCCCGTTCTTCACGATTGTACACGACTGAGTGTCCGTAATTAATGGTTGGTTACCCGTTTCTAAACAGTATGGCAGAAAAAGTAAAAACGCAAATTCAAAATATGATAAACTGAGCAGAACAGACCAGCTTTGCTTTTACTGCGCACCCAAAAGAAGTATCAGCAGGTTTCGTATTTCCGTCGCCGATTGGGAGGTAACTTCGCAGAGCCGGATTTCCGGAGAGGATACCCGCAGGTTGGGAGATGTTGCCTCAATATTCTCCCAGAGACGACGTAGGGTTTTCTCCAGAAAGCCCTGATCCGTTGTTTTGTCAATTACCAACAATATGCGTACTAGGGGCACGCAACCCAGCAGCTGCTGCAGTTCGTAGAGGCATCCCTGATTGCTGGCAGAAAAGCTTCGCAGATCCATAAGCACGGCGTTGCTCTGAGCGGCAAGCTGCGTCATGGTGCTCTGCCAAGTATCTGCGTAACAGAAAAACTCGTTGACTCGGTGGCGGCCGTCCGGATCGGGTTGCCTGTCAATTCGAGACAAACGAGACTGTAAGTCTCCGTTTCCTTGAACAAATTGGCGTGACAGACGATTTCCCAGGAATGCCAGAAATTCGTGAGGTTCCACCGTAGTGGTTACAAGGTCGGGACCGGCAATCAAACTAACGCTGCCGACACGCAGCCACAGCTTCGACATCATATTAAAAAGTCTCTCACTGCGCTTTCTCAAAGAGAACACCCGAAGCAGCAGAAGTGAATGAAGCTCACCGTCACCCCCGGATTGTCGTGCCCAGCGTGCAAAGCCATTGCAAACAACCAGCTTGTAAACGGCAAATGCCAAGATACCGCAGAATATCCAGATCCAACCTTCAAAAACTAGCGTGATGGACTGAAGGATGCCGAACAGCAGCCACATGGCATCCATTGACAGCGACTGGTCACTAAACCGTTTCAATTGGTATCGGCGACCAATCCAACGCAGCAGAAACCAACCCAGAATACCGAATACCATAAAGCCAAACAAATGAAGAAGTACATACAACGCCGTGGCCCCGAGTCCTAACGCGCTGCCCAAGGCAACCACTCCGCGCAGCAACCCTTCATTGCTTCCGGCAACCTGGATAGCGATCATGGCGCCGGTTACCCCTGCAACCATAAATACCAACACCAGCGGCCCCACAGCGCGTACCCGCCGGTTTAAAAAAGTGAGAAGCAGCACCGTAGCAGGGCCGTTGGCATATACCCAGAAAAAAGCAAGCTGCCCCGCACTGAGATCAGGGTTGCGTGCCAGCGCCACAGCCGCAATAAGCATGAGAGCGGCAAGGTACACACCAACTAGCGTAATCCACTGCCTGCGGTCGATCGCAATTAACAATCCAACCGTGAGCACAACCGGCCAACTGTAAGAGGTATAGAGCCAAAGGAATCGAACGGGAATAAAACCGGCTTTAGATACCACCATCCATGCCAATGCGAATACTAGTGCATACAGCAGACCACCCACCACATAGATCGACGTAGCCCGTCTCAAGGATTGCGCTGCCACCCGGAAAGCCGCCGCGGCAGCGAGAGATTTGTCTGGTAGTCTTTTGACGTCGATTGTGGTAATGACGAGAGGCCGCGCATTGCCGGCAGTTCCCGCTGCTGCTTCGGTCGCCGGCCTACCGATTTCAGTCAGACCGGTCGATGCGCGCATTGATCGCAGCACCGCTTTTCGGTACAGCCACAGCAGAAATGTCGATACCACTGCCGTGAGCCCGGCACTTGCGAGCATAACGGCCGGCAACATACCCGTTAACACTACAGTAGAATCCATACAGGTTTCAGATCTTGAATTGCGAATTTAGTCGTTTTAGTTAGATTATTTCCCAGTCTTGTGCATCTGCGTTAACTTTATTAAATAAATGACAAAACTGTATTTTGGTGTCAATGATAAAGTAGCAAAACAGGCCGTATGGAGCCCAATAGGGCTATGCAAATGCGTATTTCTTCATCTTGTCTAACCGCTTGACATCAAATAGTATTTCTTGGTATGTATCCATTTTGCCTTTTAAAGTTCTAACCCAAATCATGCAGGATGCTATGGACTGCATTTGAAAATCCCTTCTCTTTGATTAGTATGCAGCTCTCACACTAGAATATAGGAATTGACAGGAGGTTTTTATGGCAATCAAAGAAGGCAAGGCCGCGCCGGTATTTACCTTGCCCGACTCGGCCGGGAAAAAGGTGTCATTGAAGGATTTCAGGGGTAAAAACGTCATCGTTTATTTCTATCCCAAAGACAACACGTCCGGGTGAACCAAGGAGGCCCAGGGATTCCGTGACATGTATGGCGAATTCCAAAAACTAGATACTGTCATATTGGGAATTTCCCCAGACAGTGAAACATCGCATCAGAAATTCATCGACCAAAACAATATTCCCTTTGTGTTGCTGTGTGACCCGGAGAAAAAGGTGATGGCCAAATACGAGGCTTTCGGGGAGAAGAAAATGTACGGCAAGATCACCATGGGCGTGATTCGTTCTACGGTATGGGTGGGACCCGACGGCAAGGTGAAAAAACACTGGCGGAAGGTGGCCAAAGCAGCCGATCATCCGGCCAAAGTAGTGCAGACGATTAAGGCCGCACTGGGTTAGTGCTAAAAGCCTTGGGGTTGCGTCTTAAATGTTAAAGGAGGACCATCATGTCTGATAAAACTAGATTGATTACGCTGGGTGTTATCGTGTTCATTTTTATTGTCGGTAATGTCATCGCCGGTTATTACAAATGGGGGGCATCCCGCGAAACACCGAACCGCCAGGTGCAACTAAAGGATGCAGCGGAGGATATTGGCGACCAGAAGAAACAGAAAAACGAATCGACAAATGAGTCGGATGCATTGAAAGGGCCTGCGGCGGCACCGGTAGAACAAAAAACTTCCGGTGAAACGGATGCGGAACCTGTGAATGCCGACATTCAAGCCCAAATAGCATCTCTGAAAGAGGAAAATGCGGTCCTGCTGTCCAGGCAGCGAACAGATAATGATCTTGCAGCCGAGAATTTAAAACTCAAAGAACAGCTCCAGGCCGCTCTCCAAGCCAATAAGACGCTTGAAAAAGAAACCAACGCACTACGATCCACCGAGAAAAAGAATCGAGAAATCGCCACCGGGCAAAGCGAGCTGCAGGAACAGATCGTGTCGTATAAGAAGGAAATCACTAGTCTGCGCAATGAACTCAGAAATAAACAGAATCTAGAAAATCAGAATCGTCAGCTTTCCGAAAAGGTTCAGGATTATTCCGAGACGAGCATAGACCTTGAAAAACGGATTTCCGAGCTGCAAGACCAAGTCGATCAATACCAAAATTTGGTCGCTGAAAACCAGCGGCTTCAGGCTAAACTCGAGGCTTCTACCAAGGAAAACGAGGCGCTGAAAGCACGTTTGGATAAAATCCGTAAGATGGTTGCCGTAGAAGAAAAGAGCGATCAATGAAGGCTCCCCGCAGCAGAGCTGACGGGGTATCGGGCTATAGGAATAATGTTTATAATTCCCCGCAGCTTGTTGTTGCGAAGCGGAAATCCCGCCCAGCGGGGCTGCGATAGAATCGACTAGATCAATTAAATGATACACCGCGACTTGCCGCGGGGCAGTTCATTACTCAAGATGTGAACCCTTTCTCCTTAGCGCACTCCTTGAAGCTCTATCCACAAGTGTGAAAAGCCGATCAAACTCGTCTTTTTGATTCGATACCTGATGTCCACGCACTTTAATAAATTCACAGTCCAACTGATCGGTCATTCTATAAAACTCCCGATACAGCTCATAATTGAGGAGACGCTTGTTTCTCTTTGAACAATAATCATTTTGCTCAAACCGATCACGTCTTTCCTGTAACCCCATGATGTTTTGAGAATCCGTATACACAATCACCTTGCTTTCTAATTTTTGAATATGGCTTAGTGCCCATATTAATGTCTGCAATTCCAGTTTCGTTGAAGAAGTATGCTCAAATCGCCTCACTTTCACGAGCGTCCTCAACGCCTCCAACGAAAGTCCGCGCTCAGACACAGCGAGGTAAGCCCCATATCCAATTTTGGAATGAGTATCCACACTTCCATCTGTAAATAGCATAAGGTCATTCATAAAGATATTGCTTGGAAAAGTAAGAATCATCTGAGGTTCAAATCTTCATTTTTTGTGATACCTTTTTAGAAGTTCGTCTGCCGGAATAATACCCAGAGATTCCATAGCGTGAGCGTGGGAATTGAGGGACGTTCCTCGAACTCTCGGATTATTCAATATCCTCGTCCAAAAGCCTCAACCCCTGCTTTTCGACGATTTGCCGGCCCCTCGTTGCGGATTCGCTTGCCGTCGAGGACGCGATGTTCAGCTTTTTCGATATTCCGACCGCGCTCATCCCTAATTCTCGCGTCCCCCAATAGCATAACACACTCCGAGCCTGTACCGTTCTTCGTTGCTTTCCGCCCGTCAATAACTCCTTTAAAGTAAGACCGAATAAACCGAGCACTCGATCCACCAACCAGTCAAAGTCATACCCCAGAGCACGAATTCTAGACTTCCGATCCAAATTCTCCTGGGCAGCTTTTAATACGGTCTCAACGAAATCCCCCTGCCCCAGGATGCGCTCATCCCCCTTCATTCTGCTTTCGCCTTTGCGCATGGCTTTTAATGAGGACCACCCTCCGGCGCTTCGCACCAGCCCGCCTCCGGTTAAATCAGGCCGGCGTCCCGCCGCAACACCCTTCTTCACGAACTCCAAATAAAGTCTGCGGGCTTCTGCAATCTTCCCGCCGAAAAGATTCAGTATATAATCGACATCTTGAAAACCATGCTCTGTTTTCCCCATGAGTGCGCAATGTCCGCAGTAAGGGTATGTGTCCAACACCTTTAATTCCTTCACGATTCCAGCCCGCAAGGGATTCAAATGAATATAGCGCACCAGTTCTAATAAGTACGGATCTTCCTGGCACAAAATGGACTTGTATCGATTCTGAAACAAGTGACCATGGCGACGATGACGCCGGTTGAAACTTACCGCATATCCGGTCAAGAGTCTGCGCATTACCGTGGCGATAGGGGCGGTGCCTGTCCTGAATAATAAGTGGAGGTGATTGGTCATAAACGCCCACGCAAAACACGAGGTTTTACTGTCGGACAGGATACTGCCTAGCCGATCCAAAAAATCATCACAGTCAGAATCATCGAAAAAAATCTTTCTTCGATTAATCCCCCTCACAATGATATGCTGCAGCGCTCCCGGGGCGTCTATACGGGCTTTTCGAGGCATGTCAATCAGGTATCAAATAATTCGGGTTTTGTAAACCGTAAATACGAGGAACGTCCCTTATTTCTTATTCCCATATGCTTTGGGAACAATCCCGTAAATATCTTCGTTAGGTTCAAATACAACATTGTTTCTTGGCATAGCTCTGAAAGATTCTTTTTGAAAATATATGTGTGGTATCTCGTATAACGGTAAGCTGAGGGGCCAGGAAACGATAACCGAAAATCTAGGATAATACCAAAATGTTTGAGCCAAGTATACGCTCTAAAAGTGGCACGGCTTTTCCCGGTCCCTCTCAAGCGCATGGTTGGCTTTTAATGCCCTGGTTGCTTTGGAAGCTGCGCACCATGCCACACGGCAACTATCCAAACGATGTCGCCTTTAATTTTATAAAAAAAACGGTATGGCGAAATGATCACCTCCCGGAAGGGAAGATCTGGAAATTCGGGTATGATTCTTCCGGATTCAGAAAAGTCCTCGAGCCTTCGCAAAACTGTTTCGCAATGCTGCCGAAAATTGATTGCTGCAGAAGGTTTATCCCGTCGAATATAGGCGAAAGTAGACAGAAACTGAGCTCTCGCAGTAGGTGTGAAGCGGACTTTCACGACGGTTCCTTTGATAGGATTAAATCAGCTTCAGCAAAAACAGAATCTAGGTCGTAACCCTCGCCTATTTCTATTTCCTTATCCCCCTTAGCCAAAAGCCGAAGAATCTCCTTATCGTGTTCAGATTTCTCATACGCCTCGACACCGATAATGACGGCAGCTGCCCGTCCTCTTTGCGTAATGATAATCGGTTCTTGGTTGTCTCGTAATTTTTTCAGGACCTTAGCGGCGTCCTGTCTCAAATCGCTTACTGGAAGGATATTCAGAAGTTTTCCCATTGCACACCTCCTATTGTATCTTTGCACGTACCACCAATTGTTGTATAAAACAAGTGTTTATTTGCATGCTGGTAAGATATGGGTACGCCAATCGCTGCGGATCAGCAGCAATCCCGGAGGCAAGCTTGCTTGCCGGTGGGATTGACTGCTGAATCCGCTGGTTGTGAGGCGCAGCGCGCCGAGCAGCCTGCGGATGATCATCCGCAGCGATTGTCGAGGACGCGCAGCGTCCTCGACAACCACTGATTGAGTAGATACTGCATAATTATACGAAAATAAAAATCGTTGACAAGAAAATATCATTTCAAAGAATCTGAAAAAAAGAGTCTTCCGCACTTCATTAATAAACTGAAAGCGAAAAAACAAACGGATTCCGATGTAAAAGATTTTTAACCCATCTGGCCGTCAATCGAAAGGTAGCCGCGTCAACCCAGAACCAGGCGTTTAATGCCCTTTTTTCCTTTTCAGACATGTTATTAAAATTGTTCCCGACCTAAAAAAGCATCTCGAAACCGTAATCAAGCTGCATCAGGAAGATCTTGTTTCGGGGTATTCTGGGACCTTTTTTCCAAGTAGAATTGAGAAAAAATATAAAAATGCTGCCAGGGAACTCGTCTGGCAATGGTTTTTCCGGCAAAGACGCTGACATTTATTTCGGATAAAAATGAATACAGACGCTACTATCTCCACAAGACCCATGTCCAAAAAGCAATCAAGCGGTCCGTCAACAAAGCTAAAATACCAAAACACCCATCGGCCCATATGTTTGGCCAGCCATCTGTTGCAGGCCAACTAAGACATCCGCACCATTCAGGAGCTACGGATTACACAGATATTTTTGTAATTTTTGCTACTGTGAAAGAATGAAACACAAACTAAGGACTAAAAAAAGACTGATTTCCTTACGGATAATCTGCGGACAACTTACCACGGACACGGCGAAAGGCCGCTTTCAAGACAGCATACTTATGAGGTGGCTGGCCTGCCCTTTTGTCAAACCCTTTGGGACTCTTATTTTTCGACTGCGCAGCACCCTGCGCTGCTTATCCGAAGCCGGTGCTCGCCGCCAGCGGGTGTTGCGGACTACGAGCCCGACCGATTCAGCCAGGTTATGGGTTACATGGGCTTCAGACATCTTAATGGTTGAACGGATATCCTCACCGCGTCCAATCGTCGTTTCCTTTCCCTTCTGGCGGAGAACCGCTTCCCATTTTCCAAGTATGGTCGGCGCAACCATGACGGCCTTGCCGTCGGCCAAACTCAGGCGGTAGCCCCCTTTGCCCATAGCGACCCAGGCAAAACGGCTGTACGGCAACAGCTCGACAGGTGTTTCCAGGTCCAGTAAATCGATCCTCCGGCAACGGTAACGCAGATCGCTTAAGGATAATGCTTGATCGATGGAAATCCAGGGACGATGAGTCTCCACCCAGCGGATGGCGCGTTGAACTTCGTCGGTGGTGTGCCCTTCAAGATCAAATTCTTCTGAAAAACCGAAAAGGCTTGGAAGGGTCGTAAGACTGTGATCGCGGGTGACATCTACAATATCGATAATGGTCACATTCTGCTTACCCGGATGCAACCGCGTTCCCCGGCCGATCATCTGGGTATACAACAGGGCGGACTTTGTCGGGCGCGCCAGAATAATGCCGGAAACCGACGGTTCATCATATCCTTCCGTAAGCACCATACAGTTTGCAAGTACTTGAATTCGTCCGGCTTGAAAATCCTCCAGAACTTTTACCCGAGCGGCACGGTCCATATCGCCGCTGACCGCAGCTGCCGGGATACCCGCCTTATTGAACGCCTCGGCAAGGCTATGCGTATGGGCAACATCCACACAAAAACACAACGTCTGGCGATCTTTGAGTTTTGAGCAAAACACCTTAACCACTAGATCGTTACGTGGTGAAATATTTACTGCCTTCGAGAGGTGTGATGTCACAAAATCACCCATGTGGGTTTTCACTCGGGACAGATCGATGTCGGTTTCGACCCGATAGGCAGCCACCGGGGCAAGATACCCTGCATGAATCATTTCCGGCAGGCTGCGGGAGAATACAATTTCCTGAAAAACGGCATCGAGCCCTTGCCCGTCTCCGCGTTTGGGAGTGGCCGTAAAGCCCACCAACAGCTTGGGGGTATCTGCGTCAAAGACGCCGAAATAATCGAGCACACGCTTGTAGGTGACTGCTGTCGTGTGATGGGCCTCATCCACTACGATCAAAAAAAACCGGTTGGGATCCAGACGCTGAAGACGTTTCGACCCCCGGCGCCCCAGTGTGGGTACGCTGGCTACAACAACATCACAATCGGGGTCGGCGACCCGCCCGGCCTGCTCTACCGCGATTTTTAAGTCGGGATTTGCCCATCGAATTTTTTCGCATGCCTGTTCAAGGAGTTCGGCACGGTGGGCTAAAACCAGCATTTGGTTTTGCATTCGAAAATAGCGCGGAAATTCGGCAAAGATCACTGTTTTCCCCGAACCGGTCGGAAGGCAGGTAAGCTGCCGACGAACACCAGATCGGTAGCCTGCCATGATTGCCTCCAGACATTCGCGCTGGTAATCGCGAAGGCGAAATTTTCTGCTCGCGGAATCCGTAGCCGGCATAGTATCACCGAAAGTAATCGGTTCCATGTTCTGGGTTCAACGGTTCAAAGGTTGTAAAATGATGATCTCCGTCTAAATGCATTTGTTGGGTTTCGACACTGGTGTCAGATTAGCAGTAGATGGTAGCCTATCGTAGGTTGGGTAGAGGAACGAAACCCAACAATAGACCGCCGGATCTCAACCCAACCTACAGTGGTGGCGCAAATACTGCATAATTGATCCATCCTTAATTTTAGACAGGCCCGTTTTTTGACTATATGATAAAAATATATCGGAAAAAGCGCTATTTCTGAAGGGAAAAATTAAGCTGGATTAGGAGAAGTCTTGAGAGCCTTCAAACCGGGACGTGTAGCGGGGATGAAATTGTCTTTTCTAACTATTGCCTTTTTGATCAGGAAGTTATTCAGGATTCGGTATCGATTCCTGCCGGAATCGCGATTCCTCAAGAAATGGTGGTCAACCCAAGTGCTTTGAAATCACTATCAAAAGACAACGCCGGCATTTTTTCGAGCTCGCCGTAAATGATGACTCGTGTGAGCGCATCTACAAAAGAGAATTTTTTATCTTTGTTAAAAAGATTGAATACGGCAACTGCCTGCTGAAGTTGGCTTTCCGTGACTTGATGGATCTTGTAGAGATCAGTTGACTGGTTGAAGCTCAATGCCTCAGTGTAACCATACTGATATCGAAGAATTGTCATCGACTCCGAGACGATAAACCAGGAGGTGTGAATTGTGATTCGTTCCTCTTTGATTTCCTTAAAAAGTTCTAAAGCCCGATTGTGCCTAACATCTTTTTTTGAAAATAAGGCGATAAAAAAGCTGGCATCGCAATAAACGGCATGTAAACCTTTAAGCGTTTTCACGATCACTTCCATACAATATGGATTTGTAGTTCTCGGCTACTGGAAGCAGTTCCTGCGACGGCTCTGGTAGGGCTTCAATCGATTCTAAAACCTGCCCATACTTATCAATATTTCCCAGCAACTCAATCCGAGCAAATGGTTTGCCCCTTTTATTGACCAGTAATGACTCACCAGGCTTTAGCAGCTTGTCCAGCTGAGTTAGTTTAGTTCTAGCCTCACTTAAATTTAGTTTCAATACCGCGTCTCCCATTATATCACCTCCTTGACTTGTACAAGTACATATAAAATTTAGTCTATTTTGTACATGATTTCAAATAAAATTTTTTCTTAGCGCGATATTCAGTATTTTTCAAACGATAATTTTACTATCCGTGAAGATCTGCGTAAATCCGCGTCCAAAATTTAAAGGATCAGGCATTCTTTAATTCACGATGCTTTTTGAGTCCGCATCTTGCGGTCCTTTATACTCTGAACCATGGAGCAGAGCACCGGCACGACGATCAAGGTGAGCAGGGTGGCAAATCCCAGTCCAAAAATAACGGCGACGGCCATGGGTCCCCACCACTGGGAGGATTCACCGCCGATATCCCAGGCCAGTTTGCGAAAATCAAAGCTGACACCGGTGGCCATAGGCAAAAGCCCGAGTATGGTGGTGATGGCGGTCAGCATCACCGGCCGAAACCGAACCGAGCCGGCCCGCAAGAGTGCATCTAAGGAGGAAAGTCCTTTGGCGAGCTGTTGGTTGTAGTAATCGATGAGCACAATGGCGTTGTTCACCACCACGCCCGCCAGACTGATGACCCCGATACCGGTCATAATAATCCCGAAGGCCGTTCCGGTAACAAGAAGACCGATAAATACACCGACCAATGAGAGAATCACCGACGTGATAATGATGAAGGGCGTGATGAACGAATTAAACTGAGTGATCAGAATCAACAGAATAATTGAGATACAGGCAAAAAACGCTTTGCTGAGGAAGTCCTGGGCTTTGGCCTGTTCCTCCTGCTCGCCGCTGAAGCGGTAGACATAGCCCCGTGGCCAGGTGATATTTTTTTGGAGCCGCCCATCAATATCTTTGATCACGTCGTTGGCGAGCCGGCCGGAGACATCTCCAGATATGGTAACCACCCGTTTCTGATCCAGCCGCATGATGGCGCCGATGCCGCTTCCTAAAGTGATTTCCGCCAGACTGGTTAGGGGGATTGGTTCTCCCTGGGGTCCGGAGACCGTAATACGTTTCAAATTTTCAATGGAACGGCGGTCGCGTTCCGGCAGCCGCGCAATAATGTCATACTCATCCTTGCCTTCGCGGTAAACGCCCGCCTTGACGCCGTTAATGGCGGCTTTGACGGTATAGGCAATGGTATAGGTATCCAGCCCCATCAACGCCGACTTCTCCTTATCCACCCTCACACGGATTTCCGGTTTGCCTTTGACAAAGTTATCCTTTAAATCGACCAAGCCGGGAATGTCCCTGATTTCCTTGCGCACCTGTGCCGCCAACTCACCCAAAACCAGTATATCTTCTCCGGAGATTTCAATATTGATCGGCGGTCCGGTAGGCGGTCCTTCCTCTTCTTTTTCCACCTGCACCTCGGCCCCTTTAATGGTCTTTAGAATTCGCTGCCGCACTTCGTTAACGATTTCAGAGGCCGGCCGAGAGCGGTCATGGAAATCTTTGAAATCCAGCACAACCCGGCTGATATGGGTTCCGGTGCCGCCCTGGGAAAAAGGATCTCCGCCCATGGCCCCGATGTTGGAGATCACGTAGCGGATATCTTCATATTCGGACACGACCTTTTCCACCTGGGCGACCAGTTTGTCGGAAGTGTCGAGATTGGTGCCTTCCGGTGCTTTGATGTTGACATAGGCGCGTTTGGGTTCGGTTTCGGGGAAAAATTCCGTCCCTTTGCCGAATATGCTAAATGCCGTCCCCGCTGCGAGGAGCATCACGAAACTGGACAGCACCACCACCCACCGATGACGCAGGCACCACTTTAAAATAACCAGATAAACCCGTTTAATGATCGGCTCTTTGGGATGCGGATTGCCTTTTGATTTGACTGGCTTGACTTTCTGGTAGCGGGCAGAAAGCACCGGATTGATGATCAGGGCCACAAACAAGGATGCGCTCAAGGCCATAATCAGAGTCATCGGCAGATAGCCCATGAATTCACCCATGATGCCCGGCCAAAACATCATAGGCAAAAAAGCTCCCAGGGTGGTCAGGGTTGAGGTGATCACCGGCCAGGCGACCTGATCGGCACCGATCCGGGCGGCATCCTGGCGTGGCTTCCCTTGCTGCATGTGACGGTAAATATTTTCCACAATCACAATGCCGTTATCAACCAGCATGCCCAAGGCCAGAATCAGTGAAAAAAGCACTACCATGTTCAACGTCACATCGAAACCCGTCAGCAGGGCAAAGGTGATAAACATGGAGTAGGGAATTGCCAGGGCCACAAAAATAGCCGACTGACCTCCGATGAAAACCAAAATAACACACAAAACCAGAATCAGTCCGGAAATAATGTTGTTTTCCAAATCGGCAACCATAAGCCGTACGTCTCTCGACATATCAGCGGTCAGGTCGATTTTTAAGGTTTGCGGAAGCTGAGGCCGCATGTCCGCGACAATGCGTTTGACCTCGTCGGTCACCCGTACGATGTTTTCCCCACTGCGTTTGGATACCGCTATGGTGACGCTCTTTTCCTGGTTGATGCGGCTACGGGTTAGGGGGTCTTTGAAGGAATCCCTGATTGTAGCGATATCTCGCAGGTACACCGGTTTGCCGTCCCGCACAAAAGCCACAATAGAGAAGATTTCCGACGGGTGTTTGAAATCTTCCGGCACCCTTACCAGGTATTTGGCTTCACCGATGTCCATGCTTCCGCCCGGCATATTCACGTTGCCCCGGGTCACCGAATTCACGATACTTGAAAACGGCACATTGTAGGCACCGACCCGATCCAGGTCGAATTCCACATGGATTTCCCGCTCCAGTCCACCGGTAATGCGGGCTTCCAAGACCCCGGTGATGGATTCAATCTGATCCTGCAAATCTTCCGCCAGATTCTGCAACCGGCGCAGACTGAAGGGACCAGACAGAACCACTCGAATCACAGGCATGTCAGAAAAATTAACTTCCTGAATCACCGGATCATCAGCCAGGTCGGTCGGCAAATCGTTTTTAGCCTGGTCTACTTTGTCCCGGACCTTCTGCACCGCATCATCAAGGTCGACTTTGGGTAAAAATTTGATGGCTACTGTGGACGTGCCTTCGGCCGAGGTGGAACGGATCTCTTCGACATTATCAATGCCTTTGAGCTTGCGTTCGATGGGGATCGTAATCAGCTCCTCGATGTCTTCGGGCGCTACGCCTTCATAGTTGGTGGTGACAAAGACATAAGGAATCGTAATGTCCGGAAACGATTCGCGGGGCAGGGTGGCGTAACAATAGATACCGGCAATCACAATGATGACCAGCAGCGCCAGAACCGTTACCTGTCGTTTCAGAGCAGCCTGATTCAGAATCATTTAACGATCACCCTCATTCCGTCTTCGACTTCAGTATGCCCCTTAACGATTAAATGATCGCCGATTTTGAGCCCGCTGGTGATCTGCACCCGATCTCCGTCAATCACACCGATGGAAATGGGACGTGACTCGGCAACACCGTCTTTTTCAACAAAAACGATCCGTTCCCCACCCTTGTCCACCAGGGCGAAAAGGGGTGCCGTCACGGTATCGGAAATTTCCCGCCGCACAAACACTACCCGGCCGATCATTCCCGGGCGGATATCATGGGCGGAATTATCAATAACCGATCGTACCAGAAAGGTCTTGGTGGCCGAGTCGGCCTTGTAAGCCACGAATTCAACCGTGCCGATCAATGTGCGATCCGGAAACGCATCAATCTTGATCGCCGTTCGCTGACCCTTCTTTACAAAGCGCACATCCAATTCCGGCACGCGGACATTGATTTTAATTTTATCGATGCTAACGATGTCTGCCAGAGGTTTGCCGATATCCGCATACTCCCCTACATCCACATAAAGATGATTGATGATGCCCGTGATGGGAGATTTTGGAAAACCATGATTATAGTTGACCCTGATTTGCTCGAGATCGGTCAGGGCCAGCGTGCGCTGGGTCTCGCTTTGATCGAGTTCTTCCTTGGCAATAATCTTGTTCTCATAAAGCCGTCGTCGTCGCTGGCACAGATCCTCAGCCAGCTGATAAGCCGCTTCGGCGTGGTCCAAAGCAGCCTTAAGAGCTGAAACTTCAATTTTTGCAAGGAGTTGTCCTTTTTTTACATGTTGCCCTTCGCGCGGGCCGATCCACTCCACCCGGCCGCTGGCATTGGCCGCCACCTGGACATCTTCATATGCTTCGGTTTCACCGGGTAGAAAGATGACGTCCCGCATGGTTACCGGATCGACGACCTCAACGGAGACAGGAATCGCCGGTGATTCAGCAGAATTGCTCTCGGTATTGGCCACACTTTCCTTATCATTACAGCCCGTCACCAAGGCGGCAAGAACGGTTATCATGACGATGATAAACAACTCAACAGCGGCTTTCATTTTACTTATTCCCTTAGTCCTTTTTTGTTTTCTCGAAAATCCTCCAAACCGGAATTCTTCACTATACCGACAATCCCTGAAAGGCGAGCTCTAATAACCTTTCCGGCCGTTTAGGGTCGGAACGCTCAGGCTGAATCTTCTCCAGATTCAAGCAATAATCAATCAGACTCAACACCAGAAAGGCAACCTCTTCCGCATCGGCTTTTCTGATCTCTCCCGACGATAAACCATCCGCATAAATCCGTTTAACGGCATCCACCATGTCAAGCTGATATCGTAAATAGTTGTACTCGGGTGCGCCCTGCGGGGGCCCGTATATGAGCCCGTGGATCATTTTATACAAACTTTGGTATTGCTGAACGCCCTCGTATACCCGCCGATAGAAAAAGATAAACCGGTCGAGTACCGTACCCGACGCGTCAAATACTTCACCCAGGATTTCTTGCTGAACGGCTGCAGCCCACTCCAGAATCGCATAAAACAGCCCCTCTTTGCTTTTAAAATAATAATACAGGACCGGTTTGCTTACACCCGCTTTTTCAACAATTTCACGCACATAAGTGCCAGCATAGCCCTTCTCAGCAAAGAGTTCGGTGGCGGTTTCCAACAATCGTTCCCTGGCATTATTCTCCAGAGAATTGATCCCAATTTCATTAGTCATAAACGTTAACTCCAAATCGCACGGAGCCTAATATTCCTAAAAACGTCACCTTTTAATTAAGTCCGGTGTGGTTGTCAAGATAATACCTACCTACCGGTAGGTATAAGCCTATAATAACATCTTTAAAACATTTTTCAAGGAATTATTGAGAGATTGCAGGTTCCCACAAATCTCACGAAAATCTAATTTGAACCTAAAAAACTGTGACTACGATACGCCGCATAAATTGTCCCTAAATGATAATTTTTTCGATATATTGCCATTCGCGAAAAATGATGTATAATGTATAGTTGTTGAACGGCGAATGAAGGCTCCCCGCAGTAAAGCTGACGGGGTATTGGGTTACAGGAAAAGATCTATTATATCACAGCAAACTGCGGGGAATTAGACCCAAGAAAAAGTAGTCTGTGCTTGCCCAGTTAAATAGGTGGAGAGCTTTGGTAGCAAATTTTCAATCCGATTATACTATTCTTAGTGTTTCCGATTATAGACGGGAAAAAT
>Ga0209536_100006154_pt1 | contig 18444 bp, 16 predicted proteins | sample DeeMarSeWOR28_12_FD_187461 | JGI IMG/M metagenome (GOLD analysis project Ga0209536, IMG submission 187461) | Marine sediment microbial communities from White Oak River estuary, North Carolina - WOR-2-8_12 (SPAdes) (version 2) | ecosystem: Environmental > Aquatic > Marine > Intertidal zone >... | reverse complement strand
TACGCACTTTACTGGTTTGATTACAAAGCAAGCTATGACGTAATGTTCGCAGAATTCGGATGGAACTATAGCAGACAAATAAACGTAGCTCTAAACAGGGGAGCAGCAACAATCCAGGACAAAGAATGGGGCATAATAATAACATGGACCTACAATAATCCACCATACATTGAATCTGGCCCTGACCTTTACAATGACCTAGTTTTTGCTTACGAAAATGGGGCAAAATATGTTCTGGTTTTTGACAGCAACGAATATTATACTGGCAGCATCCTAAAAGAGGAACATTTTGATGCCATGGAACAATTTTGGCAATACACCCAAGAAAATCCTCGAACTTATGATCACGAAAATAAACGGGTTGCTTTCGTTCTCCCAGAAGGTTACGGTTATGGTTTTCGAGGACCAGATGACAAGATCTGGGGAATATGGCAAGCAGATGATCTTTCATTTGAATTAAGCCATCATATCGGCTCTTTACTAGAACAATATGGAACTAAACTGGACATAATCTACGAAGATTATCCATTTAATTATGAGGAACAATATTCTGAAATCTATTTTACAAACGGCACATACTATGAACTACCTAGACCAGACCCTCCCCCTCCTACTGAAGACTTCATTTCAGTTTATGTTAGTGAAGTAATTGATGGAGACACATTCAAAACAAGAGAAAGATACACAATAAGATTAGCTGATATTGATGCTCCTGAAATTGGCGAAGTTGGCTATCTTGAAGCTTTAGAATATTTAGAATCACTTATTGAAAATAAAACTGTTATTTTAGACATAGACAACCAAACAGGAACTGACCAATATGGCAGATACGTTTGTCTTGTTTACGTTCAATACACACCAGATTTTTTCATAAATGTAAATCAAGCCCTAGTGGCTAGGGGACATGCCATTATTGAAGATTACAACACCAACGAGTTTGATCCTACGATTTGGACGCTGTATTCTCCAATAGAAGACATTCCAGAATTTCCTTTGTTCCTAGTAATTCCATTATTTTTTATCATTACACTGACTGCAATTTTAATAAAAAACAAAACCCAAAAAAAGAAAATCTAACAAAATTCTTCAAAAAGCTTCTAGGTTTGATTATATATTTAGATCAACCATAAGACTTGTTGATATGCAAAACAAACACATCAGCCTAACAAACATCATTCTTATGCTATTTTTAATAACTTTCTGGGGAAGCTCATTCGTAATCGTAAAAGCAATTCTAAGAGAAAACTTAAGCCCAACCGCCATCGCAACCTTCAGATTCCTTGTAGCAGGGGTCTTCTTCATAATTGTTCTTTCTCTAAAACGAATAAGAAATCCTTACAACAGAATTCTAGTAAAAAAAGAAGACGTCCCACTGTTAATCACTTTAGCTTTTTTAGGAGTCACCATCTTCTTCATAGCCCAATACACAGGCATCCAAATGGCAAACGCTTCAATAGCATCAATTCTCGTTTGCCTGCTATCACCTATTCTGATTAGCCTAATATCTGCATACACCTTCAAAGAAAAACTATCCAAAAAACAACTCCTCGGCATCACTATTGCATCAGTCGGAACATTAACAGTCATTCTAGGTGGAACACCTAACCTTCAAACAAACTCAACTTTTCTTGTAGGAAGCCTAATACTACTTTCGACACCAATATTATGGACCACCTACACGTTACTTGGAAAAAACATAATGAAAAAATACAACCCCTTCCTCATCGTAGCATACGTCAACATTCTCGGTGGACTATTTCTCATTCCCTTTTCTTTGGCCGAAGATTCCTTCAAAAGCATTCTTACTTTAAATAACCATGAATTACTGGCTATTGTTTATCTAGCCTTGACATGTTCACTGTTAGGCTATTTCATTTGGTTCTATGTAATGAAACACTCCAGCGCCGCAGCAACAAGCTCATTTCTTTTCGCTGAACCACCAATAACAGTAATATTCGCTTCAATATTCATCAAAGAAGAAATTACACTCTTCATAATCGGCGGAGCACTACTAATCCTAATCGGCATCTTCCTTGTTACGCGAAAAGAATTTTGATAAACTTTTTATTAATTTCAATTAACCTACGTTACCCACATTGGCAAGAACTTTTTTTCTTTTGATCGTTTTCATGTGGTATTAGACAAAGAATTTTCACTACCTCCTTTCCAATATTTCTAAATTGATGTCTCTCATTGGGGGAAATGAAAACAACATCACCACTCCGAAACAACTTCTCTTCTTCTCCAGCAACCACAAGCCCTTCACCTTCTAAAATGAAAACTTCATGTTCCCAATCATGAACATGCAAAGGAGTGTACCCTCCAGACTCTAACTCAAACAACCTCATAGCAAAATGTTCAGCGCCCATCTCCTTTGTAATCAGCCATCTAACCTTCACTTTGGAGCTATCACCCTGTGCATCCTTCGCTTCAACACTATCATAATGAAAAATTCTCATTTTACAGCCTCACCTAACACTATTATCCATTAGGATCTTATTAAAAAAATTAACTTATCCAACAAAATCAACAATTCACAAACAACTGAAAAAGCTTATAAGAAGAACAGATGAAAACAATAATTCAAGTTGAGCAAAAGATGCCTATAGCAGATATGCTCATTGCAGGGGTAACATTGAGACAACTATTTTCATTTATAATTAGACTGATTTCTTTAGTTCTAACTTTACCCATAAACCTATTGCATCTTGCGATATCTTCTGCTCAATGAAGAAAAAAGTGATTAAAATGGAAAAACTACAATTAAAACCAAAAATAATAACCATATCTTTGATTTTGTTGTTAACTTTCTCCCTGATGATTATTGCTTTACCACCAGTCACAGCGCAGGATATGCCAAGAAAAGTAACCTATGCATTTATTGGAGCTGTCCCTAACCCAGTTGGAATCAATCAACCCGTATTGCTGCACGTCGGCATCTCAGACCAACTATCTAGCACTGAATTGGGCTGGGAAAATCTCACCGTAACTGTTAGAAAACCAGATGGCTCAACCGAAACACTAGGCCCATTCAGAACCGATTCTACTGGAGGAACTGGCACAACATATACTCCAACACTGGTTGGATCATATTATTTACAAACACACTTCCCACAACAAACCGCACTTTTTGTTCCATTCTTTGGAGGAGACCCAGTAGTTCAAATTTTTGAAGCTGACGAAAGCGAAGAACTTGAATTAGTAGTACAAGCAGACCCAATAACATACTATCCAGAATCTCCACTACCAACAGAATATTGGACACGCCCAATAGATGCACAACACCGAGAATGGAGCAGAATAGCCGGAAACTGGGTCGAGATCCCACCAAATAGATTTGCTCCTTACAATGATGATGCACCCGAAAGCGCACACATACTCTGGACAAAACCAATAGAATCTGGAGGGCTTGTCGGAGGAAACCTGGGAAACCACGCCTATGCCGATGGAGACGCATACCAAGGAAAATTCGGAGCCTCAGTAATAATCAACGGAATACTTTACTATAACCGATACTGGACTGGCTTTGTTTCAGCACCTCCTCAACAAGGAATTTTTGCAGTTGATTTACGAACAGGACAACAACTCTGGTTCAAAAACAACACCAGACTAGCTTTCGGTCAAACATTCTATTTCAGTTCAGTAAACCAACACAGTGCATACGCATACATCTGGGAAACCATTGGCAGCACCTGGAAAGCTTACAATGCATACACTGGAGAATGGGTTTATACTATGGAAAATGTTCCAGCTGGCACTAACGTTTATGGTCCAAATGGTGAAATTCTAAAATATATAGTAAATTCCAGCAACGGATGGATGGCATTATGGAATTCAACCGCTGTGGCAAGTGGAGGATTCGGATTCTTTACACATAGTTGGGAACCTGAAGGATCAACTTATGATGCAAGCGCACCAAATGCATACTCATGGAACGTTTCAATACCCACAGATTTACCCGGAGTATCATACAGCGCTTTTGCTAACGAAATAATAATCGGTTCAAATGTTACTTCAGGAAGTTTTGGATTTCCAGCAAACGATCCTATCACATCTTGGGGCCTTAGTCTAAAACCAGGACACGAAGGACAACTTGTATTCAAAAAAACCTGGCAACCACCAGCAGGAAATATTAGTATCCAATGGGGCACAGCAAGCATCGACGATGGAATCTTTGTATTTGCAGGAAAAGAAAACAGAGCACTTTTTGGCTTTAGCATCGAAAACGGGAACTATCTTTTCACCACCGAAACCCAACCATACCTAGATTTCTATACCTTTGGAGAACAACGGGCAATCACACGAGCCATTTCAATCTCTGATGGAAAAATCTTCTCATGTGGAGTCGCTGGAATATTATACTGTTTTGATGCAGCAACAGGAACTACATTATGGACATACGAAGCAACGGACGTTTACTCAGAAATACTTTGGGCAAACAATTGGTGGATAAACATCATGTTTGTAACAGACGGGAAAATCTACCTTACTCACGATGAACACTCTCCAATTGATCCCAAACCACGTGGTGCACCATTCATATGCATTGACATAGAAAGTGGAGAAGCAGTCTGGAAAATAGATGGCGCCTTTCGAGGAACACAATGGGGCGGTAGCGCAATCATTGGAGATAACATAATAGCTACAATGAACACTTACGACACTCGAATATATGCTGTAGGAAAAGGTCCCTCAGCCATTTCTGTAGAGGTCCCAATCAATGTCATACCCCAAGGAAGTAGCATAACAATCAGAGGAATGATAACAGACATATCGGCTGGTACCCAATCTTCTGCTTTAACATCACGCTTCCCACATGGAGTTCCAGCAGTATCAGATGAATCAATGAGTGAATGGATGAAATATGTATACATGCAATTCCCAATGCCTACTCAAGTAACTGGCGTTGAAGTAATTTTAGAAGCAGTTGATCCCACAGGGCATTTCTTTGTAATCGATAAAGTGGTTAGCGACGGCGCTGGAATGTTCAAGAAGATGTGGAAACCAGAAACTCAAGGAGAATACACAATTATGGCTAGATTTGCAGGATCAAAATCATACTGGCCTTCATTCGCAGAAAGTGCAATAAGTGTAGGTCCAGCTCCAGAACCGTATCCAACTGTGACAATTCCGCCATATCCTGGGTATCAAGGACCATCAGCTTCACAAATAGCTCAGAGTGTAGTATCCTCTCTTCCAGAAGGTGTAAGTGCAGATGAAGTTGCACAGGAAATTCTAGCACAGATGCCTGAATATCCAGAAACACCCGAATACCGAACATCTGATATAATCATAATTATTCTCGTTGCAGTCGCCATAATTATTGGCATAGTAAGCTACATAGCACTAAGAAAAAAGAACTAAAACAAACACTTCCCCCCCTTTTTTGGGAAAAAATAAATTCTCTAGACACAAAATCAAATTATTATTGTAGTCACTTTAACACAATTAATTCATTTTCTGCCGCTTTGTTGCGTACGTTCTTTCCATTTTGTTTGCCTTGATTTTGATCGTGTTACAATCTTAACCACATCTTTATGTCTGAGATTGTAACTTTTTGGTAACCGGATTCCTGTTTTAGCATCAACTGCAGTAATGTAATCCTTCACTAGGCGCGTATGGATATTGTGCGCAAGATCAACCGGTGTTGAACCATCTGGCAGTAAGTACGCATCAGGAAGAACGTTGCCATGATGATCCATGAATTTTATTTCATCACTAACAGGAAAAACCATATTATTCTTTAGAAGTTTGAAAACAACAATATTAAGAGCTTGTTGAATTCCAGTTCTGATCCATTTTGCCATAACCCTTCTCTCAATATACCTCAAAGCTCCCTGCTGTTCAGGTGTTAATTTAGCATTCTCTTTTATTCTAAACAACTCTTGACCCGGAGCATAATATAATAAACCATTCTTCTCAGCTCTTCTAAGAGCCAATTCAGCCTCAGCACTACAAGCTGCAACAAAACCTCGACCATAATACTTGGTTAAAATTTCAAGATTATCCTCAGACGTAAGAATATCCATCTTATTCGCTAAAATCAGAGTAGGCTTAATGATAGGAAGCAAAAATGCAGCAAACCTAATTACTTGATCCAGATTCCAATCAACAAAAGACACATCTTTTAGTCCAGACTTCTCTAAAGCTTCAGAAACCTGAAAAGAACTAACTTTAATCCCAGAAATAATTTTCGTAATAGCCTCTATCAAAGATGAGGACGCTTCTTCTCGAATTATTGACTCTCTATTATTCTCTATTATCTCAGCAATCCATCTCTCAATTTCTGTTTCAACATCAATAGCATCTTGAAGAGGATTCCCACTTCCCGGTGTGGTAATTCTTCCTTCAACATCAATAGAACCTGAAGCGTCAACTACATGAATAAGCGCGTCAGCCTGTCCTATGATACTAAGAAAACGATTACCTAATCCTCTACCCATCCAAGCATCTTTTAATAATCCAGGAACATCAATAAGCTTGATTGGAACATAACGCCAACCATCTAAACAACTAGAATTCTGAGGATTATCCGTTACTTCCAACTCTTTGCAAACACAAATATCACAACAATATCCAGTACCCACATTAGGCTCTTTTGTTGTGAAAGGAAAATTAGATATTTTCGCATTCAAAAGAGTTGCAGCGTTAAAAAAAGTCGTTTTACCTGTATTCGTTTTCCCAATTAAACCAATAGTCAACAAGGAAAACACTCTCCAGTAAATACAGTGTTAATTTGTTATAATAATCTTATTACATATACCTAATCAGCGTTTTCGAAGCAAAAAATAACCTACTCCAACTAATACACAAACCCCAATCACGATAACAATTATACCTGACTGAACTTTAGAAAATGAACTTTGGCGGATATCAATTGACCAAATTCGCAAATCAGGATCACACAAACCACACTCCCCCATACAACCAACAGTTACAATTTCAACTATTCCATCTTTGTCAACATCACCAGTAATAAGATTCCAAGCAACAACCCCCTCACCAATTGTCCAATCCTTTGAATACTCTAGAGTCAAAGTATTATCTTTCCAACTCCAAACCCTGAGTTGAGCATGATCTGGAACAGATTCAGTGTTATTGAAACTTCCATAAACAGATGTTAATCCGCATGTAACAATCTCAACATCACCGTCATTATCAACATCATTAAGCGAAATCGATTTGATCTCAGTTATGTCTTCCGAAATCCACTCATGACTTTTTTCTAAACTAAAAACATTTCCATCCCAATTCCAGATTTTCAGTTGCCCATTAAACTTTTCGCCATCATAGGCCCATCCACCAGTGATAATTTCTTTAACCCCATCAGAATCAACATCTCCAATCTTCACATTATTAATAACAGTGTTACCCATAGGCAATCCACTTATTGTAACTCCGTAAACATCATCCACTAAACGCCATTCCTCATTGGTTTTTAAACTCAACTGTTCCCCATTCCAACTCCACACACGCAGTTGACCACTACTATTAGTCAAATCATTATCATAACCTCCAGTAACAATCTCCACATTACCATCACCATCTAAATCATTTGCAAAAACTGAATACGCATAAGATTCAGCTGATGCCCCCCACTCCATACTCTGCGATAAAGAAAGTTTATCTTCATTCCATTGCAAAATAGATAATTGAGCAAAAGACTTGTTTTCGTGTATAATTCTTCCAGCAGTTAAAACTTCTACAACTTTATCATTATCAACATCCGACACAAAAATTGAACTAGCAGAAATCTCTTCAAAAACACCTTTTTGGATAATGCTATTTCCATCATAACTCCATACAATGATCGCATTGTAACTACCTGAACTGTTAACTGTTGTTCCTCCGGTTATTATCTCAGACAAACCGTCATTATCAACATCACCAGCATATATTGAACGAATTGAACCTATCCAATCATGACTCTTTTCACAAGTAAGGTTTTGTCCATCCCAATTCCAAATCCTAAGGGGAGCTTCAAAACTAATTCTTGAACCATTTTCCATGTAATACATAAATCCCCCCGTAATCAGTTCTTCAACACCATCATTGTCCACATCACCTGCATAGAAGTTGTGTGTACCATAATTGCATGTTCCACCTTTTCCAAACGTCTCCCAATGTTGCTCCCACTCTAAAATAAAATCATCTGATTGAGCACCAATTTTCAAAAAGACAGAAAATACTATTACCAAAAACAAAAATAAAAACAAAATCGATCTATATCTAAATCTCATAAATTACCCATATCCGAAAAGCAACTATCCTTTTCAATCTAAGAAAGTAATAATAATTATTGATATATTAACTATTGCCAACTACTTTCTCGATAGACAAAAAAGAAAAATAAGCCTATTCAAAATGTTTGTAAAATGGTTTTAAAAAAAGTTACATGCAATATACTTTTTACTTTTAAACTACCGATGAAGCCAGCCTCTTCCGCCTTTCTTTTGAGGTAAAGTTTTCTCACTTTTTTTGCTTCTGAGTGGTTCATTAGCTTTCCATTCTCGAACACGTTTCTGTTTATTTAAGACAGTTCGAGCAAACTTCCCATATCCACCCACAGAAGGATGCACTAAATCCCAATTCTCACCATTTTGAATCTCATACGAACTTAGAATCTCTTTTAGGTCCACAGGTTTGAAATCTTTTGTAGCAACAATAACTGTCCCCTGATCAACACTTAGCAACGAATAATCTCTTTTTGCAATACCTTCAGCTCTAACCTTGTCGTCTATACGATTTCGCCAAAGCATCTTCCACTCTGCTTTAACATCATCCAAAGTAATCTTACACGCAGCCTCTTTTCCACTCTCAGACCCCCCCGAACAACTACTTCTCATAGCCATCACCTACATCCACCAATTGTTACCACTTATTCCCAGGAGGAATTTATCTTCAACATAATTGTATGCTGCATCCTTCCCAAAAACATTTCCTCCCAAATTACAAGAAAAAAGATAGAAACCTAAACAAAAAACGAAAAACCAAAACATCAGATAAATCATCTACGAAGGGGTATTAAGTTAAAATAAAAAGCACTATTTCAAACCTGATAATATTCTGAATTTATACTACTCCATTAAAACGTTTTTACTACTAAATAAACTCCTTAAAATATTATGTCCAATGCTCATCACTTTTCGTAAATCTCATATAAAATCTGACGCTGTTAGTCAATAGAAGAAAACTAGAATTAGTTTAATCCAAACTTATTTTGTGTTTATTAATAGTCGAAAAAAGGCATACAAAAAGAAATCAAAAAAGAACTACAAAATACTATATCTTATTCTTCTGTTGATAAAATCTCATCCTTTATGAACTCTTGGATACGCTTCCATCTGGGTTTTTTCTCTTCAATTTGTTTAACCTTGAATTTTGTTCCCGCTAACGCTCGTGAAATCCTTTCCAGGTTATATACTTCAAGTCTCTGAGCTTCCCTAACCATTGGACCTATCACTTTAATCATCTTTAAACCCCTTTCTGTGATAAAGTAAGCCTTCTCATTGTCATCCAAATTTTGTTCTCCAATAAGACCTCTATCATAAAGAAAATCCAGATGCTCAATCAAAATAGATTTACTTAAATCAACCTCGTCGATAAGCTGCTCTGCTTTCAAAGGACCCTTTGATGATAAAGAACAGAGAACCTCAACATTAACCTGAAGCTTTGATTTATGCAATATACCTACCACCTAATGATTATTTGTAATGTCTTTGAATTGTAACTAATTATATGAATTATGAAGCCAAAATCCACCTTCTGTTCAAAGATCATAAAAACTTAACACGTCTCCCATTCACACAGACACAAAACAAAAAATAACAAATACAAAAACAGATATCTAATAGAAAACAATGTCACTAGAAACCATCCTAATTATTACGGGCTTGCTGCTTAGTTGGAATCTATTTGTTATCCATTACTTAACAAAATATGTATACACCTTTGCATCACGATACTATGATATTCCAGCAGAATATGTAGGCCGAAAAATAGTCCACATTTTTAGTGGAGGAATAACTGCAATCCTAATTCCGCTATTATATGAAGGCTACTATTGGCTAGTAACAATTTCAGCTTTTGGTTTAGCCTTCTATCTTCTTCTTAGAAGACGAATTCAACCTTTGTACTGGTTTCAGATAAAAGAAAACATGTATGAAGTCCATTTTGCCTTTGCCTATGGAACAATTCTTCTAATCGGAGTATTATTTCAAAATCTACTAATTGGTTTGATTCCACTATTTTTTATGAGCTTTGGAGATTCAGCAACTGGCCTAATTCGAGCTGTAACTCAAAAAAGACACGTAAGATCATGGGAAGGCTCATTGGCAATGGTAATAATATGTTCAATAATCGGATACTCCTTTCTGGGAGTATATTGAATTATGGTGGGGGCAGTCGCTACTCTTGTCGAAAAAATTCCAGGAATAGATGACAACATTACAGTGCCAATTATTACTGCCCTACTTGTATACCTATATCCAACATTCACCTAAACATTGATTACACATCCTCGAAGATCACTAATCTGGATTGTTTATTGTACACATTTTCACCCCATAGTTAACAATTAATTCATTGAGCTGGATTGCTGTTCATTTTTAGTTATTTTTTCTATAACTTGAAGGGAAAACACATCCTTTCTTGGGTAAACGTAAATTACAATGATTATTTCAAATACAATTGTAAATGCGAGAAAAATTGTTAATGCTTGGATTAATCTGATTATAAACATGACTCCCCATGAACCATAGGATCCATACATTTGTGCAAACCAAGCCCAGAAGACCGGTTTACCAGTTTCAAAGTAAATGTTAATATCTATTAAGATCCAAACGAAAATTACCATTAGAACAGCGGCAATTATGCTCCCGTAGAGTGTTAAATTTTTCCAATCAGATGATATTCGTGAAGAACTCTCTATTTTTGTTCCTGATTCTTCGTTCAAAAGGTTAAATGAAATTACTTTTTTGGCACTAATAGGAAGAATGCCTCTGAGAGAGCCCTGTGTAACACAAATATGTCTAGATGGTTTTTCAGAGATTATTTTACAATTACTATCCCGAAGAATTTTTTTTAATCTAATGAATGTCTGCTCAATAGGGTAAGAAACAATGCTCGTTAACATGAAGATAACACTTGAAGGTTTCAATTGACGGATGATGAATTTAAGAATTATTTGACTATTGCATTATTCATTTGATATTTGCAGGTGTGCAAATCCTAGCATTAGATTTTTTAGAATTAAGCTTACACTAAAAAACTTTTTTAACAAAAAACCAAAGAACATTGGAAAAACAAAAAATTACATAAAAAAAAGAAACTTCACTTATTATTTGACTCTTTTGACGAACCATTACCATTTTTCGTGGATAAACGTTTTCCTGTCTTCTTAAACAAAGAATAAACTTTTTCAGTTTGATTTTTTAATGTACAAAAAATGTTTGATCCCATTTCTTTAAACCCTTCAGTTGTAACACCAAATGATTTTTTGTTATTTTCTGAAGAAATTTGTCCATTAACTCCATCTATTACGAATGTTACCTTTTTTTGTGTTTTAGTGTGAGTTGCCGTCACTCTGTACATCGGCTTAAAAACTAAAGCTCTCTCTGAAACATTAAACCGTTCCATATGTATAATCGAAAAATCTGTTGGCCGTTTAAAAATTTGGCTTTTTAATATTTCCACTTCTTTTTCAGCATTCAAACCCTCAGTTAATTTTTGATTAACAGATTCACTAAGAATTTCTTGTACATCTTCCTCGAAGGGCAAGTATGGAAGTAAATCAAGCCTAACTTCGTTCCATTTTTCATCAAAAACTATTCTTTTTCGTTCTTCATGATGGAAACGTCCCGTTCCTTCAAGCTCAAGAACTTTGTATGGAAGGTCTACTCGATTACCCAAGAAATTTGGCTCAAAATTTTTATTGCTAATTTTTAATATTTGCATTTCGTCATTGACTTTTATTGAATGACTCCACTCTTTTGAAAAATCGATACTATAAACACCATCTACAACTATATATGGTTCAAAATATTTGTCAATTGTATTTATTTCAGACTCTTCTGGTTTCGACTTTAAAAAGAAATACTTAGAGAACATTTGACTTTTTGCTTTTTCAGCCCTCTTTCTAATTGTCTTAATCTCAAAAGCTGCCCTAAAAAAAATAACTTTTCTGTCAACGATTTTTTCTTGAACATTAATTAATTTGGACACTAGGATCGACCCTTTTGTAAATCTTTTTTAATATAAATATTCTTTATGAATCCAAAATGTGTACTTCCTATTCATCTGAGTCAAATTCAATATTCTTTTTTCTATTTTGAACCAAACATGTTTCTTCAAAATTAACTCGACTAACTCACAGTCGAATTCCAATAAAATATCCTAGAATATTTATTCTCTACTGAAAATCTGTCATCTTCATAAACAATATCCAATTGGAAAGCATACTGAGAAAGAAGCTTTCTCGAAACATTCCAAATCTGCATCGATTTCTTATCTGATTTCCATAAACCCCATATAGAATCTTCTACATATCTCATTCCAAATCCATAATTATTTGGCAAAACCAACACATAATCGGCCTTTAATGGTGAATAATCTGAGTCAATCTGAATTTCCTGCCAAAACTTCTCTAAAGCCAAAAAATGTTCATCTTCAAGTACGCCATATTTGTTAATCTTTGGAAAATTAAAAACCACAATATACTTTGCTCCATTATCATAAGCAAAAACTAAATCCTCATAAAATTTCTCGCCGTCCTCCAAATATGGAGAATTATTAAAAGTCCAAGTCAAAATAACCCCCCAATCCTTTTCCTGCAATCTAGCAGCACCTCTAACTAAGGCTATATCTTGAATCCGACTATGATTCCATCCAAACTGAGCCAAAACAACATCGTAGCCTGCCAAATAATCAAACCAATATAGCGCATAGTCAGACGTAAAAGTTATAGAAGAAGTTAACTTGTCTTTTACTGTTACTAACCCTGGCATGCTTTGCCAGCTATCAACAAAATAGTTTGCCATCTCCTCAATACTTTTTGGGGTCTCACCCAAACTTTCATTCCACATTTCATTAATAGAATCAAGTAAACTACCTGCTGGCTCATCAAAAAAATAAACACCCAAAAAACTTGAACCCCACTTATTCTCCACCCTCTCAAGCCATAACCGCTGCCAATCAAGATCCAATTTCCCAAAATACACAATAAATGATAATCCAGCATCAAACGCATAATTACATATTTCATTTAGGAGTGTTTCGTTTTTACTAGCTGGACCAGATTGCACCACTAAAAGGTTAGTGTAAGATTTAACTCTATCAATAAGAATCTTAGCGTCAAACACTGAATCACCGCTGTAAGTGACTCCAACAAACAAATCATCATCCCTCCTGTCAGGAATTAAAAAAATAGGAACAACAAAAAAAGAAAACAACAAACATACAACCAAAATTGTAATTAAAAAAATCTTCTTCACTAACAAGACCTCTCCCAAAATATTGAAAACATTCCACTATCAACATTCTGATCTAATTGTGTGATATTGAATAAAAGTTAATTCTTAATAGACTTTTATAGTGAACAATTCAAAGGTTACTAAACAAAAAAACAAATGACTTTTGAATTTATTAAATTCATCTCAATAACAGTAATTATCATAGCATAGACTTTGGGAGTTGGGAAGAATCAAAATAGGAATACTGACAAATCAACCAGAACCCCTTAATGGTTTCGACTTAACTTCATATTACGTCAAATCCTGCACCGGAAAAATCAACAAACCGGCACCCAATTTTATTAATATAATAAGCTGTTTTGGAGACAATCAAACCGCAAGGAAAAAACCAGAATGGGTAGCCGTCTCAAACTCGGAAAAAGCAACAAGAACTAACAAATCTCACCGTTTTCTTTGGGACCACATTTGCCCAAATGTTGATGAATACAAATTCATGCTTTTTGACTTAATAACTGAAACTTTAAACACTCAAGTTGCTGGGATCCATTTAGATTGCATAGGATTTCCCAGAACCGAATACTGCACCTGTCCTCGATGCTGTGAAGCACAAAAAGAGAAAAACCTAGAATGGACTGAATGGAGATCAAAAGTAGTAACTGATTTTATAAAAGAAGCTTCAAAACTAGTAAAAGAAAATGGCAAAAGCTTCTCGGTAACATTATTACCTGATCCCTGTTTCGGAAAAGAAAGATATGGAGAAGATTTCCGTTCTCTAGCAAAATATGTTGATTTCTTTATTGTTCCAATGTATGATCTCGTTTACTCAACAACTTATTGGCTAGAAACACTAGCAATCGACTTTTGTAACCAACTGGAAAAACCCCTTTTTGTCGAACTATATGCAGCGAATCCTGGACCAAAACTTAAAAACCTTTTAGCAGCTATGATTGCAGTATCTGATTATGCAGAAGGAATTATTTTAGCTACTCACGACACTGTAAGGGCTAAAAAAATTCAAAAAAGTCTTACCACTAATAGTAATTTTATTGGCATTCAAAAAAACAGGGTTGTACAACCATAATTGGTGTTATCAAAGATTGGAAAGCAAAGATTCCCTGAATCCAACAAATTTAATTTTATGATAATATACATATTTCAACATAAAAAATCACTTCAGTTACGATCAATGTCACTATCAATAATTCATCAAAAATAATGTTGAAAAAATCCATTTTTAGTAACATAAAATGTTACTAATATCTAATATTGTATGAAATCTAAGGTGAAAACTTCTAACTATCCTTTGCTTACTATAATTAATAGGAATGTAAGATGTCAAAAATCCAAACCCCCCAAAAACCAACCGAACCATCAAAAAGAGACTATCTTCCAATGTGGTGCAAAGGAATCATGGGTGGCTGCGTGAACTGCGGTGGATGCATCTAATTGTAAAAAGCAAAAATTACCCTCTAACTCTCTTCTTTAATAAACCAATATAAAAACAACTGCCGAATATTCGTAAAAACCAATATCGACCCACAAAATTAAATAAAAAAAACCACATCCATTTATTTGGGTAATTGGATGTTAGTAAAAGCTATATTTGTAGTATTTTTTGTCCTATTTATTCTCATATCTTTCTTTATTGATTTGCCTCCAGGAACCTTTGTAACTGAGACACTAAATCTTTCCATAACCAATTCTGAGTTGATTACAACCAACCTATTCAATGGAATATTTTTCGCAACAATAATGGGATTAATAACATATGTATATGCCAGAAAAACAAAACCAACCTTAACTTATACCTCACAAAAATTAAGTACTGATTATGAAATAGAAAAATTGTTAAACGAAAAAACAAAGTTAGATTCCAGCTCGAATTTAACGCAAATAAAAGGGATCGGCCCAAAAAGCGCTATAGAACTCGAACTTGCAGGAGTAACAACTATAGCAGATCTGGCAAAACGGTCACCACAGCACCTAGCAGAAAAAACTGGAATACCCATAACCAGAATATCAAAATGGATTGTCGAAGCAAATAAACTAACAAAATAAAAAACGGAACAACTTTTGCTATTATAGGTAAGATAAAAATTGACGGATAATTACAAATTAACAGTCGATTTCAATCATTTTATATTGACATGCCAGTTCTAACTCATATTCGAATTGATCTCTATTATTGTTTTGTTTGTTATTGAATAATTTTTTAAACAATTTCATATTATCAGCTCCGACTATCTAGTGTATATGGTTACTTAATATAATCCTTATTTTGGTCTCAGACTTATATCAAAATCCGAAATATATCCAAAAAAGAGCAAGTTGGATGATTAGCTTTTGAATTAATCTTTTCTATTAGAACTTCACAGGATGCTGAACTACTTTAAGTTTATAACAACTAAATGCGTCTATTTTCCTAAATTTGGGGGTTAACTATCTGGTGAATAAGATTCTTGTTATAGGTTCATTATTTCACAGAGAAGCAGATACTATTGAATGGACACGATCTTTTCGTGATTTAGAAAAATACGATTACCTAATAATTGATCTAACTTGCTTTCCAAAAAATTTTCCAAAATCAATATTCAATAACATTGGTATATTGAAACGAACATCTCGCCTTTTCATTCTGGATGATAAAGAAATCTTCTGTATTATGGAAAAACCCTTCAAAATTTTATTTAAACAAATTCCCCTAAACTACTCATGGATGCCTTTTCCGCAAAAACTAACAGTTAGGCCGATGCTTCTAGGAAAGACAATACACATAACTAACCAAAGATTCACTGATTACTTTCAATATGTCGAAAAATGGGATAACGAGCTTTTCTGGGAAAAGACAGAAAATTGCATTTTCGAGACAATTGCAGTAAACAAATCCCAGAACCCAATTGCAGCTACAATAACAATGATTAATCGCGGAAAAATTCATTTTTTACCAAAAACGTCAAAACCAGTCTTTCCGAAGACAATAAAACTATTGATAGATTTAACGAAAAATAAAAAGTAAAAAAACATAAACGCAAAAAAACTGAATAAATTAAAAATGAAAAGCTAAGTTCTCAATTTATATTCCTCAAGTCGGGCAACAATAGGATCCCATCTAACAGGATATTCTTTTATCAATTTCTTTTTGACATTCTTGACTTTCATATTACCCACAAATAATTACATCGTAAGACTAAATATAACCCATATTTCCAAAATAAACATATATCACAAAACAAACAGTTACGTGCATCGCAACTAATCTTCCATAATTAATCTGGCCCCAGAACCCGAAAACCTTGACTCCTTAATTTTGTTCTGTGCATTAGTTTTCAAATTACTGATCACTTTTAAAGTCATAAAAATCAAATTAAATATATGGTTTCACATGACATAATATTTAATATATGCTTTTGCGGTAATACAAATGAGAATTAATGCCGCACTTTCTTAAAGAAACAATTACTAGATTCTCTCCAAGAAATCTAAATCAAAAAATAATAACCATAACAATACCACTTATTCTAATCCTATTACTATCAAACATGGCTCTAGCACAAACAACCGAACACTCATTCGAACTCCTAAACCAACCAAACGGATCCAAAACATACCAATTAACAATATCGATAACTCAAACCCTCTACGAATACTATACAAGACAAAACCACCAAATACGGGACAACGCAGATTTGGCAAAATTCGTTACTCCATCCCCGCTAAAACCTGTAGCAAACGATCTATGGACAATCTACAATAACCCTGAAGACTTCGCTAACGGAGTACTAATGATCACACATCAAATCCCGTATGAAGGAAGTGCCCCGCAAAAATATCCAATAGAAACATTAAGCGAAAACATAGGAGATTGCGACCTTTTCTCATTTCTGGCTGCTTCAATAATGAAAGCAGGAGGACTAGATGTTACTCTATTACTCTTTGAACAGCAAGAACACATGACAGTTGGAGTACATCTAACCGAACCACCAACCAACTCCAGAACCCCCGCCTCCTATTTTACTTATGAACAAAAACCCTACTACATAGCAGAAACCACGGGTAATTATGAAAACGGATGGCGCGTCGGAGAATGTCCTGACCTGGTCCAAGGAGCATCAGCACAAGTAATCCCTTTAAATTTAATGGAAGAAGCACCATCCCCAGATCAAGTTTCCTCAAGCTATAACACACCTCAATATTCCTATCTGTTGATATCTGCCTCAACAGAATTTGCAATCGCCCAAAACGATATTCAAATAATGGGATCTCTATCTCCCTCTCTGGAAGGAGAAAACATAACATTATACTTTAGCTCATACGGATCCACACTAAACAAAATTGCAACAATTCAAACCAACTCTATTGGCAGTTTCTCATATACTTGGAATTCTCCACCTGGAGGAATTTACTCAATTAGAGCAAACTGGTCTGGAGATGCAAATTACATTGGTTCAGATAGTAGTATATCTAGAATTGTCATTGTACCTTTTGAATGGTTAATTATGGGAGGTACACTGATTTTGTTTTTAGCCATTCTTGTTATTGTTGTTCTAGCAACTAGGGGAAATGGTACTCCCAACATAGAATCATATCCGGAATGGGATTCCGATGAATACGATTATTAGCCACCTTGCAAAGAATCATTCTCCACTTTAACCTGAAGCAAAATACGCGTATTTTTATGGAGGAAAAATTTTTGCATATAGCTCAAATAGGAACTGGACGAGTTGGACGACCCACAGCCTACACAATATTGTGTTCTAATTTAGCAGATAAATTAACTGTTTGTGATATTAAACCCGGATTGGCAAACGCCTTTGCCGAAGAGCTTAGACATGTAACGGCAAGTTTAGGTATCGATGTTGAAATAATTGCTTGCGAAAAGGCTGAAGATGTTAAAGAAGCAGAAATAATTTTGATCTCTGCAGGAAAACCTAGAACACCGGGTGTTAAAATGACCCGAAGGGATTTAGCAAATGAA
>Ga0209536_100006153_pt1 | contig 18448 bp, 21 predicted proteins | sample DeeMarSeWOR28_12_FD_187461 | JGI IMG/M metagenome (GOLD analysis project Ga0209536, IMG submission 187461) | Marine sediment microbial communities from White Oak River estuary, North Carolina - WOR-2-8_12 (SPAdes) (version 2) | ecosystem: Environmental > Aquatic > Marine > Intertidal zone >... | reverse complement strand
TGATGTACTGGGCTTCCGTGACGACCTTGTCCCTCAACAGCTCCTCAACCAGCGGATGCAACAGTGTCATGTCGGCCTGGTCCAGCTCGATGTCCAGGCGGTCCTTCTCCTTGACAAGAATACGTATGTTCATCCGATCACTCCAATGCTTCGATGTCGGGGGTAAATACTCAATATCCTTATAGTTTGTGCCCGAATGGTCATTGTTTGGACTATTGAATAATGTCAACATCCGGAGACACATTCTATGACAAATCAATACAAACGTTTTTCAGCTTCTCCTACAATCATGCCTTGTGGCCAGCGCATCCCCGTTCTCGAGGAAGGTGATACTCAAGGCAGCACCGGCGCTCCTGCTGGCATTGTTCATTTTCATAACCCTGATGCTCGTCGCGCAATACACCGAGGCCGTCTTCCTCGTGGTCATCCTTTGGGTCGCCCTGCCCGTGATGGCCATCTGGCTTTACAGGAAGGTCAGGGACCGTTTTACATAAAAAGAGTGACAGCCATCTGTGCACCAGTAGTTGGGGCATTCATTCAAAGCCGAGGAGAGCTTTGAGAATCCGCACATATAGCGCCTGAAGGGTAACTTCCAGCTCTGTTAAAAGCAAGCCACAATAAGCTGGTAGTTTACGCCAGGGGTTCCCTGATATCCGGCACTTTCTTCTCGACGACGCCCGATTTCCATGACCCGGTGGCGGCCCAGGCCAGTGCTATCACGGCGCTGGCGAAGTTGCTCACACCGAGACCGAGCCAGATACCTCCGATACCCCAGCCCAACACGAAACCGAACAGGTAGGCCAGCGGCACCCTCAATCCCCAGAGGCGTATCAGGCCCATTATCATGCTGGGTATGGTCCTGCCGGAGGCGCGGTAAGCCGCCTGCACGCTGTTGAATATGCCGAATCCGATTATTGATATGCCGAAGGTGATCATGAAGGTGTTGCTGTAGGCTATCACGTCCCTATCGGGGATGAAGATGCTGTACAGCTGCTCGTTGAAGATATAGAAGAACGTGGAGCAGGCTATCAGGAAGACCGCCGCGACCAGAATGGTCCTGTTCAGTATCCTTTCTGCTCGCTTTATCTTGTTGGCCCCGAGATTCTGGCCTATCATCGCCGTGGAGGCCATGGCCAATCCCATCGTTATGATGAAGACTATATTGATGACGCGGGTGCCCACACCGTGCGCCGCGAGGACGTCCGTCCCATAGTACGCCACAAAGCTCATGATGAAAACGAAGCCAAGTGCAACCATCGACTGGCCGGCCGACGCCGGGAGGCCCACCCTTAGTATTTGCTTCACCTTTTCCTTCTGAAGTTTCAGGTGTTTGAAGGCTATCCTTAGGCTCTGCCTGCCCCAAAACAGGACATAGATGCATATGGCTGCACCCACAGCCCTCGATATCACGGTAGCTATGGCCGCACCCGCGACCCCCAGCTCAGGAAATGGACCGATGCCGATTATCAGGAAAGGGTCCAATATCAGGTTTATCACGACGCTTACCGCGGAAATCAGCATAGGGGTCTTTGTATCGCCCCAGCCCCTCATCACGGCGGCAAAGGACTGGATAACGAACATGAAGGGCATAGAAATGAAAATTATCTTTATGTAAACCGAGGAGTTCTCGAAGACCTCCGGCTGTGCGCCCATGAAGTCCAGCACAAGGTCGGCCAGCAAGATTCCGAGAATGCTGACGGAAATCGCGATCAGCGACATGATGACGAGTACCTGGCCGGCGGAGCGTTTCACCTCGCGCTTGTTCTTCATGCCAGTGTACTGTGACACGAGAGACGTGCCGGCGACAGCCATCCCTCCCGCGAAGGAGACGAAGAAGAACACCAGGGGCCAGGCAAGCGTTGTAGCGGCCACTCCGACCTCGCCCACATACTGGCCAAGCCAATAGGTGTCGGCAAGGGAATAGCACATCTGGAAGACGTTCGTCAGCATCAGGGGCAGGCCGAGGAGGAACAGGGTTTTCACGATCGGTCCTTTCAGGATCAACCTCTGCATCCTCTTGGTCGATGTGTAATGATTGCTCAAATACTGGCCTCCTTCATCCGTCCTCGCCGAAGGTGAATATGTAGGTTAATAAAAGTGCGCCGCTCATCGAAAAGGGTCGCGCTGGTAGTAGGTCCGATTGGCTGTCAATACTAACATGAACCGAACCGACGGCCTTCCCTTGATAACGCCATTTTATAACCCTTCATTACATCCTCATCCGATGGCCTTCAGGCTTGTAGACACCGACCTCTGCTCCCCACCATTCTCCGCGGCCGCAGACGAGGCCATAGCGTCGGCCAGGGCAGAGGGCATCGTGCCGAACACGCTTCATTTTTACAGGAGGGAGAAGGCCACGGTGTCGCTCGGTTACTTCCAAAGCGCCAAAGATGACATAGACCCGGAGTTCTGCCGCGCGAATGACATATCCGTCATTAGGAGGGCGACCGGCGGCAGCGCGGTGTTCACTGACGAGAACCAGCTGATCTACGCGCTTGTCGTTGGGGAGGACGAAGTGCCGGAGGGCAAGCACGAGACCTATGAGCTGGTGTGCTCTGCCATCGTTGCCGGATTGGCCTCGCTGGGAGTCCAGGCGGTATACAAGCCCATAAACGACATCCTCGTAGACGGGGCCAAGCTATCGGGCAGCGCCCAGATGAGGCGCCGTGGGGTTGTGCTGCAGCACGGGACCCTCATCCTTGAGGTTGACAGGGAGATGATGAAGGGGGCTTTGAAGGCCGACCCGGAGAATATCTCCAAGGTGACATCCCTGGCCCGGATACTGGGGCACCGCCCCCAGGTCCAGGACGTCAGGGCTGCGCTGCTCAGGGGCTTTGAAGGGGTCTTCGGGGCAAGGTTCGAGCCGGGAGAGCTCAGCGACCGCGAGAACGAGTTGATATCCAGACTGATCGCGGAAAAGTACGGCAGTGACGACTGGAACCTGAAGAGATAAGCTGGATGTTGGCGGTGGGAAATCCGAGAGCTCTTCCGAGCAATGGGAAATCCAAGAACTCTTCCCTGCAATGGGAAATCCGAGGTCCCATCCAATTTCGTATACATCGTGCGAACAGGATAAACATTAATATCCAGGCCGTAATCGAGATACGATGGACTACCTGTTCCTCATCAGCGGCATCGTGGGCTTCGGTCCAGCGCTCTTCCTCATCTGGTTCAGCATGAGGAAGTACTCTTATCCATACATAGAGGGGTCGGCCTTCGAGGACCGCCGGGTGTTCTTCTTGCTGGCCGTGGGCATGGTGTTCGGCACCGCGCTCGTCTGGCTGGAGAGGTTCTTCTATGAATACTTCGCCTGGACTGATGCGGATAACAACTTCAACTTCGACCTGGGCATGTTCATCGTCGTCTTCGTGCTGGCCTTCGTGATAATGGAGAGCCTGGCCAAGTTCATCGTGCTCAACTGGAAGACCTACCAGGGCAGGTTCGACAGCGTCTTCTACGGCATCTCCTTCAGCGCGGGTTTCGCGGCCACTGCCATGATAGGCCACATATACTGGGCTGTGAGCCTTTCGGATACGGCCTCTGACCCCATGTGGTGGGTCAGCATCGTGCTTTTCTCGGTCTCGCTCTCACTTATGCACACGACGGTCGGGGCCAACATCGGCTACGCGTCCATCAAGCTCCAGGGCCTCGGCGGCCTCCCAATGGCCATCATGCCGCACATAATCTTTAATCTGCTGATGTATATCTGGTTCGTGCAGAGCCCCTGGATATTCCTTGCCCTGGCTCTGCCAATTACCGCCTACTTCTTCAGGGGAGTGTACCTCTACACCATCCCGGAGGTGCTGCCCGAGGAGATCAAGAAGGAGATCAGGCGCAAATCCAGAGGTGATAGGAGATGACCCAGAGACCGCCCCCGCCACCGCCGGACGATTACTATCATTACGAGGAACCGCCGCGAAGACGCCCAAAAAGGAGACGCTCCATAGGCGGCATACTCGTGCCGCTGGCCGTGCTGATCGTGATATTGGTTCTCCTGTTCTCGCCCCTCGGTGACATCCTGTTTTCAAACATGTTCGGCTCCCGTTACCCTGCCTATGCCGATTTCACGGTCATCAGGACGATGAACCTCTACGTCTCCAACGGCGAGATAGAGTATACCCTGGACATACCCAAGCCAGTGAGCACCACCGGCTCCTCGGGACCGGTCCAGGTAGTCGAATCCGTCGTACCGACACCCTCTGCCACAGAGTTAACTGAGTACGGAACCACTTGGATGATATGGTCCGGCACTACCACGCAAAACGTGGCGGTCCAGGTGACTTACGACATGACGGTATACACCCAGATCTGGGACATCACGACCGAGGATTCGGGGGCGCAGGGCGACATACCCCAATCACTGATCGATAGCCAGACAGGGGACGAGTGGGCGATACTCAGCGGCTCGGGAAGCTCCACCGGCCAGTACAGGATTTGGCCCTCCAACCCGCAGATAGGGAACCTCGCGGCGAGCATAACAACGCCCGGGGCCCCAGTCATTGACAACGTCAGGGCCATATACGATTACCTGAGGTCGGCGCTGTCCTACTCGACGGGCTCGGGAGGCAGCCCCAAGGGCTGTCTGCAAACACTGTCCGACGGCATGGGCGACTGCGACGACCAGTCCATCGTCTTCTGCTCGCTGTGCAGGGCTGCGGGGATCCCGGCATGGCTGGTCTTCGGAGGTTTGTACGACGGCAGCACCTACTCGTGGGGCGGGCACGCCTGGGCCGAGGTCTACATACCCCTGGCGTCAGGCGGCGGGGAGGAAGTGACCGTGGACATAGTGAACGGGGAGTTCCTCGTGCGCAACTGCAACCGCTTCCAGGAATGGGAGAGCGACGGGGTCAGCGAGCACCTGTCAGAGTATTATTACCTTCTCAGCCACGTGCCCACCGGCGGCTACCCAGACCTGAGCGTGTCCTTTGTCGAGGACTATACGGGCGCCTACACTGTCTCCTCGGAATCTGTCGGATGGATCTGCGGGCTACTCCTTGCGCCGACCGAGGAATGAACGCTTGTCCTTCGTCCTCTTCCCCCTTTCTTCTATACTCTCCAGGTCGGCGTAGATGTCCCGCTTAGCATAAGGTTCCTTCTTCACGGGGCCGCCGTTATCCCCACCGGGTACGCCTTCCGTGACCGTAGTCGCCATCGCGGCCTTGGACGCCGACAGTACCAGCGGAGGGCGCGGGGCTGGCTTGTTATCACTGGATGCCGGCTTCGGTGCCGGCCGGTCGTTGGAGGCCTTCAGTCTCCTGCCCCTGTCCTCGATCTTCGACAGATCCTCGTATAGGTCTCTCGGCATGCGCCCCTCCTAAAAAACGAGAGTCTTCCCTGTTCTCATGGTAGATAGGTCGGAAGAGGTAGATATAGCTTTCTGGGCGATATACGATAATGTAAATTCTCCCAAGAACGCGGATGACAAAAAAAGACGGTTTTCACAGAATTAAAAAGGTTTTTATGGCTGGGGTATTTGCCCTAGACGATGTTCAATGAGATATCCGAAATCTTGGACGCCGGGTTCGACGGCAAGGAGGCCGCAATAAGGGGCTGGATACACAGGACCAGGAGCAGCGGCAAGATAGTCTTCGCAGTTCTCAGGGACCATACCGGCGTAGTCCAGGTCACCGTGAAGGCCGGTAACCTCCCGGATGCCGAGTTCGAGGACGCGGTCAAGGCCCTTGTCGAGACCTCGGTGGAGGTCAGGGGAACGGTCAAGAAGGACGACAGGGCACCAGGCGGCTATGAGGTCCTGGCCTCCGGATTCAACGTGAAGAGCTTTGCACAGCCGTATCCCATCACCAAGGACCAGAGCGAGGAATGGCTGAGGGAGCAGAGGCACCTCTGGGTTCGCTCGAGGAAGATGACCGCCATCATGAAGGTCCGCTCCACTATGACCGGGGCCATCCACGACTTCTTCAGGTCCAAGGGTTACCACGAGTTCACACCGCCGATATTCACTCCCAACGCCTGCGAGGGAGGGGCGACCCTCTTCGAGGTCAAGTATTACGACCGCGAGATATATCTGACCCAGAGCTGGCAGCTGTATGCAGAGGCCATGGTCTTCGCTCTGGGCAAGGTCTACGACAACGCGCCCACGTTCAGGTCCGAGAAGTCAAAAACCTCCAGACATCTGACCGAGTTCTGGATGGCTGAGATGGAAGCTGCCTGGCTCACCTACCACGATGTCATCGCCGTGGCAAAGGAGGAGATCAAGTTCATCATCGAGCGGATACTCGAATACAACCAGGCCGAATTGGAGCTGCTGGAGGTGGACTCGGTCAAGCTCGCCGGGATGCTGGAGAAGGACTGGCCCACCATCACGTACACCAAAGCGCTGCAGATACTCAAAGAAAAATCCGGCATGGACATCGAGTGGGGGAAGGACCTGAGGACGGTCGAGGAGGAGGAGATAATGAAGCACTTCGACACCCCGGTAGCGGTGGTCCAGTACCCCAAGGCTATCATGGCCTTCTACAAGCCGGTGGAGGAGAATCCCGATGACGACCCGCCCGGGCCCGTGGCCAAGTGCTTCGACATGCTGGCGCCCGACGGCGGCCTGGAGATAGTCGGCGGCTCGGAGCGGGACACCGACATCGAGCGCCTGATCGCTTCCCTGGAGGCGGAGGACGAGGACGTGAAGAACTACGACTGGTACCTCGACCTGCGGAGATATGGTTCGGTAGTCCACTCCGGCTACGGCCTGGGCGTGGAACGAACCCTCCAGTGGATACTCGGGCTGGAAAACATCAAGGACGCCATCGCCTTTCCTAGGACCATGACCAGGGTGAGTCCTTAATTTTATTAGCAGCTGTTTTCATCATATTAAAAATATGTTCCGCCATACCTAAATTAAATAATTCATTCTCCAAGCAGCATTAACCAGTATGTCAACAGAGTTTGAGGGGGCACGAGGTATCAGCATCCTAACGGAGGGGCTTCACCTCATGCCCTTTCCTCCATCAATGCCCGTCCAGTGCTTCTCTGACCTTCTCCCAAATATTCTGTAATGACTCTGAAATCATACCGTTCGAGTACTCCGGCACTGTAATGCCGGCGACCATTGCACGGGTCGCCGAGTCATCATAAGCGATCCGCCCCACGACGGATATTCCCTCCGAGTCGCAGAATCGCATGATCTGATCGGTGTTCTGCTCGTTGATGTCATGCTTGTTTATGCAAGCCAGGATCGGCACCTTGAAGTGCCTGGCAACCTCGATTATCCTCTTGGCGTCGTGGATGCCGGAAAGGGTGGGTTCGAAAACGACCAGCACCATGTCCGCACCGGTTATCGCTGCTATCACGGTGCACCCGGTACCGGGCGGGCCGTCGATGATGATCAGGTCCTTCTTTGACGCCTCCGCGACCTCCCTGGCCCTCTGCCTGACCAGCGCCACCAGCTTCCCGCTGGCCTCCTCGCCGGCGTGTAGCTTGGCGTGCACCATCGGACCGAACCTCGTGTCCGAGACGTAGGCCTCGCCGGCGTTCTTCTCCACCATTGTGATCGCGCCTGCCGGGCACACCAGTTCGCAAACCGCACAGCCCTCGCACCTGTCCTGATGAAGCGTGAGGTCAGCATCGATAGCGCCGAACCTGCAATTATCAAGGCACAGGCGGCATTCCGTGCATTTGGCATCATCCTTCCGGGCCACGTCCAGGCCGCTGAACTCCTCGGTCCTTCTGACCTCGGGCTGTAGGAGGATGTGCATGTCGGCCGCGTCCACGTCCGCGTCCGCGATGACGGGATCTTCTGCCAACGCTACCAGTGAGGCCGCGATGGTGGTCTTTCCGCAGCCGCCTTTGCCGCTGATTATCGTCATTTCCCTGGGCATGATGCCACACCTCCCGACGAGCTGCCGGATTCAACGACCCGGGAAGACGCGTCCTTCATCGGGCCGCGCCCCCACATGAAACCGCCAGGGTTGACGTCCCGGGTATATGTTCCATCCATCAGACGGCCTCCCTGGCCCTTTCGAAGATTTCCATGAATAACTGTTGAAATACGGGCAGGCCCTCAACGATGGGGACGCCCTTAGAGTACAACCTGGCTATCCTGATGTCGTTGGGTATTTTAGCCAGCAAGGCGATGCTCTCTTCGCTGCAATACTTCTCAACACGGTCGTCGCCTATCCCGTCCCTGTTGATCACGACCCCGAAGGGTATGTCCAGTTCCCGGACCACGTCCACGGTCAGCTTAAGGTCGTGAAGCCCGAAGGGAGTGGGCTCGGTGACGAGTATGCAGTAATCGGCATCCCTCATCGCCTCGACCGCGGGGCAGGCCGTGCCAGGTGGTGAATCGAATATTACTGTCCCATGATTGTTAACCAGGCTCTTCAAATCTCTTATGATGGGCACTCCAAACGGTTGACCGATGTCCAGCATTCCGTGGTACAAGGGCAGGTCTGGCTTGCCGCCCTTTTCGATGACGCCGACGTGATGCTCTGTCTCGCCTATAGCACCAGCCTGGCAAACCAATTTGCAGCCGCCGCAGCCGTGGCACAGCTGCTCGAAGAACAACAGCCTGTCGGAGATGACGGCGATGGCATTGTACCTGCAGAAATCGGCGCACTTGGCGCAGAGTGTGCATTTGTCAAGGTCGAATATCGGGGCAGGTATACTCACGTCCCTGAGCCTGCTCATCGGCTCCCTGAAGAAAATGTGGCAGTTCGGCCCCTCCACATCACAGTCTATGAGCATCGCGTTCTCTATGCTCAGCGCGAGGTTGACTGCCAAGGTGGTCTTGCCCGTTCCGCCCTTGCCGCTGGCCACAGTTAATCTCATCATCTTCCCTCGTCACACCCGTCTGTCTGCTGGTAAGTTCTTCTGGGCCGATTCGCCTATTCCCGGTCGCAATGACCGTGATTGTGCCCGTGGCCGCCTTGACCTCTGAAGGCGTGTTGGGCGCACGCTGTCTCGTCCGTGGCCCGGTGAAGCTGGCCACTTTGCCATAGTTTGATAGCGTCCTTCACCTTGCCGGAAGCGCCAACGAAGACCATGATGCCATGTCTTTCAAACATACTGATGGCCCTTCTGCCAAGACCGGCGCAAATCATCACGTTCACGCCTTGCTCGGCCAGCAGGTCCGGTGGGTACCCGCGACCGCCCATGTGCTCGCTCGTATTCTCGATCACCTCCACCTCGTTGGTCTCGGTGTCGAATATCGTGTAGGTGGGCACACGACCGAAGTGCTCACCAACCGGGGCGTCCAAACCTCCTTCTCCTGATGACGGGACACTCACTTTCACGTCAACAACCTCCTCTTCCGCGTCCACCGCCCCTTACCTGACCCCCCATACCCTGATGGGGACCCGAGGTGGGCGCTTTCGTTTCTATCAAAGTCCCTGCCTGATATTTCACAAAGGCCTCCTTCACCGTGCCGGAAGCGCCGGTGATCACCCGTATCCCGGCGGCCTTCAACGTGCTGTACGCGTTAGGTCCTATGTCACCGGTTATCACAATGTTAACGCTATGGTCGGATAGCATCTGGCTGGCGAGGATGCCCGCACCGCCCGAGGCAGCGGCGCTTTCGTTCGATATCGCTTCGTGTTCACCGGTGTCATTGTCCAGCAGCACGAAGAACTGGCACCTGCCGAACCTCGGGTCAATCTGGGATTCCAGGTTGTCACCCCTGGCACTTACTGCGATTCTCATGACCTCATCCCATGTCCTTGATGGCCATCTCGGCCGCGTTCACCAGCTGATAGGCTATCGGCGACGCCGTGACCGCCGGGTGAGTGCCCAATTGGAACGTGGCTATGTCGTCGGCCGTCATTCTCTTCTGGATGCAGGCGCTGATGGTGTTTATCAGCTCACCCGCGCTGGGACCTCCCCTCACCTGGCCACCGATTATCTCGCCGGTCTTCTTGTTGAAAATGAGCTTCACCTTCATGTTTGCCATGCCGGGCATACCGCCCGGGTGGCGGTTGGGTGCCTCCGCCTGACCGGTCACCACCTCAAAACCGCCTTCCTCGGCGGACCTCTGACTGAGACCGGCCATGCCGAATGTCAAGTCCCCGATGGCAGTGGAGAACACGCCAAGGGTTCCGGGGTTCTCCCGCCTTGTACCGTATAGGTTGGCGCCTGCGATTCTCGCCTCCATCGTCGCGATCGAGGCCAGCTTGAGCCCCGATGGATTGCCGGTGAAGAACGACCTCTTGCTGGTGCAGTCCCCGCACGCGAAGATGTTCTCGTCAGAGGTTCTCAGCGTAGAATCAACAACAATGCCGCCCTTGTCCACCTCAAGTCCGGCGGCCTGCGCGAGCTCCAGATTGGGCCTCACGCCCACGCCGACTATCAACAGGTCGGCCTTGAGCTCCCTGCCGTCCGAGAGCCTCACACCCGCGACCTCGTCACCGCCAAGTATCTCCTCCAGCTTTACACCCGTAATCAGTTCGATGCCCCTTTCCTTGAGGGCTTCCTCTGCTTCGACGCACAGGTCCTCCTCGAAGGCCAGCATCAGGCAGTGTGGGAGCAGTTCAACTACGGTAACGTTCACGTCCCTGTTCTTCTTGCACTCGTCAGCGAATTCCACGCCGATGAAGCCGCCGCCCAATATCACGATGTCCTTTGCCTGGTTCACCTTGTCCAGCAGGTGCTGCAGGTGCCCCACATCCTTCTTGATCGTGAAGACGTTGCCCTTGTCAAGACCAGGTATGGGCAGCTCCAGGGGCAAAGAACCGGTTGCCAGCACCAGCTTGTCATAATTCACGGTCTCGCCCCCCGCAGTGGTCACCGACTTGCTCTCGCGGTCGATGGCCATTGCCTCGTCAACCAGCAGGTCTATGCCGTTGCTCGTCAGCACGCCGTCGGGTATCAGGTTGTTCTCCGGCGAGTTCACCGTCCCGTAGATGTACGGTATCCCGCAGGGTATCTGCACCTTTTCCTCCTTCCTGACCAGCAGCACGTTCTTGTCCGGGTAATGCCTCCTGGCCGTTATCGCGGCCGGTATTCCGGCAGCGCTTCCTCCTATCACTACTACGTCCGCTTGTTTCATATCATACCTCCTCTACCTTTTCAATAATTCTCCGGAACGCCTCCACGGCTCCGGAATCCGATCCTGACGTGATGAACGGGCGGCCTGCGTCAGACCTCTCAACAATGCCAGGGTCTAAGGGCAGGCTTCCGAGGAAGGACACGCCCATCTCTTCGGACGCCAGCTCACCGCCCCCTCTCTTGAACAGCTCAAGATTCATGCCGCAATGCGGGCAGGTTAATCCGCTCATGTTCTCGATCATGCCGAGAACGGGCATGTTCAATTGCCTGGCGAAGTTCACGGCCTTCCTGGAGTCCAGGAGGGCCACGTCCTGGGGTGTAGTTACGATGATGGCCTCGGAGCCCGGTATCTGCTGGGCTATGCTCAGCGATTCGTCACCGGTGCCCGGAGGCAGGTCTATGACCAGGTAATCCAAGTCCCCCCAGTTCACGTCACCGAGGAACTGGCTGATAAGCTGCATCTTCAGAGGGCCTCGCCATATTACCGCCGAATCGCTGTCCGGCAGTGCGAAGGCCATCGAAACGACCTTCAGGCCATCTTTATCCAGGGGGATGATGCTTGCACCATCGGTCATGAACTGCTGCCCTTCCAGGCCCAGCATCTTGGGCACGTTGGGCCCGTGGATGTCCACGTCCATCAGCCCGACCTTCTTTCCACGGGCTGCGAGGCCGCATGCCAGATTGACGGCGACCGTGGTCTTGCCAACGCCGCCCTTGCCGCTCATCACCACCAGCTTCCGCCCGATCCTGTTCAGGTTGCCTGTTATCTTCGCCTCTGACTCTGCCATCCGTCTATTCCTCTCCTGCATGTCATTGCCGCTCATGTCATCACCAAAAAAAGGAAAAAAGGAACCTACTTCTTCGATTCTTTTGCCAGTTCCTTGATTCTGGACCTTACGTCTTCAAGCTCCTTTTCCATGTCCTTGACCAGGTTCTCCAGGTAAACCTTCTCCTCGTCGGGTGCCGGTTCACGATAGACCGGTCTCACCGGCGGGTAGTAGGGTTCTGGCCCGTACGGTTCGAAATATTCTCTACCGAATCCGCGGCCGTAACCTCGACCGTATCCGCGTCCGCGGCCGAAACCGCGGCCCCCTCCGCCTCTGGGAAAGCCCCTGGTGTAACCCGGGCTGTCAAAGCCGCTGCAGTATCCCAACCCCCTTCCTGTCCGGGGGCCGTATCCTTCCGGTCCTGTTCTGTCGCCCCATGGCATATTATTCACCTCCTTTCTTCTTATCGACTTGTTCATCCTCATCTGTCATCTCTTCGTCGCCGGCGACCGAGTATGCGCCGCCCCTGATCTGTATAGCCAACCCGTTCGTGAGGGCATACGCGACCTTCTTCCTCGCGCTCATCAGATCGTTCCACAGCGTCCTCCTGGATATCCCCATCCTCACGGCCGCTTCTTCCTGGATCAGGCCCTCCAGGTCCACCAGCCGCAGCGTTTCGAGCTCCACGACGGTCATCTCCACGACCTCCAGCGTCCTCAGAGGAACCCCAGCAGGCTTGAAGAACTGCACCTCCGGAACGTCCGTTACCCATCTGGGGCACCTGTTCCTGCCTCGCCTTCTGTTCCTCATCGGTTACACATATGAGAAGAAATATTTAAATCTTTTGCACATTTGAGAAAAAAAGAGCACTCTAATAAATATTAAGAACGAACCTCCATTGAAACTCGATTACGCGGTCGTGCCGGCCTTCTTTGCGTGCCTCTCGGTAACCGCTACGATGATCACCCAGGCAACGGTCAAGCCTACAGTGCTTACAACGCCCAGAAGCAGGTCCCAGTATAGGTTGCTGCTGATGAGGAACAGCTCCCCGTTCCACAGATGGTCGATGACCCCGAAAGTCGCCGCGCCGGCAAACATCAGGTTCAGCCACAGATGATGCACGCTGTGCTTCCATTTGGTTACTCTCTTTCGCATTCCGAAATGTATGATCGCCGCTGCAAGCGGTATCGAATAACATGCCATTTACATACCTCCTTTGTGTTACTAATCACGGATTCGTGCTACCCGACAGGGATGTCAAGTACTTAAGACTTCAGTAGCAAGATTTTGATTTTCGTAACACGATTCGATATGAAAAATGTTACCCAGTGAAAGCTATAGGTGGCCGTGTTCTGTGCATAAGTAGCCTTGACATTCACCCCAGAAGTTAACATACTCTTTGTCTTCAATTAGATAAGAATAACTCCAATGCCCACCTTTTTATCAATCTATTCAATAAGGATTTGAGAAAATGGCAGACCTCGCCTGGGAACTATTCAACCTCGCCGCCCTCCTTTCAATGGGCGCAGGCTTCTTCTGGAAGGACAGGAGATGCCACCTATTGAGGGCGCTGGGCTGGACGATGCTTGGATTGTTCTGGCTGGCCAAGCTGCCCGGTTACATCGACGCCGGCGACACCGTAAACGGGCTCGGCTCCGCCCTGGCGCTGCCGATATTCCTATTCCTGGCATACCATGAAGGGAGGTCGTATCAATGGGACGACGATTATCCCCCGCTGAGGTTCGTCTGCGGCGCCGTGTTCATCGCGGGAATGGGCTACGCGGTCGTGGGCAACGTCCCGCCGCTGCGCGAGGCGTTCATCGAGGTAATCGCGAGGCAGAGCGTGTGGCTGGCCAACCTCCCGGGATACGATTTCGGCATTGCTGCGGTGACCCCCGATTACACCCAACTCAGCGGCGTGCCCATCAACATCGTGCTGGAGTGCACAGCCCTCCAGGCCTTCCTCGTGGCCGGCGCGTTCTTATTCGGCTGCAGGGGGGACCCCAAGCGCAGGGCATGGACCTTCCTGGTCATCGCGCCGGTGGTCTACCTCGTTAACCTGATCCGCAACGCCATGGTCATCATACTGGTGCACGACAACGGTGCAGATTACTTCGACTTCGCGCACAACTACATCGGCAAGACCCTGAGCCTGGTCGTTCTGGTCATCCTCATAATCATGGCCTTCATCATCGTGCCCGAGCTCTACCAGGACATCAACGGCCTCTTCGAGCTGCCATGGCGCAGGGGGCCGAAGCACGATTACCTGAGATTCGTCGGGAGATTGTATGGAGATAAGGAGGAAAACGAAAAACCAAACGGGAAGGATGATTCTTCGGAAAACGAGATCCATACAACCGAGGACAAGCCAGAAACTTGATATTCCATCACGGCAATGCAGCCCTGTGAGACCCGAGGTTATAGTCAATTGTGCAATGTCTGCCGACGGCAAGATAGCCAGCCGCCTTCGAAGGCAGGTCAAGTTATCCGACGAGGAGGACATGGCCAGGGTGCACCGCCTGAGGAACGAGTGCGACGCGATCTTGGTCGGCATCGGAACGGTATTGGCGGATGACCCCTCCCTCCTCGTGAAACCAAAATTCATCGAGGGCGAGGTGAGACAACCCATCCGCGTCATCCTGGACCCCAAGTGCAGGGTGTTCGAGAACAGGGAGGTTCTCGACGGAAGCGCAAGGACGATAATCGTGGTCCGCCAGGGCTTCGAGAAGGACGTTCCAAACGCGGAGACCTTCGCCTGCGGGACAGACCAGGTCGACCTCAAGACCCTCCTGGACTACCTCGGGGAGATCGGGGTGAAAAAGCTCCTCGTGGAAGGCGGAGGCGAAACGATCTGGCACTTCGTCCGCTCCGGACTGGTCGACCGCTTCATCGTCTTCATCTCCAACCGCCTCATCGGAGGCAGGGACGCCCCCACGCCGATGGACGGCGAGGGCTTCGAGGGAGAGGAGGACTTCGCCACTCTGACCCTGCAGACCACCACGGTGACCGGAAGCGGAATAATATTGGAGTTCAGTGTAAGGAAATAGTGGGAAGGCCGGCCCAATGGGGATGACGAGCATGATGGAGATCCGCAAGGCCAATATTGGAGAGACACAATGACCAGGTTCATCGCGGATGCGATGTTCGGAACGTTGGCCAAATGGCTTCGCGTCCTGGGTTTTGACACCTTGTACGCCAAGGAAATGGAGGATGGGTATATAGTCGCACTCGCCCAAGAAGAAGGTCGAGTGCTCATCACGCGGGATAAGATGCTGGCCCAGAAGACCGAGTATTCCTTCTACCTGGACAGCCACGACCTGGATGAACAGCTCAAATTAGTACTGGAGAAATTTCCGGTGAACAAGGACATACTCCTGACGAGGTGCCTTCTCTGCAACACCCTCCTAATACCTGTAGGAAAATCCGAGGTTCAAGACATCCCGCAGGGCGTCCTGGAGAGGGAGAACAAGTTCTGGCGATGCGAGAAGTGCGACAAGTACTATTGGCCGGCGACGCATTATGAGAATATGGTGGATAGGGTGGGGGAACTCATCGAAAGGGAAAGTAACATATAAATACTACAGTTGTATATAACATATGTTGTGAACAGATGATTGTAGCTTCGCATGAGGGATTCGTACTCGTACCCACGCGGTCGGCGATGAAGGAGTTGTTCGATCTGGGCTTGGACCTATTCATGGTCGCCGAAGTGCTGGAGGACGGCTATGATTGTCACCGCAGCAGACGGAAGAAGGGAACCCTCGAAAGGTGCATCGATAGGGAGGGCAAGACAATCAAGGTCGTTGTCGTGCGGTCATTCAATCACTCCCTTCAGACCGATGTTTGGGCGATCACCCATGTTGGTGTGTTCACAAAAAGGAGGTAGATATATGGACGGAATGGTATGCGTGAAGTGCGGCAAGACGGCCAGACCCGCAAAACTAAGATTTCAGGGGCAGCAGATAGACGGGTGGAAGTGCAAGTGCGGAGAATCATACTTCGATCCCGAGCAAGCCCAGAGGATACTCTTGCTGAACAGGATACGAAAGGAAGCCTTCCGCGTCAAGGTCGGTAAGGTCAGGAGCAACCTCATAGTCCGCATCCCGAAGAAGGTCGCCGAGGCCCTCCAGCTGAAGGACGGCGAAGAAGTGACCCTCAGGGTGGAAGGCGACCAGGAAATAACCATCGTCACCGGATGATCGAAGAGCCTAGCTTTTCCTCAGCCTCTCCACGTTCTTCAGGTACATCTCCTCGGACATCCTGCCCTCTTCGAAAGCCTTCCTGAGGTTAGCAAGTTTCTGCTCGGTGGACAACGGGGATTTAGGTTTGAGCGCAGGTTCGGGCTTAGACACGGGCTTCGGTTCAGACTTTGGAGGTGGCTCAACCTCATTCATCGCACAGAAGGGGCAGGCGCCGCCGGGCTCGATCTCGAAGCCGCATTGGGGGCAGGTTTCGGTCATCAATTCCGGTTTGGCTCTGGTCAAAACGAGGAGGCCTGCTATGATAGCGACAACCACCAATATGAGTGCCAGCCAGAGATAGTTGAAGCCGCCGGGCGTTTCAGATTCTTCTTGCTCCTCTTCCTCAACATCTGGGATTCCATCGTTGTCGTCGTCTGGATCAGCATTGTCGCCTATGCCGTCACCGTCGGCGTCAGCCCATTCTGTAGGATCGAGGGGGAAGGCGTCCTCGTCGTCGTTTACGCCGTCGTTATCATCGTCTGGGTCGGCGTTGTCGCCGATGCCGTCTTCGTCAGTATCCACTGTTTCGGTTTGATCGAATGGGAAGTCATCCTCGGTGTCCGGGATACCATCGTTGTCGTCATCTGGGTCTTGATCATCGGGGAGGCCGTCATCATCATTATCCTGCCAGGTAGTAAATGTAAATGTGTAGTCATCCAAAACAGGTAAATAACTCATATCGACCACACCTGACTGTAAGGATATCGTATATGTCGTGTTCTTGGTCAGATTCTCAAATAATAGAATTCTTAGACCAGTATAAGCATTCCCCGAGCTCCACATTTGACAGGTGTGGTTCAATGCCGGTGTGATGTTTACAAGGTCATTATAATAAGACATCCATTCGATTTCCTCGCTGAAATGGATTATCACTTCGGTGTTAATATTAACTCCAACTGAATTGATGTCAGGAGTTGTAGCGACAATATAAGGATTGGTTTTGTCTAAGAAGAATGTATCATTCTGAAGGTCATCAAGCTGCCCGAAGTCATCAATGCTATAATATTCAATATTATACTCGCCTTCCTCTCCGGTCAGGCTGAAGTTGCTTGTGTATTCAGTCCAAACTGTCCATTCTGAACCATTCCATATCCTATACCAAATCGAATCGAGTCCAACACCCGGATAGTAACTTCCAGTGGCCATATCCACTGCTGATAGAGTGAATATGCTATTGGGATTGACGTAAGAAATCGCTCCTGGGGATACCCAATTGAATGGATATGCATCAAGATTAGTAAATGGACCATTTTTATCCAATATTACTGTTGTGTTCTGGATTGTCTCATTGTGTCCAAAGAGATCGCTACTATAGAATTCTACGTAAATGATGTTATCATACATGTAAATGTCATCAATGGTTCCAGATATTGTGAAGTTTCCAGTGTACTCGGTCCAATTGGTCCACCCGCCATCTTCGACTGATGAGAAGACATAACGACCCTCACCTAAGCAACTATGCCACGGATTGAAAATCCTGTACCATGTCTTGTTGACGCCTATACCATTATCAACAGAGGTGAGATTGAACTCGGTACTCGCATTAACATAGGTATATGTAGTACCGTTCACGAAGCGATCTAATTTCGGGACTCTGATAATCATAGAAGTGATGGGCGTGGATGTGTCCCACACAAGTGTGAATTCGTCGTATCCGGTATTCCCGGCATTATCTATAACCGTCAATCGGATAATGTAAGTCCCGTCGGTGTCTGCTTCGATTGTGGTGTTCTCTGCGTTCGGGGTTCCGAAGGTTATTGTGCCGGGGCCTGATTGTTGGGACCATTGATAGGATATGATACCAGATAGGGTATCGGTTGCAGTTGCATCTTGTATGAATTGAGTATTTATCAATCTATCAATTCCTGCATTGATAAATGGTGGAGTAATGTCATATATACAACTTTGATCTGCGAACATTTTATAGGATTCTATGTGCCCATATGTATCCTCAGCACTAGTGAAATACTCATAATACCCTTCACCTTCTCCAAAGATAAAAGACCATGACCAATTGCTTACATTATCCTTACCAAATAATTTCCAAATATCCCATGCTAAACCGTCTAATGAATATCTATACCAAAGAGACACTCCACAGACATCACTATGTTCATCTGTTGCATTAGCATAAATATCTATAGGTGAAACGGAAACCACATTCGGCATTGCTGATATATCGGACGTTGGGGGAACTCCTCCATATGGTTCCATTAATGGATAATTATCTATAGCACTAAGATTTCCACTTATGTTATAAGGTGTATCACCCATCTCGTCAGGAGGGGGAGTATCTTGATTTACTGTGCTATTATTATCGTATCCAGTATAATCACTCCAATAATTTCCACCGAGTGGATAAGGTGCATTCCATGAGTTATTATCATTATTCACTTGAGCTTGATACAATATATTATTTATGAAATTATTATGATAAATTGAGTTCCA
>Ga0209536_100006150_pt1 | contig 18452 bp, 18 predicted proteins | sample DeeMarSeWOR28_12_FD_187461 | JGI IMG/M metagenome (GOLD analysis project Ga0209536, IMG submission 187461) | Marine sediment microbial communities from White Oak River estuary, North Carolina - WOR-2-8_12 (SPAdes) (version 2) | ecosystem: Environmental > Aquatic > Marine > Intertidal zone >... | reverse complement strand
TACGCCTCCGCGTCGCCCCTCGTCTTCCTTGATCTGAAGAAAAATTGCACGCTTCTAGCACTAAAAGTGAATCAAAATAATGGGAGGGGTAAATTCCTTAAAGGCGCCTCCATCAAAAAGGTGTGGCTCGATGCCACACCTTTTTGAGTGCAGAGTGCAGAGGAAAGTCGCGATCCCCTCAACATTCGACCAGTGCTCTGACACCATTTTTTCATTTTCTCCAAGAGAGCGTAGATTGATATCAGGGCAGTCCGCGGTAATACCTCTTTTACAGCATTTATGGGAATTACCCTTACCACCCGGGTTCAAGCTTCCCTCCTTGTCCTTTGTGACTCTGTGGTGAAATTCACCGCTTCTGAAGGAACGACTGTTCCTGGATTCCGGGCCTTCGCCCGGAAAGATCTATATAATTCTTTTTCGGCCTTCCTCTGCGGCTCCCCGTCTCTGCGTGAGGCTGCTTTTGCCGCTTTTACTGGAACTATTGTTGAACCGAAATTGCCGCGTCGCTAACGCTCTTCGCAATGACAACAGCGGTTTAGGTTTTCCCCCGACACACCGATACTCCGGCTCGTCCTGCAGGGATAGGTCTTTTCCCCCTCACTCCCCCTCGAACAGCTGAACGATCCTAGCCAGATGTTTTTATTATTACGATCCCAACTACCATAATCCCTGCCGCGGCCAGGCGCAGGCCGCCCAGTCGTTCCCGGAAGATGAAGATCCCAAGTCCGACCCCGAAGAGAGCGTTGACCTGCCTGACCGACGTGGCGTAGGAGACCTCGGTCACCTTCAGTCCGTACCGGTAGGTGAGGACGGAGGCCAGCAGGATGAGGGCCATGCCGGCGGCTCCCCGCCAGTGGTTCCGGATGAAGGAGCGGTAGCCCATGCGCATCACCGTTGCGATGACCGATTCCAGTATTGCCATGCAGAAGATGAGGAGGTAGCTCCAGGTCAGAGGATCCGTGTGAGCGATACCCGCTTTGTCGAAGACGGCTCCCACGGAATAGAAGAAAGCAGCACCCAGAGCGAAGGAAACCGATCTGTCAAACCTTTTGAAAGGATCCAGGATGGCCGACAGAGATGCGCTTTGAAACTGGATGATGTAAGCCCCCAGCAGTATGAGACCGATACCTGCAAATCCGGCGGCCGCCAGCCTTTCTCTCAGGAACAGGGCACCCCACAGGGGAACCAGGGCCGGGGCCATGGTGGTCAGCGGATAGATCACCGAGAGATCACCGCTGCGGTACCCTCCCGCTACGCCGAAGTGATAGAGGGCAAAAAAGAAAGCCGCGCCTGCAAGGGGAATCAGTATTCCCGGACCGGATCTTACCTGCTCGAATGCAGTCCATCCCAGGAAGGGGGACAATCCGACCGCCATCACAACATGGGCCAGGGCGAGGAGACAGAATCGGTCCTGAACATGCTTCACCACGCCGTTCCAGACCGCGTGAAAAAAGGCGGAGAGGAGAATCAAAAGCAGGGCGTAAGAAGACATGAGACTATCTCAAATCTCACATCTCAAATCTCAAAGGAAATCTCAATAGCGACAGGAAAGAAAAGCGGTTCCCATCTGAGATATGAGATCTGAGATATGAGATGGACGATTTCATTTCAGCCTCGGATCCACCGCGTCCCGCAGGCCTTCTCCCACAAGATTGTACGCCGTCACCGTGAGGAAGATCGCGGCGCCCGGGAAGATCGTAAGCCACCAGGCGAAGTCGATGTAGTGTTTGGACTGGGAGAGGATCTCGCCCCAGGAGGGTGTTGGAGGAGGGACACCGAAGCCGAGGTAACTCAGCGAGGATTCCACAAGGATGGCACCCGCCACCCCGAAAGTAGCCGAAACAAGGACAGGGGCCAGGGAGTTGGGCAGGATATGTCTGAAGATGATGCGAAAGTCCGATGCCCCCACCGCCCTTGCCGCGGTCACGTAGTCCAGCTGCCTCTGTTTGAGAAACTCCCCTCTCACAAGTCGGGCCACCCCGGGCCATCCCGTGATGCCCAGAATGATCATGATGTTATAGATACTCGGCTTTAAAAAGGCCAGCACGGTGAGAATAAGGAAAAAAGTCGGGAAACACATCATCACCTCAATGGATCTGCTGATGATAACGTCCACCTTTCCACCATAGTAACCGGCGAATGCTCCCAGGAAGATCCCGATAAAGGTGTAGATGGACACTGCCACAAAACCCACGGAGAGAGACACTCTCGAGCCGTAGATCATCCGGGCCATCACGTCACGTCCCCTGTCATCGGTACCGAGCCAATGACCTGAGCCGGGCGGTTCAAGGTTGGCTGAAAGGTCGATCTCTGTGGGACCGTATCCCACGGGAGGGCTCAGCGTCCAGCCCTTTTGACTCTCATCCGCGCGGTCCCAGGCCAGCCGGGCCTTTGTAGAAACAGCAGGAAAGATCAGCTCATGGTCCAGGACGGCCGCGATGGGACTGCTGCCTGCCAGAAAGGGCGCAGCCAGGGCAACAACGAACAAAGTGAGCACAAAAACCAGCCCCATGATCGCTACCCGATCCCGACGGTACTGGTTCCAGACCAGCCTCGAGTAGCTCTGCTTGGCCGGCATGCTTTTCATGACTCAGCCTCGTAGGTGATCCTCGGATCAGCCCAGACATACAGCAAGTCTGATATCAGGATGCCCAGGAGCGTAAGCAGTGCCGAGATGGTAGCTATGGCCATGACCACCGGGTAATCTCTGGACAGGACCGCCTCGAAACTGAGCTGCCCCATACCCGGGATGGAAAAGATGCTCTCGATGATGATGCTGCCCCCTAACATGCCCGGGAGGAGATAGCCCATGAGAGTGATGATTGGAATGATTGAGTTGCGCATGGCGTGTTTGAAGATGACCAGCTTTTCCGGCAGACCCTTGGCCCGCGCTGTCCGGATGTAGTCCTGACGGATCTCTTCCAGCATACCGGCCCTCATGAAACGGGAAAGGCCGGCCAGGCCGCCGTAGGTGAGGCAGAAAACCGGCAGGACCAGGTGCCAAAGGTGGTCCACGAGACGGGTCAGAAGGGCGCTGCTCTCCATACCCGGTGAGGTGATCCCGTAGATGGGGAACCAGTCCAGGAAATCACCGCCTCCGAGGAACATGATGAGCAGCACCGCAACCCAGAAGTTGGGCAGGGAGTACAGGATGAAAAGGACCGCCGTCATGCTCTTGTCCTGTAAAGTACCCTGCTTGACAGCAGAAAAGACTCCGACAGGTATGGCGATGAGGTAGACCAGGAAGATGGAGATGAGGTTCAGCTCGATGGTCACAGGCAGCCTCTCGCCGATCTTTTCGATGACCGGCCTGTGATCCTTGTACGAATCTCCGAAATCGAGCGTAACGACCCTTTTCAGCCAGATGGCGTAGCGGATCCAGATGGGTTTGTCGAGCCCGTAGAGCTTTTTCGTCTGCTCGACGATCTCCCGCGTCACTTCGTCACCCATCATCCCCTGTTCACCCATGCGCAGCTTCATGGCAGCCGGATTGCCGGGGGAGAGCTGGATCACTATGAAGGTGATGAGGGTGATCCCAAGGAAGGTGGGGATGATGAGCATAAGCCGGCGGAGAAGGTACTGTTGAAGGTTCATAAGATCAATCCAAAGTCCAATGTCCAATGTCCAAAGGGTGAATGATTTTTAGATGTCCTTTCCTTGGTTTCTGGCCTTTAGGCCTTGGGCTTATAGATTTTTCCACTCTACACTCTGGACTCTACACTCTGGACTCCCAAGGGTCAGCGATACCGCTGACGCTTGGCCGGCACCCACCACTCGCCGGTGTCAATACCCAGGGGATAGACATTCACGTTCTGGAAGCGGCGGTCCACGGCCACAAGGCTCTCGTTGACAAAGAGAAAGGTGTAGGGCTGCTCCTCATGCATGATCCGGTGGAACTCTCTATATAGCTGGACCCTTTTTCCCTTGTCAAAGGTGACCCGGGCCTTCTCGATTATGGAATCCGCCTCGCTGTTGGCAAATCCGATGAAATTCGAACCCTTCTCGGTCTGACTGGAGTGCCAGACCTGGAAAGGATCCGCTTCCACCGGCAGGCTCCAGCCCATGATGACCGCGTCAAATGAACGGTCGTCGAGCATCTTTGTAAAAAGCGCCCATTCAAGGGGGCGGATGCTCATTTCGATCCCCACTTCGGCCAACTCCTCCTTGAGGATGGTAGCCACCTGGTCGGCGAACTGACTCCCCGAAGTCATGGTGAATTCGAACCTGAAGGGGATGCCGTCCTTGTCCCGGATTCCATCCCCATCCGAGTCCACCCATCCCGCCCCGTCCAGCAAAGCGGCCGCTTTCTCCGGATCGTAGGGCCATGGTTCGATGGTCCGGTCGTAATCAGGGCTTTCGTAGAAGAAGTTGCCGCTGACGACGCGGCCGAATCCGTAGCGAAGGTTCTTCAGGATGGATTCCCTGTCCAGGAGCATGGTCATGGCCCGGCGTACATCCCTGTCCCTGAACACAGGCCTTCGGGCGTTCCAACCGATGAAGGAGTATCCCGGCAGATAGTACTTGAGCTTGTCAAAGGTCCTGTTGAACTTGGACCCCTCAGTCTGTTTCATCCATTGTACGGGGGTCAGGGCCATTAAATCCATTTCTCCCCTTTTGAGGACCTGAAGCGCAACGGTCTCATCCGTGATGATCTTGAACACGATCCTGTCCAAATGAGGCATTTCCCCCCAGTAGTCTCTGTTTCTCTCCAGGACGATCTCCTTGCCCGTTTCCCAGCGGACAAACCGGTATGGTCCGCTTCCTTGGGGTGCCCTGCCCGCAGGATGGGTGTTGAAATCACCCTTCGAAAAGACATGTTGAGGGATAATGGACTGCCCTCCGATCATTTCGAGTGATTTGAAATAGGGTTCGGAAAAAGTGAATCTGACGCGTCTGGCATCTAAGGCCTTGACCTCCTCGAGATTTCGGAAATAATTTCTCAGGTGGGGCGCGTCCACGGATTCATCCCTTACTATGTTGAAGGTGAACACGACATCGGCAGGGGTCAGCGTTTCACCATCCTGCCATTTTAAACCCTCTTTTAACGTAAACAGGTAGCTGAGCCTGTCAGGCGAGACCTCGTAGGACTCGGCGAGAAGCGGCACAAGATCGAGGGTCCTGTTATCGCGCTTGAGCAGACTTTCATAGACATAACCGTTGATCGTACTTTCATAAAGGTCGGTGGCAGTGACCGGATTCAAGGTAGCGGGTTCCGCTCCTATATGCCTGATCAGCCAATCACCACTGACCGGTGCCGGCTGATCCGCAGCCTGCCCGGGTAGAGAAAAAGCAAGCACGATGACAAACAGAATGCCTATCGTAATTTTTGAATGGTCTGTCCTTGACACAGGGTCCTCCTTGTCACCATAATTGTCATTGTGTTCATGCCCACCTGCTGCAGGAAGGAATGTTCATGACTCTGTCAGATCGCAAACAGGCTCTGTCCAAGGTTCTCCAGGATCCCGAGGAAACGGTACGGGCCGCGGCATCCAGGGCTCTTGACCGTCTGGAGGGCATAGAGCGCCTGCAGGATATTTTTGAAACAGCGTCCTCCGGGGATAAACCTCACAGGATCCGGGCCATCCATTTCCTCGGTTTTCTGAACACGGACGCGTCCGTCGACCGGATGCTGGCCTTTCTGCAGGATCCCGAACCTGATATCAGGGTGGCCACCGTTAAAGCAATTCAGACTCACCTGCCCAAACGGGCCTTCGTACCTCTTCTGGGTGCCCTCGAGGACCCTGACATTATTGTAGTACAGTCGGTCATCGAGGCGCTGTCCTATTACAGGGATCCGCGGGTAACCGAGTTCCTCCTGCCCTTCCTCACCAGCCAGCACGCTGAAACCGCCTGCGTCACTGCCGAAAGCCTGGGCCGCACCGGCGATCCCGCTGCCGAACCCCACCTGATCAGGACTCTGCAGCAAGCGACCGACCCGTTCCTCAAATTCAGTGTGGCTGAGGCCCTGGGGAACCTGAGACCGGAACCATAATTTACCTCAAATTTCATATCTCATATCTCAAAAAAACAACAGGAGATGACCTCCGTAATTTCACAAGGTACCTCTGAGATCTGAGATCTGGGATTTGAGATCCGGCCTAGTTGAAGACCGCCTCCAGGGTCAGGCCATGCAGTGCCGGGTCCACCACACCGGCGATCACTCTCCCCTGCACCTCGTCATCAGAAAGATCCAGAACCCATGGATCCTCAAGGGTCATGCCCATTTCGTCAACAAGCATGTTAACGGCAGGTTGACCGGGAAGCTCCCCCAGGCGGGTCACAACTCCGATCTCGTTGCTCGAAAGGCGTACCATCGTTCCCGGAGGGTAGGGACCTGTCATGGACCTGAAACCGTCGACGTGCCGTGGATCGAACCTGCCGCCGCGCCCCTTCTCAATGAAGTCCAGTGCCTGAACGGGATCCATGGGCTGTTTGTAAGACCTTATGGACGTCAGGGCGTCATAGGAATCCGCCACAGACACCAGACCTGCCAAAGGGGGAAGATGCTCCTTCTCAAGCCCTGAGGGATATCCCCCGCCTCCGAACTGGATGTGGTGCCTCTCCACGGCCAGAACAACTTCATCGGGCCCCCCCATTCCATGGACGATCCCTGCAGAGTGGACCGGATGGGATTTAAATATTTCCCGTTCCCCTATGGTAAGGCTGCCCGCTTTGTCGGCGACATGGTGAGGGACCTTGACCATACCCGTATCGTGCATCAACCCGGCAAGGGCAGCCCACCCCACTTCCCGTTCCTCAAGCCCCTCTTCTTCAGCCAGAAGCATGGCAAGAAGGCAGACGTTCACGCAGTGCTGTGCAGTATAGCGCTCATATCCTTTTAGGGACGTGAGCAGCAGGAGGGTGTCCCGATCCTTTGGCAGGAATTTCCGGAAACCGACTACCAGGTTCTCGGCATCCTTCAGGAGGGGGAGCCTGCCCTCCCTGATCTGGGTGAAAAAACCGGTGACCACGCTTACAGCATCCCGGTAGGTATTCACGATCCCAGCCGCAGTTTCATCCTCTTCCTGCGGGAGAAAACCTCTGGGACCGATATGCCTCAGCTTCTGCTCCTTAGCCAGCGTGAGGAAGGCCTCCTTGCCCCGATCGGTGCTCCCGAGAACACCGGCGAATTTGAGAATATCCTCCTGCGTTACGCCCTTAGTAATGACAAGACTGTCGATTTCGAAGGCGCTGAGGGTCTTCAGAAAATTCTCGGAATAGGAGGTCGCTTCATTGAAAAAATATTCATCAACGTTAAGAACACCATGGGTGATACCCATCAGGATCTCATCTTTTCCCTCAAGGACTCCCCTGAGAAAATCGTAAGCCCGCTGGGACACGCCCTTTACCGACGGGTGCTCCGGGGGGTAGACAGCCAGGTTCTTTATGGTGTTGTCCAGGAACTTGACAATACCCCTGCACCTTTCAATGTGTTTCGGATCCAGAGACAAAATGACCCTCCCGATACGGTTCACCGGTCACGGTTAACTGATCACGGTTCACTATATACATCTTCTCACCTCTTGATACCAGACACCGGACATCTGTTACAAGCCCTGAGCATGAAACCGCTGTCCTCCCATCCAATGCTGAAATCATTCCAGTGCGGAAAAAGTACAACCTGCAAACAGGGGGGGTTCCCGCTGTCTCCGGGATCCAGAAAAGAGCAGTTGTGATTCCGGGGATCACCTGATTCATTGCAATGGCTTTAGAGTTGGGGTATTTTTTGTTTTCACTTTCGGCAAAAGAATGACTATTAAAGCCGCCAGAGGAGATCCAGATGGTAAATCATTCTACATCATCGGTAAAAGAGGCTGTCACACAAACCGATCTTCCCGGCATCCCGCTGTTTCGGAGAGGCAAAGTCCGGGATGTCTACGATCTTGGTGAGCACCTGCTGCTGGTAGCGACTGATCGTATCTCCGCCTTCGACGTCATCATGCCCAACGGCATCCCTGACAAAGGAAAGATCCTCACGCAGATGTCCCTCTTCTGGTTTGATCTTACGAGTGGCATCATCGAAAATCACCTGGTTGCCCGCAGCGTGAAAGATTTCCCCGCCCAATTGCATAAATACGCCGACCTCCTCGAAGGAAGGAGCCTGCTGGTCAAAAAAGCGGTCCCCTATCCTATCGAATGCGTGGCCCGTGGGTATTTGGCGGGGGGCGGGTGGAGCGATTATCAAAAGGACGGCGCCATTTGCGGGATCAAGCTGCCAGCGGGACTCCGGCTTGCAGAGAGGTTGCCGGAAGCCATCTTTACACCTGCCACGAAAGCCGATTCCGGCCACGATGAAAACATTCCCTTCGAAAAGGCGGCGGAGGCGGTGGGAATACCGGTACTGACCCGGCTCAGGGACCTGACTCTCGCCCTGTACGAGAAGGCCAGGTTACACGCACTTAATCAGGGTATCATCATCTCGGATACCAAGTTCGAATTTGGCCATATCAACGGTGACATCATCCTTATCGATGAGATCCTGACGCCCGATTCATCGCGGTTCTGGCCCGCATCCTCCTATCAAGTCGGCACCAGCCCGCTCAGCTTCGACAAACAGTACGTAAGGGACTACCTGGAGACCCTTGACTGGGGCAAGACCCCGCCAGCTCCGCAGCTGCCGGAAGACGTTGTCATGAACACGCGGAAGAAATACCTGGAGGCTTACGAAATGCTGACTGGGAAAAAATTCCGGATCGAGGATTGAGGAGAATATATTGAGGATTGAGAATCCCGGATTGAGGGTTGAAAAGGACCTGGAACAGCACAGGCAGTGCTTCAGGGCTTTTTAATGCTCCTTTCTCAATCCGTAATTCTCCATTGAACTTATGGAAACCGATCTCAAAAACTATCTTCTGTTCAACTCCCTGGAAGGGATCCTCATTACCGACCTGGAGGGGAACATCCTTGAATGCAACACGACGGCCCATCAGATGCTCGGCTACCTCAGCTCTGACCTGGAAGGGCAGTTCGTAGGTTTCGTTTTCCCGCCGCAGAGCGTCTCGCACCTGCTTCCAAACCTTCTGCACCTTGCCATGGCAGGCGGAGGATTCAAGGGAGACATTATTCTTCAAAATGCTTTCGGTGATAACGTCATCGTACGTTTGGTCGCCCAGGCATGGCCGGAAAACAACCCCGCCATTGTTCTGCTGCGCTTTCTAGACTGGAGAGAAACTCACCAGATCATAACGCAGATGAGGGAATCCAGTCAGATGGCCAGCCTGGGTACTTTAACCCGGAGCATGTCCCACGAGCTCTTGAATCCGCTCTCCATCATCGGGGGATACACAAAACGTCTGCTCGATTCTCTCCAGCTCGACTCAAAACAGGAGGAGTGGGCCCGAATGGTAATGGCGTCGATCCATAGGCTCGAATCCATGATCGAAACGATCGAGACGTTTCTTCACCTTCCATCCCCCTCTTTCGTAAAGGGTTCTCTGGACCAGCTGATCACAAATTCCCTCGAGGGGATCCAGGAGGATGCTGAAAAACTGGGGGTCCGGATCAGCAGGGAAAAAATAAGTAAAACCCCTCAAATCTTCATGGATCCGGATCTTCTTGAAAAAGCTTTCTCAGCGGTCCTGCTCAACGCCCTCGACCGGATGCCCAGGGGAGGAGAGCTGACACTTTACCTGAACTCCGATGAGAGGTTCTGTCAATTCTATGTTGAGGATAGCGGGCCCACACTGGACACAAGGCAGATGGAGGAGGACCTGAGTCCCATCCACGTAATCGCCGCCCACCGAACCCATCTGAACCTTGCCATCGCAAAACGGATCGTGGATGACCACGGAGGACACCTCGACATCGGCAGGTCACATCAGGAAGGGTTGAAAGTCAAGATCAGGCTCCCCACTGACAGGCGCGCTCTGGCCCGCGAAAGGGAGATGTAGGGGAAAACCCGTGACTCGTGATTGGTGACTTGTGATCCGAAAAATCTGTGATCGGAATGCAGAACGCACAAGACCATAAAAAACTTGCCGTTGAAGATTGTAAACCTGACCCATTTTGGATCCTGGATCTTGGATCTTGGATCGCATCTGAGATCTGAGTTATGAGATTTGAGATTAGCCTTCCTTCCCGTCCCCGCTTCGCCGACGGGATCCTTCTGGTTATCCTCATCGTTCTGACAGCGCTTTCTCCCAGGTTCCTGCCCGCAGGTCTCGTCGGGGAACTGGTCCTCGTCAGGACACCCGACGCCGTCACGGAGCTCACTCTGGACAAGGACGGCCGTTACCCGGTCACGGGCCCTCTCGGAACAGCCTTTCTCGTGGTCGAGAAGGGCCGTGCCCATCTGGAAAACGCCCCGTGCCCTCTTAAAATATGCGAAGCGATGGGATCCATCAACCGGTCGGGGCAGGTCATCGTCTGTCTGCCCAATCGTATTTTCGTAAAAGTCTCAGGTCCGGAGGAAGTGGATGCGGTCTCCCGCTAGGATCACTACTCTAGCCCTTCTGGTGGCGGGAGCCTTCGCTCTGGCCTCACTGGAGCGGGTGGTTCCCAACCCCTTCCCCATGGTCCGTCTGGGACTCGGAAACATCATGACCCTGGTGGCCTTCTCGATACTCGGCGTGAGCGGCGGCGCGTGGGTGACGGCGGGGAGGGTGGGGCTGGTGGCCCTGCTGTGGGGCGGAGTCTTTTCTCCTGCGGCGGTGCTTTCTGCTGCCGGGGGCGCGGCCAGTCTCATCGTAATGGTTCCCCTCATTCTCTCGGGGCGTTTTTCCCTCTATGGCGTCAGCATGGGCGGCGCTTACGCCCACATCCTCGGCCAACTCACCGTCGCAATGCTGCTTTATGTACGATCCCCGGGTCTTTTGGCATTGCTCCCGGTGATGGGTACAGCGGCGATTTTAACGGGGTTGTTCAACGCGTGGATAGCGGGAAAGTTGACGGGGGTACTGTCAACTCAGCACGCAGGACGCAGGACACATCACGCAGCGAACGAATAGAATTCAGAATGTAGAACGCAGAATAAAAGAGCGGTTCCTACAGGTACGGCAAAAGCAGCCTCTCGCAGGGACGCAGAGTACGCAGTAAAGCAATAATTCTAGTTTATAAACCTGTTCAGGTTAGATTTTCCCAGCGTTCCCTACGTCTCTAGTGAGTCACATTGATAGTTTGACGAACGGGCGTGAGATAGCCTTGATTTTGGATATTGGATTTTGGATTAAATTTGAGATATGAGATCTGAGATATGAGATCAGACGCGAGGGCGCGTTGCTCCTGGCCTGATGGCATCAGTGAAGAGATGATCGCCTACCACGACGAGGAGTGGGGCGTCCCGGTCCGGGACGACCGGAAGCTGTTCGAGATGTTCGCCCTCGGCGGAGCCCAGGCGGGGCTCTCCTGGGCCATCGTCTACGGCAGACGCGCCGGATACCTGAGACTGTTTCACAATTTCGATATCAAAAAGTGTTCCCGCATGACCGACGCATACCTGGAGCAGGTCCTCACCGATCCGTCCATCATCCGCAACCGCCTGAAAGTCTACTCTGTGAGAAAGAACGCCCGGGCTGCACTTGAGGTCATCGACGAGTTCGGATCTTTTTCGGATTATCTCTGGAGCTTTGTAGGCGGTGAGCCCATCGTGAACCAGGTAAGGAGGATGTCGGACATCCCGGCGACTTCACCGGAAAGTGACGCCATGTCGAAGGAAATGAAGAAGCGGGGCTTTACCTTTGCAGGCAGCACCATCTGCTACGCCTTCATGCAGGGGGTGGGGATGGTGAACGACCATGAGGTGGGGTGCTTCAGGTGGGAGGAATGCCAGAGAATCGGAATGTAGAATGTAGAATGTAGAATGTAGAATGTAGAATGTAGAATGTAGAAATTGTTCGTATATCTGCAGGATTGTCAATATTTTTCACGATTTTCTTCTGTGTTCTGCGTTCTACCTTCTACATTCTGTTTCATAAGGCGTTAATTGGGGTCGTACCTCACATTCTCAGGTTTTTATAAAAGCAACGATCCTAAACCTGAGAAAACGTGGTCCGACCCCACGGTTTGCCGGGAACTATCCCCTGTATCCCCTTCATCCCTGTTAAATCCGACGCTTTTGGAAGAATTGCCGCTTAAAATGGATTCCGGATAGCCATGCCAAGGGCATGCCTTCCGGAATGACGATCGTGAGTTTCTCCGATACGCCGCCTGCCCCGAGCTTGTTAAGGGGATACCCCAACATTCCGATACTTGGTTTTCTCCCCCGTTTCGCCGTTTCTCCCACTCGTGCGGTGAGTTTCATCACCTGTACGGTTCCCTCACGGTGATGAAACTCACCATGCGTTCATCTTCCTTCCGTGCCCGCCACGACCAGAACAGGTTTGGGTTGCAGGAGGTGCACCCCACTATCTCATCCACATTCTCGGGAGACACACCTTCCATGATGAGCTGGGTCTTAACGCCCGATGCCAAGTCAAGGAAAAGACTCTTATCCCGCTCAATGAAAAGGCCGTCCCCACTCCTGAAGTGAGAAAAGGCTTTTTTTACCTCCTCCCCCACCTCGTAGCAGCAGGGGCCGATGGAGGGGCCGATAGACGCGAGGAGATGTTTCTCGGTGCTCCCGGTGATCCCTGCCAGGACCCTGACAGCCTTTCCTGCCAAGCCCAGGGCCATGCTCCGCCAGCCACAGTGGACCGCCGCCGCCGTCCCACTGACGCGGTCGGCAATAAGGAGGGGCAGACAGTCCGCTGTGCGTATGCCCATGGACACGCCCGGGATATCGCTGACCATGGCGTCCCCCTCATCAAACCGGAACGGGGCCTCGGGCAGATTACGAAGCACAAGATTTTCTCCTGACCCCTGTCTCCTGATTCCTGGCTCCTCCTGAAGATTTCCCCTCCGCACTCTGCACTGTGCACCCTGCACTCCGGACAGCACCACAATTCTTTCACCGTGGATTTGCCTGAGTATATAAATATCATCAGGCAAATCCTCTGGTTCTGTCCGGCTTGTCCCGAACCCGTGCGCGAATCCTTCCCTCGCAAGGAGGGTGGATCGGAGGACCGTCACAACCTTTCCCCCGCAATCCACTCAAACAACCCCCTCAGGTCATCCGGTGGAGGGGACTCAAAGAGCATTCTCCGGTTTTGAGTAGGGTGTTCGAACTCCAGTTTCCAGGCGTGGAGGGCGGGCCTCTTAAGAGCCCTCAGGAGGATGCGGCCCTCGCTGCTTCCAAGGTGAAGGGACCTGACTCCGCCGCCGTACGTTGTGTCGCCGAGGATAGGGTGCCCCGAGGAAGCAAGATGAACGCGCAGTTGATGGGTCCTCCCCGTCCCGGGCACAAGCCTCAACAAGCTGATACCTTCCCGGTGTCCGAGGACCTCGTAGTCGGTGACGGCCCTGCGCCCTGATTCGCGTACGGCGATTTTCTTCCTGTCCCGGGCGTGGCGAGCGAGGGGTTTTTCGATACGACCCCTGCCCTCTTTGAGTACGCCCCTCACAGCCGCAAGATAGACGCGCGTTATAGTATGATCCTTGAACTGGGCTGAGAGCAGGCGATGGGACAGGTCGTTCTTGGCCGCGACCATGACACCCGAAGTTCCCTTATCCAGGCGGTGGACGATCCCGGGTCTTGTGACCCCGCCTATTCCTGACAGATCCCTGCAGTGGTAGAGAAGTGCATTCACGAGTGTGCCGTCATTGTGCCCGTGAGCCGGATGAACAACCATTCCCTGAGCCTTGTCGAGAACGATCAGGTCGGTGTCTTCGTAAAGGACAGAAAGGGGGATCTCCTGGGCTGCGACATCGGACGGCCGTGACTCGGGGATATGGACCGTTACCACATCGGCTGTTCGCAGCAAGACACCGGCTTTTTTCAGCCCCCCATTGACGAGTACCTGGCCCTCTTCAATGAGTTTTTTTATCCTTGAACGGGTCAGGTTCGCGAGCCTTTCAGACAGAAAATGGTCTAGGCGGGTTCTGGATTCTTCCGATGTTACGGTAAGGCGGGTGCTCCCCATTGGGAGTTTTACCAGATATCCGAGTCTGTGTCCCCGAACTGCTTGACCAGCACATCCACGATGGCCCTGTTATAAGGGATCCATCGCCCGGGCATGGCCGGGTCCACTCTGGTGTCGTAGAGTTTTCGCCCTTCCTCCAACTGCTCAGCCATGTCCACGAACAAAGAATCGTTCTTGATGCTGTGCCGGATCTTGTCCTGATTGTAAAGGGCGATGTCGGACATTATGGTCCGGGCCAGCCGCATGGCGTCATTTTCGTTGTTGATGAGGCTCATCCAGACTCCCTCCTGATCAGAGAACCCTTGAAATGAAGGGGATCGAATCCCGCTCCTTCCTGCCATGCAAGAACAGGTAGAGTGTCGCGAGGGCAAACCCGATCAAAGTACCAATAATGGCCGCCCCATCAGTACCGTATCGGGACCATCCTACTGCACCGCCGACGACCGCTGCCACCGCCGGCATGAGATAAGCTGTCGCGGATGCCTTGATAAGTTCGCTGGACGGGAGAGATATCACCACCTTATCCCCCAGGTGGGCTCCAGCCACGTTCTTGACCTCCATCTGCATGCTTTCACCCGACGACGGATGACACATGTGTTTGGCCGCACAGCCGCCGCAGGCGTCCGATCGTACCAGGACGACGGTGGCAGTGTCACCGTCAAGCGAAACAACCGAGGCAGTTTCCTCAAGCATTTCCTTACCTTATGTGAGATGAGACGGAAAATCAAGGAGGAACCCGTGACTCGTGACTCGTGACTCGTAATTGGAAATAAAACACGCTGCGTTCTTCAAATCACAAATCACGAATTACGAATTACGGCCTTTACCGCTCCACAAACTTAATGCCCCCCTCCCCTATTCCGGATGTCTTCAATATCGTTCCGTCGTCGGTGATGAGGACCCCCTCCGCACCCACCCAACTCTCCAGCAAAGCCAGCCCTTTTTCCGGCCCCATGACGAAGACGGCGGTTGCCAGGGCGTCAGCGACGGCGCAGTCAGGGGCGATGACAGTCGTCCCCCTGAGACCGGCGTGGGACGGATATCCAGTGGCAGGATCCAGTATGTGATGGTAACGGATACCGCCCTCTTCAAAATATCGCTGGTAGTCTCCGGAAGTGGCCACAGCCGCCTCCTTTACTTCAAGGACACCCGCCAGCTCCTGAGGGTCCCTGGGGTCCTGAATACCTATTTTCCAGTAGCCGCGGCCGGGGGGGGCACCAAAGGTGCGCAGATCGCCGCCAGCATTCACGATACCGGCTCTGACCCCGGCATCCTCGAGCACCTTTACTGCGCTGTCAACAGCGTACCCTTTGGCGACACCACCCAGGTCGAACCACAGATCAAGCCCTTCCGGGCAGCACTGCCCGGCCGGGACACGTTCGTAACCCGCCCTGCCGAGCGCCTTTTGTATCTCATCCGGACGGGGAAGTTGGGGATCACCGCGGCCAAATCCCCACAGATAGGTCACCTCGCCTAAAGTTGGATCAAAAGCCCCCGATGAGGCCCTGGAAACATCCATGGCCGCTTCGAGGATGCTGGCCAGGTCTCCATCGATCCGGGCTCCCCTCCCCCGCCTTATCTGAAAAAGCGGGGACCCCTCTCCGGACGGATGAGCCGCCGACTCGATTCGAAGCATGCTCTGGAAGGCAAGTCCGGCGGCTTGCGGTGCTGTTTCCCCGTCGGCGAAGAGCATCAGATCGACAAGGGTTCCCATCATGAAGCGGGTCTCTTTGAAGGGCTCGGTTTGTCTCGAGCAGGAGGGACTGGCGAGAAGGGAACCCACCAACAGGATAAGGAGAAGAGAGGGATATGAGAAAAGGGGGATCAGTCGGAAATCAAAAGGATTTTTCATGAAAAAACAATACCATGGACCGACAGTCGCCGGCCGGGAGTCTGGAAGGATCTTTCCACAGGATCCCAGGGCTGAGTTAAATGATCGTCAATGAAACCTGAACTCAGTCCTTCTGGTCCAGGAGGCGCCTGATCGTTTCCTTCAGTTCACTCAGGTTGGCGGTCTTGATAACATAAGCGTCGGATGACCATACATTGAAATCGTTGCGGTATTCTCCATAGGCCGTGGACATTATGACCGGTATCTTCTTGTCCATCTCCCGGATCCGCTGCAGGACCTCAATGCCGTCCATTCCCGGCATCCGGATATCAAGCGTTATCAGATCAGGCTTGTCCTTGCTGACCTTCTTGAGCGCCTCTTCCCCGTCAGCGGCAGTGAGCACCCGGAAACCCTCTTCCTCAAGCTCTTCCCTGTAGAGAAAGCGGATGCTCTCCTCATCATCCACTACAAGAATGGTACTGGGTTCCAAGTTCTGGTCTTTCATCATTTAGAGACCTGATCGACCGGGTTGATGGTGGGTAACCATATGCTGAAAGTTACTCCTTCACCATGTCTGTTGTCCACCCTAATTTCTCCGCCATGCCCCGTAACCGCCCGCTGTGCAATGGCCAGACCCAGGCCCGTGCCCGTACCTTTGGTCGTATAAAAGGGTTTAAAGATGCTGTCAACGTCCTGATCATCTATTCCCCCGCCATGATCGGTGACGGAGATCACCACCACCCCTTCGCTGTTTTCGACCCTGGCCTCGAATTTGACGATGCTGTCTTCACCGACAACCTCGCCGGCGTTGAAAAGCACATTGAGCACCGCCTGTTTTATCTGGCGTTCATCCACATTTAACACTGGAAGGTTTTTACTGAAATGCCGCTGAAGCTTCACCCCTTTTTTCTTGAAGTTCTCCTTGAAAAGCTCGGCACACTCCGATAGCAGGCCAAACAGAGCGACCGGGGTTCGTTCCATGATCCCGTAACTCCTGGAGTAGGACATGACGTTATCCAGGGTCCTCTCGAGCCGGTCGACCTCCTGGATGATAATATCTGCATAGCGTACACCCTCATCATCCTCTGCCAGGGATTTTCTCAGCCGCCGGGTAAAACCGCCAATGGAGACCAGAGGGTTCCTGATGTCATGGGCCACCGAGGCCGCCATCTCCCCTAATGCGGCCATTTTCTCCCACTGGATCATCCTGTTCTGGAGATCGATCATCTGACTATTTAACAGATCAAGGGCCTCAGCCTGAAATGATCTCTCCACCGCCAGGCCCGCCTGAGCTGCAGCTGATACCAGAAGCTGGAAATCCTCGTGGCCAATGGGTCTCATGGTCCGCAGGTTGTCAACCCAGATAACACCGAGTACCCGGTCTTCGGCCACAAGGGGCACGGTGGCGAAGCTTTGGGCATTTCCCAGAAATCGGACGATATTTTCACTGACGAGGTCCCTGTCCCTGGGGAGCCTGACCCTGAAAGAGCGATTCTCAAGAACCGTCCTCGCAACCACGCCACCTTCACTGACCACCTCGATGGTATGTCCCGAGATAAGTTCATCGAGTTCAACATGCCTCACTCCACCAGAGACATCTTCACCGGTTCCCGATGGAAAGGCCTCGACACCGAGAAGCCCCGTGAGTTTCCTCTCATACTCGTCGTGAAGGAAAAGGAAAGCCCTGTCGAAGCCGAATCCTTCTACATTGGTAACGACCTCGAGCAGGGATCGCAGTACTGAAGTCACATTCTTCCGGTCGAGGACAGCCCTGCTGATCTGGTGCAGCAGTGTCAACTCCTTGACTCTGGTTCCAAGAGAACGGGAAATATCCCTGATCTCAGTCTCCTTTTTTATATGGTAGATGGCCATAAGACCGATACGGATAAGCGCCCGCGCGATTTCCCGCTCCAGCCTTCCGAAATGGACGGGAACCCTCTGCCTTTTCCTGTCAAAAAGGGTCAGAACACCGGCAACGCCCGCTTCATCCGCAAAGGGTACGCACATCAGGTTGCGGCTGGCTGGACCAGTCGGACACGGGTGACCGAGGTCAGACACATTGGTGATAATGCTGCGGCCAGCGTGGAAGGCCTCTTCCGCCGTTTCCAGATCGTTGGGTGTGTCAATGGAATGTAAACCCGAGATATCCGAAGCGAAAAACGACTGCACTTTCAGCACACCATTTACCGATGTCCTGAGCAGGGCGCCGCTGGCATCCGTCAGGCTGCAGGCTGCTCGGGTAATATGAGAAAGACAGGTCGAAAAATCAGGGGAAGTGCTTAATTTCTCCGAGATACGCAGCAGTTCTCCCGCAACTTCGTTCTTTCGGATCTGGTAGATGCGAGCGATGACACCTCGGACAAGGGTAGCGAGAACCGGGGCTATGGCACTGACGGTGCGGGCGACGCCGGGCGGAACTGTATTCCTTGACTTGAATCCGACAACAAGCAGGGCGACCGGTCGCTGATGCCAGGTGACGGGATGAACAAGTGCTGAAGTAAGGCGAGAGGCCGAAAAAGGGGGAGTGTTTTCCTGGGAAGAGTACCAGGTCACCTGTGTTCCCCGGGACATGCTCTGGGCCACCAATGCTTCCGCTTCGGGACCCTCAGGCCACAGGGATTTATCAACTGAAACCCACTGTAAAAGGACCGTGTTGGGATCCCCTG
>Ga0209536_100006149_pt1 | contig 18453 bp, 17 predicted proteins | sample DeeMarSeWOR28_12_FD_187461 | JGI IMG/M metagenome (GOLD analysis project Ga0209536, IMG submission 187461) | Marine sediment microbial communities from White Oak River estuary, North Carolina - WOR-2-8_12 (SPAdes) (version 2) | ecosystem: Environmental > Aquatic > Marine > Intertidal zone >... | reverse complement strand
CCTTGCCAATGTTGGGTAAAATAATCTTTGCTTTTATATAAAGTCTTAATTTTTTCAAATAGTTTGGGGTCAACAAATGTATGATAAAATTTGAGTGGTCCTGTTTTGTTGCTCAGATTTGCTGTATAATTTAAGCGGGGTTTCTTCTCTTTCATTCTTCACGATTATAGGAAGTTACCATGCGGTCTTCCTTCCTCAGTATTTAAAAAAATCCATAAAGTACCACTCTTTGTTCATTTCCTGGCTGCACATGCAGCACCAAACAATTTTGCACATTAAACATTACAAAATTTGCATTTATTACATTTTCTTGTTCTTGCAAAAATTACGCCCAGTATTGTAATATTTTTTTATTCAATAATATCTAATAAATAAACAGACAAGGACAAATTCGCGGAAATATTTTTGGAATGTTTTTCCAGAAATACGTTTTTTTATTCCAGAAATACGGAAAATGCCACTTCTGAAGAATGATTGGGGATTTGGCAGATGCAGCCTGAATAATTTGCCTGAATAGCAACGTTAAAACATTTCCAACGAAATCATTAGTTTCAACTTTGCGGCGTTGACCGTAAAAATAAATGCTTCGAGCTATTTGGACAGAGAGGGGTTCTTTTGGTAGGACTTGCCGGGTAAAGATTCAACGATTCCCTTGAGTTCAAGGAAAAGAAGCAGTTCATTTGTTTTCTGGGGTGACAGACCGCTCTCCCGCACTATCTCGTCAATTGTCCGTGGATACACATCAAGGCAGGCCAGAAGTGATGATTCTTCCCGGTTCAATTGACCCAAAATTGCCTGCCCCTTCTTTTCGCTACCATGATCAACCTGATTTTCCCGGTCCACTGTATACTGAAATTCTTCGACAATATCATTAACACTATGAACCAGTTTTGCACCCTGCTGCAGGAGGGTATGGGTGCCGGCACTTTTTACTGAGTCGATGCGGCCGGGAACTGCAAAAACCTCCCGCCCCTGTTCCAAGGCATGTCTAGCGGTAATCAAAGATCCGGACCGGTTTGCCGCTTCCACAACCACGACACCGAGTGAGAGACCGCTGATGATCCTGTTGCGGGCCGGAAAGCGAAAATTTTCCGGCATGGTCCCAAGTGGATACTCACTGACAACTGCTCCTGAGGCAACAATATCTTGGTAGAGTTTGTGGTTGCCCGGCGGGTAGATAATATCAATACCGCACCCCAGGACCGCTATTGTCCTGCCTTCTGCCGCCATTGCGCCCTTATGGGCTGCACCATCTATTCCCAGGGCCATGCCGCTTATGATGGTGAAATCCTTCCTGACCAGGCTGCTTGCCAACTGTTCAGCAATACTTTTGCCATAGTGTGTGGCTGCACGCGAACCCACCATGCCGACCCCCTGGCAGTTCAGCACTGCCGGGTTCCCTCGCAGATAGAGGACAACCGGCGGATCATGGATATTTTTCAGCAAAGGGGGATAGAGAGGATCATCATACGCTATTATGGAAATATGTTTCGCGGCCGCTTTTTCGATTTCATCATTGGCCAGGGCTTTAAGATTCTGCCGCCCTCTGTCGGTTAAAGCTGCTAAACTCTCCGGGCGTAGACGGCTAATCGAGCTCAGGTCATTAATGCCTGCAGAAAAAATCATGTCCGGACTGCCGAAATGAGCTACGAACTTGTGGCATGTAACCGGCCCCATACCGGGTATCAGGTGCAGAGCAAGCCACGATTGCAGGTGCTTGCTTTTTGCCATCCTAATTGTCTCCGACATTCAAAGAGGCCAGATATTTATTGAGCTCGTCTTTTTTGTGCAGCAACTGTTCGAGCAGCTTCTGGTCCTGGCTGTGCTGGGCTTCTCGAATCTCCTCGCTCAACTGCTGAATCTCTTTTTTAAAACGATAGCGGACCAGCCAGACAAGCATCTCCTCCGCCATATTCTCTGCCAGCTTATCCTGTTCGTATTGCCCGAGAAAGGGTGAGGAAATGAGGAGCTTCGAGACATAGGATCGTTCCGGGCCTTCCGGAAGATCTTCCATAAGTTGTTCAGGGCCAACCTCCCCGTTATCGGCGGTCAGTTTCTGCAAGGCATTGAATATACTGCCTGCCGGACTTTCAACCAGTATGTCTTCTACACCCGCTTCAAGAAACCGTTTCAGATAACGGGGATAAAAAATTAAGAACTCAAGCAGCTGCGCCTGTTTTCTGGAAAGCTGGATATTAACCTTGCCTGCCTCTGCCTTTGCAGGGACAACATTAGCCCCTCCAGGTTTACCGGTGCCTTTCTTCCTTGCCGCTGCCTTGAATCCCCGCATGACCTGTTCCGGATCCAGGCCCAGCTTATTGCTGAATTCGGAGATGAGCACCGATTGCTGAAACGGGCTGCTTCCTGAAGCCTGGATAAGCGGCTCCAGCTCTTCAAGGATTTTGCCCTTGCCCGTCATGCTCATCCCATGCCTGTCTTTAAGGTGCGCAAAGGCAAATTCCAGCATGGGAAGAGCGTTCAACAGGTATTTCTCAAGCCCCTCCTTGCCATGCGCCCTAACATATGTATCAGGATCATGCATGGATGGCAACAGGGCCACCCTGGCTGCAACCTGCTCAGCAAGAAACAGGGGCACGGACCGCATGGCAGCCTTTATCCCTGCCTCATCGCCGTCAAACAGCAGAATGACCTCATCAGCGTATCCTTTTAATAGCCTTATCTGGGACTGGGTCAAGGCTGTCCCGAGAGGTGCCACGACGTTCTCTACCCCGTGGGATGCCAGTGCCAGAAGATCAAAGTTTCCCTCAACAACAACTGCCTGTCTTATTCGGCGGATAGCATCTCGGTGTTGATACAGCCCGAACAGCATGCGGCTTTTGTCAAAGATGAGTGTTTCCGGCGTATTAAGATATTTCGGCTCCCCCTCTCCAAGAATCCTGCCGCCAAACCCGACAACCCTGCCGGTCAATTCAAAAATTGGAAACAAAATCCTGTCCCTGAAGCGGTCATAGAAACCCCCTCTCTCCTTTCTGACAAGCAGGCCGGCCTCTTCCGCCTCAGCGGGACTGATTGTTGACTTTGCGACCTTGTTGCTTAAGAAATCCCAACCGGCAGGAGCATATCCGAGTTTGAAGGCAGTGATCCTGTCCTGGGTTATTTCCCTTTGTTTTAGGTAATCGCGCGCCTTTTTGCCACCAGCATGATGCAGCAGATATTCATGGTACATCCGGGCCGCCCGTTCGTTGGCATCAAAAAGCTTCTGCCGCTTTTCAGCCCTGGCCTGGTCTTCGTAAGAAAATTGTTTTTCCGGAAGAGTAATCTGGTAACGCTGGGCCAGCTGTTTGAGGGTCTCAGGAAATGTGAGGTTATAATATTTCATCATGAAAGTGAAGACATCCCCACCCTCGCCGCAGCCGAAACAATGAAAAGATTGACGCGCCGGATTAACCATGAAAGATGGGGTTTTTTCTGCATGGAAAGGGCAAAGGCCCTTCATGTTGGCACCAGCCCGTTTCAGTGAAACGGTTTCGCCAATGATATCAATGATCTGTGCCGCATCCTTCACGCGCTGCACCGCATCTTTTTGCTCGAAAGAGGAAGTCATAACCTCATGATAGTGAACATATACTTCCCCTGTGTCAAGCTAAATTGTACCCCGAAATTGTCCTTGCTTTATCGTCTCCGGTAACAGCCCCGCACTATGGCCTGTTGGCCGATTTTATCTGCCTTGGCGCAAGGCGGGTAACAAAAAAATATTGCCGTAAAAAATTGCTGGTGTACTGTTCCATGCTATAATGAAGAGGCGGAGCCGCACTGCTTTTTTATCGGTGACACATACAGCATCAGGGGAAATGAAAGCAGGTCAAAAAGAACGATACAGTAAACCATGAAGCACAATGTTGAAGATTTTCTGGCCGTTGAGCTGAAGCGGGAGATCGCTGAACGATATTTCGGTTTTCGCAAAATCATCGAGGAAGACACCCTCGACCTCACGGAGAAAATCAAGTATCAGCTTTCAATACTTGAAAAAAGAATAAGCTATGAGCTGATACGCATATATATCCTGCTCCAGGACGATACACTCATCCATCAATTCATGGAACTAACCGGCTGGGAGGAAAAACTTTTTTACGATCCTTACATAACCGAATCTCCCACCATCAGAAAAAAAGTGTTCAAGGGCATAAAAATAAGGGGGCTTACAAAAACAGGCCGTTTTAAAAACCTGGTATTTGATGCCTATGAAAGACTGGCGGCCCACGTGGAACACTACCGGGAAAACCTTGAAGATATTGAGGCAAGCCGGGATACTATCAATGCAGAAATTGAGTTGTTCTACCGGGAAAATGATATCGGCAATATCATGGGATTTCTACGGGCCATGGAAGGCGCGGGCAGTGAAGACAGCATGGGCGTCAAACCTGATGCGGGGGCGGTTGATACCTTTGAGCATAAAATGCGCATCAAGAAACCGCCGCCTATTGACCCGCAGCTTATTGCCATACCGCCCCTGGTGCCCCTTCCCAACATAAGCAGGAGGTTAAAAAAACTTGTTGATAAGGCCTACAAGCTTAACCGGGGAAAAATTCTCTCAGAAATCGCACCATGAATTTTGCGCCCAATTATTCTTCCATTGTTCTTTCCTGGTTGGCTCTTGCCGGGGGCCTGATCCTCCTGACTACCGGAGGAGAATTTCTGGTGTCGGGTGCTGCGAAACTCGCTCAGAGACTTGGCATGAGTTCACTGCTCATCGGCTTGACGGTGGTGGCATTCGGCACATCCATGCCTGAGCTTTTTGTCGGCCTGATCGCCCTTTTTCAGGGCCATCCGGATATCCTCACGGGCAATGTCATCGGGAGCAATATCGCCAATATCGGTCTCATTCTGGGTATATGCACCCTCATCACCCCCCTGCCCGTCAGATTCAGATCCGTTTCCCTGGAGCTCTATCTAGGGCTGGCTGCCACCATTATTGTTTACCTTGCAGCATGGCATGGCATTTTCCCGAGATTTCTCGGTTTCATTTTTTCTGGCTCTCTCATCTCCTATACTGTCCTAAGTTTCCGCCTGGCAGGAAAACGGTATAAAAGAGCACAAAAAAAAGATCAGGCGCCTCAGAAGATGGGAAAATACCCCCTGCCCGTTGTTATCACTATGACTGTTGTCGGTCTTGGGTGTTTACCGGTCGGCTCGAACTTTTTCATCAAAGGGGCTGTTGACGTGGCACGGCACTGGGGTGTGAGTGAACTTATTATCGGCCTGACATTGGCAGCAGTCGGCACTTCTCTGCCGGAACTGGCCTCATGCCTTGCTGCCATTCGCCAGCGGCAGACAGAAATTCTTGCGGGCAATATTATAGGCAGCAACCTATTCAACCTCCTCATGGTGCTTGGTTTCTGCGGCATGCTGATCCCTTATCCCATTTCCTCCAATCTGCTCAGCAGGGATATTCCCATCATGTTCAGCTTTTCAGCAGTTCTTTTCCCTATTCTCGCAGTGCAGCAGGGCCTTAGCCGCCTGCATGGTTTTATTCTCCTTGTTGCCTATTTAGGCTATCTATGTATTCTACGCTAACACTGCAAGACAATGATAGCACCCATGGAAAGTCCTGCGGCCAGCTCCGCTCCTTGAAAAAAGTTTTCAGCTCCTCATACCTGTCGTCCGAGAGCTTTATACATTGCTGAATTCATAAATTCTCAAGTAAAGACAAGTGAGAACTTGATCAGGAAATATTAATGCTTATTATTATTTTTTAGAAGTCAAGTGATAGTTGCTTTGCTTCCTCTCCTCCTTATAAAAAAGGGCAGTACCACCGGGGTACTGTCCTTTTTGGTTATTTCTTGCTTCCCGCCCTTTCTGTCTATCTGAAACTTTTATTGTTGAGTGACGCAGAGACAAAACTCCTTCCTGTCTGCTGCCTGCCTCGGCTCCGTTCCCTTGACCTATCCTGCCGGGCTTTATACTGCCGGGATCCTGCTTTCTTCTTTTTGTCCTGAAACTCTTCTTTCCGCTTGTCATTTTCACTGTATTCCCGACTGTTCTCCTTGTATTTTTTCTCCCTTGCTTCTTTACCCTCTTGATTCTGCCTTGGCGTAACACGTATCTGTCTCCTAACCTGCCTCCTTTCTTCACTGCTGTTTTGCTGGACTGCTGGAGCTGCATTTTTCTGTCCTGTCACTGTCTTGGAACCGGCCGAGACATTTACCTGCCTGGACTTTTTCTCCCTCTGCTTATTACTTGCCGCATTATCAGGGGGTCGTGGCTTATCATCCCTTGCACCGTTTATATTTTGCGGCCCTCTTTTTCCCTGGTTTGTAATTTTTTCCACCCTGGTCTTCTGGTCAAAACTGGCAACCCTTTTTTGTGTTCTCGCTGCCCTTGTCTCGTGCTTTCTGTGATGCTGCTCTCCCGTTTTTGCTACCGGTCTGTATTTTTTGATGATTTTTGTTTTATTGCTGTTCCTGATTCTTACAGTATTATAATTATTTATTACCAACCGACCCTGATGACGAAAATAGCGTTTGGGGATAATGACCGCATGGCCAATATGCTTGTGATCAGCCAGGTTGATATTTATTTGTAAATCAGACCGGCCCTGCACCAGCATGCTCCGAGGTCCCCAACGCCGGTGACCGTAATAGGTTTCCCATGGAGCCAGGGGGAGCCAGCCGATATGGCCGGAGTGTGCAATCCAGCGAACCCGCCCGGGATGCCAGTATGACCTGTATTCCCTGCCAAAGGTAATATTGAAGCCGACAACAGTCACACCGGGAATGTGCGACACATGGACATAAGGTGTCCACATCCAGGCACCCTGCATATGGAGCCAGTGTCCGTGATGATGGGTAACCCATCCCCAGGGATTATGATCAATCCAGACGGAATCACCCTGCCAGCCATACCAGTAGCCCGTTGTATACGGAGCCCAGCCGACAGCCACATTGCTTGGCTGCCAGGCCCAATAGTAATACCCGCGGTAATAGATCCTGTGCCAGTTCCCATGCGGTTCCAGGACATGGGCATATTCCTGCATGGTTTCCGGCAGATATTCTGATCGCACCAATCTTTTCCGGCTCCAGACATTTTCCCGCCCCTGACACCAACTGTTCCAATACCTGTTGATAGGGCCAATTCCTGTGAGTATTGAATCTTCATGGAATTCCAGAACAGAGGAACCTGACAAAACCTCCACATTTCCGCTGGCAGATGCCTGAAAAGTAGTTGCCCCACGGACAGCGGCAACTACAACCACGTTGCCGTCAACCAGCATATCAATAACACTTCCAGGCCCTGCCTTCGCTGTGCCCCTGGCTGTATTCACCGCAATAGTAAGAGCTGCACTCCGGTTGTAAAACCTGGCCAGGCCTGTTTGCAGAAAAAAATCAGCTGTATCCTCTTCCAGGTTCAGGATTTCGATTTCAGCGTTTTCGTCCAGCTGTACCCGTATACTATTTGGAAAAATAATTTCCGCCCTGCTGCTGTTCCCCGTTGCCAGGACATCCTGTGTTCCGGCAGGAGACTCGGCAAATGTCTCCACCCAGGTTTGGCCAGCATCCATATAGCGGGATATCTGGCCTTCCACATGGCTTATACGGCCCACAATAATTGCCCCAAAAGCCGCTTTTTCCAGCAGCAAAGCAGAAAACAGCACCAGCAAAGTAAGTATTTTCTTTTTCATAGCGTCACCTTTCCTTTAATCAATTATCCTCATTGATTTGTCACGGGCTTTACTTATTTGACTGATACTGATAGGGTTTTGTTTACAATTTTGAGGTGAATCGGGTGAATTTGCATAGACATCGGGATTGCTTGCCCCCGATGTAGAGTTGCCGACAACCGTCCTTGAAGCAGAACAGCAATCCTTCCCTTTGATATGCCTTTTTCTGGTGGTTGCCTAGGCAGCTTTCAATGAATATTTTGGTATTTTATGGGGACAGTTTTAAAAGGCACAAACAGTATCAAGCAACTTTCCGGCACGGATGCCGGATCCTAATAATGAATGCGATTTACCATGCCAGCAGCTGCAGCCTTATAAAAAATTGACCATGACCACAATCACCAACCCGTTTGTTATCTACAAATTGCTGCCGCAAACAAATTGCGGTGAGTGCGCCCTGCCCAACTGCCTGGCATTTTCCGCCGCAGTTATCAAGGGCCAGAAACAGTTGGACGAGTGTCCCTACATCAAGAATGAAACCAAAGAACACCTGGCCGGTCGCATTGGTATCCGGGAAGAGTTTAACCGCACGAGAGGGGAGGATCTCGAAGTGCTGCGGCGCAGGGTTTATGATATTGATTTTTCAAAAAAAGCAGATCTTCTTGGTGCCAGACTGGTCTCCGGCAAGCTCGCCATAAAAAGTTTGGGCAAGGATTTTTTTATTGATCCCAGAGGCAACGTAACTTCTGAGTGTCACACACATGTATGGATGACAGTCCCGCTATTAAGCTATATAGTGCATAGCAATGGTGGGGATTTTGCCGGCCGGTGGGTTCCTTTCAGGGAACTTAAGGATGGCTCCCCCATGAACCCGCTTTTTGTCCAGCGGGGTGAAAAACCCTTAAAAAAGCTGATAGACGATAACAGTGAACTGCTGGAGGACCTGATCAGCATGTTCAGCGGTAAAAGGGCGGACAATAACCTGTTTTCCTCTGATATAGCCCTTTCCCTCTATCCGTTGCCGAAAGTGCCAATACTGATCTGTTACTGGCATCCGGAAGGTGACATGGATTCAGATCTCAACATTTTTTTTGATGCCTCAGTTGAAAAACACCTTAAAATTGAATCAGTTTTTTCACTGGGCGTAGGACTTGTCATGATGTTTGAAAAAATTGCTCAAAAACACTTTTAAAATAGTTGATTATGGTTCATATCTTTACTTACGGTACGCTTATGTTCGACCCTGTCTGGTCCAGGGTTGTTGCAGGCAGTTATGCCAGATGCGAAGCCATTCTGCCGGCTTATGACAGGAAAGCGGTCCGGGAGGAAGTTTATCCGGTCATCGTTCCATCCTCGTTACAGTCTCAGGTGCAGGGCGTTGTCTACCTCGATGTCTCAACATCCGACCTTGCCAGGCTTGACCAATTTGAAGGGGAGTATTATCTCAGAAAAACCGAACAGGTCGTCACAACCGACAAGAATATTCTTGCGGCCGAGGTATATGTTTTAAAAGAGGAGTATTTTGTCATCATATCGCCTGATGAGTGGGACCCTGTTTATTTCAGCACTACAGGCATCCATTATTTTATGCACCGTTATATGGAAAGCGATAAGCAGTAGCAGAAAGAAATTGTCACGCAACTTATAGTCCGTTTTATTACAAACTGAAGCAGGAGGAAAATATAATGGCCCAGATCACGCTCCAGGGCGACCCGGTCCAGACAATCGGCAATTTACCGGCTGTCGGCATGCAGGCCCCTTCCTTTACTCTGGTCAAGACAGACCTTTCAGAAGCGAATCTAAAAGATTTTGCAGGTAAAAACATTATCTTAAACATCTTTTTAAGCCTGGACACTTCGGTCTGTGGAGCATCGGTACGGCGTTTCAACAGGGAGGCCAGTGAGTCCCCGGATACGGTCGTGCTCTGCATTTCAGCAGACCTTCCCTTTGCCCACAAACGCTTCTGTGAAGCAGAGGGGCTCAAAGATGTTATACCGCTGTCGGTCTTCCGCTCTCCTGAGTTCGGCAAGGATTACGGGGTAACCTTTGCCAGCGGTCCCCTGACCGGGCTTCTCTCCAGGGCTGTGGTCATTATAGACAAGTCTGGGAAGGTCGCTTATACGGAGCAGGTCCCGGAAGTCACCCAGGAACCTGATTATGATGCTGCTTTGCTGTTTCTTTCGCAGCTGACCGGATGATCGTAACAAATGGAGGAGTTAGAATGTCTCAAATACTTGAAATAAGCAAATCGGATTTAGCCGGTGCCCGGGATACCGGCAGCAGGGAATTTTTGGAGGAAACTTTCAAAAAAGCTGAAGAGATTATCAAGGCAGGAGGCACAATCCATCTCATGCAGGTATATTCTGACGCCCATAAAGAGATCGCCGATGTCATTGACAATCTGGAACAACTGGCCCACTTAAAAAAAATTTATATCCGCTGAGGCTGTTTCAGGCATGCTTATCAGCATAATTCTTTTTCCGATGTCAAAAATAATCGGGAAAAGAATTTTATCAAAAGATACATCTCAGGGAGATGCAAATAAAATAATTTGCTTGTAACTTTAACCACTTTTAACCGCCATGACCTTTTCCTGCAAAAACTTTGATTTCAACGCCGAAAACTGCATGAAGCTTAACACCGGCTGCATTCCGGGCCGACCCGGTTGCGTCCTTGAAGGCAAGGTAAAGTTCAGCGAAGATATAGAAAAAAAACTGAAAGACCTGGAGTCTGAAAGGGATGAAAGAAAAAAGAGCCGGGCCAGATAAAAAAAGCCGCATCATCCAGCAACTGCTCTGGACGACTTTATTGTAAATTAAATATTATCCGGTTTTCTGGGGGTGAACTTCCTCTATTGATAACAATTCCTAACAAAAACCCTCTGTGATTTCGCCTTGACTTCTGGAGAATCAAATTTAGTTTTTAACCATAAGGACACTACAAACATACAGGCATGTCTTTCAAAAAGGAGGGCTCTCCAATGAAAGATGTTTATGTAAAAAATCGGGCCAGGCCTCCGTAAGTACACCTTCATTTCCTGGCGGGGAGCCTTTATTCTACAGCTGAGATCTTTTACGGGAACGAAAGGCACAGCCACCTGTGCAATACATCTCTTTAAAAGGAGGTGGGGACACTATGACAGTGGGAAAATTCTGCAACCGAGAAGTAATTATTGCCGATAAAAACAGTAGCATAGCGGAGATTGCCAAACTCATGCGGAAACATCATGTGGGTGATGTGGTCTTAGTCAATGATAAAGGCGGCCGGGCCACGCCCATCGGCATCCTCACGGACCGTGATATTGTCATAGAGCTCATAGCCTGTGATGTCCCTCTGGATTCTGTTTCTGCGGGAGATGTCATGAGTTATGAACTGGTCACGGCAAGAGAGGAGGATTCTATCTGGGACACCCTGCAGCGCATGCGTGCTAAAGGTATCCGGCGGGTGCCGGTAGTTAATGACAAAGATGAACTCGAAGGCATCCTGTCGGCCGACGATCTCCTGGAGTTGTTTGCCGAGGAATTGAACCTGCTTGCCAAAGTGCCTTTCCGTGAGCAGTTAGTTGAAGGTACCACGAGGCAATGACAGTTAAAATCAGGTGTGACTATATCTCCTGGTCCCGCTTTTACAGCCTGTCGCGAAAACTTTCCTGCAGGGTCCATGATTCCGGTTTCAAACCTGACATCATAATCGCAATAGGCAGGGGGGGATATATGCCGGCCCGCATTATTTCAGACTTTCTGCATGTTATGAACCTGACCAGCCTTAAAATCGAGCACTACCGGGGCACGCAGAAAAAAAAACTGGCGCTGGTCAGGTATCCCCTTGCGCAGGGAGTTACCGGCAAGCGGGTTCTTCTGGTAGATGACGTCTGTGATACCGGCGACACCTTTGAACTGGCAAATAAGCACCTGGCAGATCGCCTACAGCCGGATGAGATCCGGACCGCCGTCCTGCATTACAAGAAAACTTCCAGTTTTATTCCTGATTATCATGCCAGCAGGATGATAAAATGGCGCTGGATAATATATCCCTGGGCTGCAGCAGAGGACATCGGTGAGTTCATAAGGCTTATGGCGCCCCAACCTGAAACACTTGCAGAAATCAGAAATAAACTGGCCCGTGACTATGATGTCCTGATCCCGCTGCCTGTCCTCAGGGACATCCTGGAACTGTCGTAAACTTGAAAGAGGCAAGACGCTAAGGACGAAAAACATCAACATCCGGAGAATAAACGTGGTGCAACTGCTCATAAAAACCGGGGCAACCCCTCTTGCTGCTTCACTCCTTCTCCTGCTCCTAACAGGTCCCTTTTATGCTGTATTTGGTGAACCGGTTCCGGAGCATAGCAGCGTCAGGTTGCCGGAGCCGGACAGGAACGGCTCTGCTCCTCTGGAAACCACCCTTCAGAAGCGCCGGTCTGTCAGGTTTTTTCAGAATGCACCGCTTTCCCTGCAAGCTGTTTCGCAGCTTCTATGGGCTGCCCAGGGGATAACCGACCAGCGCGGCTTCAGGACCGCTCCTTCTGCAGGAGCCCTCTACCCCTTGGAAATTTATGTGGTTGCCGGTGAAGTGACGGGTCTTGAAAAGGGCATTTATCTGTATAAACCAACAGAACATGCGCTCATCTTTACCCTGGAGGGGGATTACCTTCAGGTGCTTTCTCGGGCGGCTCTGCGGCAGGATGTTGTCAGGATCGCCCCAGCAGTCTTTGTCATAGCCGGTATACAGAAAAGGACCACCGGCAAGTATGGGGAACGGGGTATCCGTTACATGCATATGGAATCAGGACATGCAGCCCAGAATTTGTCCTTACAGGCCGTGGCTCTGGATCTTGGCTCTGTTACTATAGGTGCCTTTTCAGATCATGCGGTGGCCGGTATACTAAAAATGGACACGAGTCTCACACCCCTTTATATCATCCCTGTCGGCAAAACCCGCTGAAATAAGGGCAGAGCAACAGCTGTCTTTTAAAATTTTGCTAGCATAAGCAGTCAGGCCCCCTCGCTTCCCGCCTTGGCCCAGGACTTCCAATCCCCGCTCAAATGTAGAGTTCCAGGAGGCTGAAACACTTTGCAGCTAAGAAGAACCTGCCGCTATTATTGCATAAATTGTCAAATAAGTGTATCACAAAACCAAGCGGTGGAATATGTTTTGATTTTTTACACTCCAGCCGTCAGCCACCAAAAGCAACAGATCAGGAATAACAGACGATTTGAGGACACTAGCAGTTAATGTTACCAGCCAAGCCAACTGAGCATAAAAAACAAGCGCCTGGCGAAACCCTATCTGAGGCAGAGTTCAGGGATGCCGGGAATTTACTCAAAGTATTCCTCCAGGCCTGGAAAAATTACGGCCTGTACCCTGAAGGACATGCCACTTCAATCAAGTCGCTCAAAACCCTTATGTCCGCCTTTGCCGACTTCTTTTCAAAACATGGGGATCTTGATCTTGTAGTGGAGAAAGATCGTCTGCTCTGGGACGACAGCATCATCCACCAAGTGGCGGCCGGAGCTGCAGCCGAGGATGTCGTTTTCCTCCTTTACCGCGACGGCATCCACTGGATTGAATTCCAGGAGGGCCTTCCTTTAGAGGAACTTGCCGCTTTCTTTAACATTCTCAAAAAATATCAATCGCTCCAGGAAGAAACAGAGGGTGATATCGTCACCGAGCTCATTGATGGGGATCTGGCATATATAAATTTCAAGGCAGTTGACATCCTGTGGCAGGATTACCCCCTGCTTGATTTCTCTTCCCTTAATACCCTGACGGAAAGCGGACTGGACTTCACAGAAATTTCGCCTGAAGGGAAAGGGCAGCATATAAGTTCCGAACAGATTAAAGCATCTGGCACAAGCAGTACAGGTTCTTCCCTGAGTCGCGCCTCTTTGCAGGAAGGAACCTCTGATGCCGCTCCCGGATCAGAAACCGGGGAGGACACCTCGCAGATTGCACCAGACAAAACAACGGAACAGAAAAAATCTGAGCACTCTGATGCTTCGGCCAAAAGCATTTCAGATCCTTCCTTCAGTGAAGCCTTGTGGGAAATTTCCCCTGTCGAATACGACCAGCTGCAGAAAATGGTTCAGGAGGAGGAAAACTGGGATAACACCGAAGATGTTTTGGATGTATTAGTAGCAATTCTCCGGAGTCAGGACGACAAATATAACTTTTCCGCAGTTCTAGATTATACCCTGGAGGAGGTTGTTGACACTATTGAGCAAGGTGAATTCAGCCTGTTGCTTAACCTGTTCCAATCTCTGCAGCAACTGCTTTACAGTGATGCATCGGCTCAGGTTTCATGGGTCCGCCCCTTGATTGAGCGCTTTTTTCAGGACCTATCCAGGCCTGAAATATTTGACCTTATCGCGGCCAAACTGTTGACACTTAATGATAATGACACTGATAAAATTAAAAGTCTGCGTCAGGTCCTCTTCTATTTTTCCCCTGATGTCATTCTTGTTTTGGATCCGATAATCCTGCAAACCCGATCACAGGAAGTCCAGAAAATGATATTGGACGTGACCGAACATCTCTGCCTGCGGGACATGGGTCCCCTGGAGAAGCTTTTAGATCACCCTGACAAGGAATTAGGGGAGAAACTTCTTGCCGTTCTGAGCCGCTTAAAAGGTGACCGGGCCCGAAAAATCTTTCTGAAGATGGTTGAACACCCCTCGGAAAAAGTCCGCGCCCAGGCCGTCAAAATGCTTATGGCCCAGGACCCTAAAATCGTTTCAAGACTTTTTGCTCTTGTTGATGACCCCAGTGAAGAAGTACGCAAGGTGATTCTCGCCGGTCTGGCCAGGCAAAAATCCACCATGACGGAAAACCTTCTACTGAAATATATAAAAGAAAATTTTGACCAGAAGACCCCGGAGCACATCCTTGCCTGCTACGAAGCTCTTGGCGGCTGCGGTTCTGTCACCGCCATCCAGTTCCTCAAGCGCATTCTCCTTGGCCAGGGCTGGAACCGCTTTTCCGGCTTCGGCAAAGAGCTTCATCGCCAGGGTGCCGCAACGGCCCTGGCAATTATGGACAACTGGGAAGCCAAGGACATTCTCCTCGATGCTTCGAAGAGCAGGTACCAGGTTATCAGGCAGGCCTTTCAAAAGGCAATGGCGAGAATTGATACACTACAGGGTAGCAGCAATGGATAACAGATCCGGCAAGGAGTTAATCGTCTTATACACGGAATTTCTGCACTCTTTCTTCAGCCTGCTGCAGGCCATAAAAATCCATGGCGACAATAACAGGCTGGTGGTGCAGGGTGTAACCAAATTTATAGAGAGTATAGGCCGCTGCATGGAGGAAGATTCCCTGGCTATCAAGACTTCCAAAGGTCTCTTATTCATCGAGGAAGAGAAAATTCCCTACAGCAAGAGATCGAAAAACCTGATTGACAACATGGTGTATTATTTTGATGACCGAAACCTGGAAGGGCTTCGTTTCTTCAGTGGAGTTCTCAAAGCTTTGCCGAAGGACATCCTAATATTCATGCGTTCCCTGGATCTTGCCGGCCATGAAGAGGATCCTGTTGCCTGGCTGATTGAAAGGCTTGATATAAAAAATTTGGTTTGGGTTGAAATTATCAAAAAAATGTCCAAGACCGAAGAGGAGGAAGATGAAGGCGATAAGGTCGAGATGGATCAGATCCGCAGGGAAAGAGCCAGAAAAGACTATACCTATGTCCTGGCTTCCTTTAAAGAGGTTGCCAAGAAGCTGTCAGGCAAGCAGCGGGTTGGTATACGGAAAACCGTACGTGCCGTGCAGGATATGGTGACTCATCTGATTGAGGATGATGCTATTTATTCTGCCATCAGCACACTGCGGATTTTTGACGATTACACCTTCACGCATTCCGTCAATGTTACCATCCTCTCGATGTGTATCGGCAAAAGGATCAACCTGTCGCGCCGCTCCCTGGAACGCCTTGGCATCTGCGCCCTTTTTCACGACCTGGGGAAAATTGAGGTGCCGCATGAAATTCTCAATAAACCAGGCAAGCTGAATGACTCGGAGTTCAAGCTTCTTGAGGAACATTCACTCAACAGTGCCAAGCTGATCGTCAAACTCAGGGCCTCCAGAGACCGCAAGGCCAAGATCCTGCTGCCACCTTTTGAACACCATTTAAAGTATGACCTGTCAGGCTATCCTTATACCAACTGGAAAAAACCCTTAAGCCTTTTTGGCAGAATTATTACCATTGCCGACGTTTATGATGCCATTACATCGCAGAGAATTTATCGTAAATCAGCATTGAGCCCGGACCGCGCTCTGGGGCACATCTTAAAGGGCTCGGGCCAGGACTTCGACCCCATTCTGACCAAGGTTTTCATCAATATGCTCGGGGTCTATCCTGTCGGGACCCTGTTGAAGCTTGACTCCGGTGATCTGGCCCTGGTTGTCAGTGCCTCAAAAAAGAAGGGAGAAAAAAGACCCCTCGTCTGTCTCATGGAGCAAGATCAAGACGGCAACTATCAGAAAGGCAACACCTGTGATCTGGCCGAACGCGACAGCAGCACAGGAAGCTATGTCAGGGAAATCGTTGAAACCTACCATCCGGCAACTTTCGGCATCCAGCCTGTGCAGCACATCTTTCCAACAGCCTGATTTATTAAGTGGCATCAAACTCTTAAATCATTTGATGTGTCTGCAAAAAACAGGCTTTGTTATCCGTTCGGCTTTGCAGAACAGCTCCCTTGATACCGTTTTTAAATCAGGCTGCCTGTGGCAGTGACAGTGAGTCATCAAGCGGCGGGCCATCAATTGCCTTGCAGACCCACTCCTTAAGTTGCTGATTAAGCGGATGGACGCCTACTCCCGGCCTGTCCCCGTCTTCCTGCCATGCTTGCAGGAACAAATCCTCAGGCACTTTGACTTCGGCAATTTCCTCAGCGCCGGCAGTAGTCCGTCGAATCAGGGTTACCCGTGTCGGTCTCAACCAGTCATAGAGGACAAAATAGATTGATTCCTGCCCCATGGTACTGACAAAATCATGGCCTCGGACCCAGCCGGTACCCCATTCAAGATACATTTCAATCGCTTTTTCCTGGGTCATGTCCCAGTCTATTTTATTTATAAGTTCCCGGTCTGCCTTCAATTCTTCCAGTGTCAACATAACTTTCCTCCTTATACTGTATACAAAACATTCATATATTATTTTTTTAATGATATTCATTCTCAGTAAATATATCCAGAAAAATATTTAGGGATTTATAAAAAAATTAGGAATACTTAATTTTTTCCGAATATGAATTCTACCGCTAAAGCCTTTGCCGAAAGAATCTTCAGGCTTTTTTAAAATCATTCTATTTTTTCATTGTTCATGTTAAATTTTGCATGCTATAGTGAACAAAAAGCGCCACTATGTGGCACCAATGAATTCTCTGTGCCTTGTTCCGCACATTATTCGACCTATAATCACTCCTGCTGCACCTGGAGGGCTTTATATGAGAAAAGATTTAAGCATAATTGATTTCCTGGCTCAAATTCCCTGGTGGATCAGTGTAGCTTTATCTGCATCCTTTTATTTGCTGCTGAAATTTGGAGTACCTTACTTCGAGGCTCAGTCCCCTATTATTAACGAGGTCCATGTTTCGTTGGGATCGGCCTTTGCCCCGGTTGTAGCCCTGGCCCTCCTGACACCTGTTACCTTCTCGCTCCTTAAGTCAAACAGAAAGAAAAAGCTCCACGAGCTCAAAGATGAAATTTTAGCGATACAAGAACTTTCATGGCCGCACTTTAAAGAACTGGTGGCTGATGCATACCGGTGCAACGGTTATACAATCATGAATAACAGCACATTCACTGCTGACCCCAGTGTTGATCTTGTTTTGCGCAAGGGTGCCAAGCTCTATCTCGTACAATGCAGATACTGGCAGAATCGAAAATTGGGCAAACGGGAAGCAAGGAACCTATTAGCCCTTATGCATGCCAAGCAGGCCAGTGGTGTATTCCTGCTGACAACTGGCATCTTTACCAGGGAAGCCCGTCATTATGCTCTTGGCAGGCCGATAACTTTGGTTGACGGCATAGAGCTTGTTAAGCTGCTGGGCAATATTAGCTGCAAGCAGACATCAAAGCATCTGAACTAAATTTTTTTCCGACCTGCATTTACACAAACCACTCTGAATTCCTCCTGCCCAAACGTTTCAATATTTTTTTTACTTTTCTGGTTTTTTCCTCTTGCCTATATAAAAATATATATGCTATATAATGTGTATTCTAAAAACAGACTAACAACATGTTGTGCAATCTGACCTGGTGGCACAATTGTTTTACTGATTGAGGAAACAATATGACCGCAATAAAGCAGGCCTGAATTCCGACATATCATGGGAATACTCTTCGCACTGGCAAAAGCTTTGGAGGCAAGGGACGACGATACCGCCAGTCATTCTTTAAACGTTACAAAATACGCAATGTTATTAGGCCAGCAGCTTGGTCTTGATGAGGAGGAGATGAGGATCCTGGGCCAGGGTGCTATGCTGCATGACCTGGGCAAGATCGGAATCCCGGACGAAATCCTCAAAAAACCGGGCAACCTGGATTTCTCCGAATTCGAACGTATCAAGGAACATCCCAAGCTCACTTCAGAAATCCTGGCCCCCCTGGAAACTTCCAATTATTACTCATCCATTGCCCGGTCGCACCACGAACGCTGGGACGGCAACGGTTATCCCGACGGCCTTAACGGTGAAGACATCCCGCTCCTGGCCCGCATTGTGGCCGTTGCAGATGCCTGGGATGCCATGACCAGCAACAGGGTATACCGGATCGGCATGAGCGAACAAATGGCACTGGCAATCCTGGAAAGGGAAAAAGACTGGGGCCAA
>Ga0209536_100006148_pt1 | contig 18455 bp, 15 predicted proteins | sample DeeMarSeWOR28_12_FD_187461 | JGI IMG/M metagenome (GOLD analysis project Ga0209536, IMG submission 187461) | Marine sediment microbial communities from White Oak River estuary, North Carolina - WOR-2-8_12 (SPAdes) (version 2) | ecosystem: Environmental > Aquatic > Marine > Intertidal zone >... | reverse complement strand
CTTGATTCCCGTGGCTACCGGCAGCGTTCTACCATGCAGTCCATTGAAGCAGTTACACCGTATGTAATGCGGTGTTTTTGGTGCCTGCCCGATCCCGGACACGATAACCAGCTCATGAGGTTGTTGCTGAATTCCAACCAGGGCCTGCTTCAGGGCTTTTAAAATCGAAAAGTTGCCGCAGCCCGGGCACCAGGCAATGGGATCATCACTGTTAAAGTCTTCCAGGGTAACCATTGTTGTTCTCCTATTGGGCATCTTTGATCTGGTCGACGATTTCACGAGATGTGAAAGGACGGCCATCGTATTTCAGAATCCTTTGATCAATGGACAGCCCGGTTGCCATACTGAAAAAGTCAGCAAATTGACCGGTGTAGTTATTTTCTACAGCGATGATTTTAACTTTGCTGAGCTGTTCAGTTGTGACATGTCGAAGGTTAAACGGAAAAATCTCACTGTAATGAATCATTTGAGTAGAATTTCCGTTTTGATTTAGCTGGTCTACAGCCTCCTTGATGGCGCCGTATGTCGAACCCCAGCCCAATAAGGCAAACTCGGCTGGACCAGCAGGGTATATTTCCGGAGGTCCGATTTCCCGCTGCATTCCCTCCATTTTTTGCATTCGTTTGCGCATCATCTGATTGCGGATCGCAGCACTCTCGGTGATGTGCCCTGCTGTCGTATGTTCATCACTGTCGGCATAGAGAACCGCCTTTGTGTGTCCCGGCAGAATCCGGGGCGATATTCCCGAATCGTCAGCTGCATAGCGATTGTATTCGTGGGGCGAAGGTAAATCTTGATCGGATAAAATGTGACCGCGGTCAATAACGATGTCCCGAATATCCAATTCATCGACTGTGAAATAGCTGTCATTGAAATACTGATCGCCTAATACAATAACAGGGATTTGGTATTTATCCGCCAGGTTGAAGGCTTTTGACATTAGAACTACCGCCTGCTCAGGGTATCCGGGAGCAAGAACTGCCCGAGGAAAATCTCCGTGGCCGGCATGCATTACAAACTTCAAGTCTGCTTGTTCGGTGCGGGTGGGCAGTCCGGTTGATGGACCTGGTCTTTGGGCGACAACGATCACCGCAGGTGTCTCAGTCATGCCGGCCAGGCTCAGGGCTTCGACCATTAAACAAAATCCGCCACCGGAGGTTGCCGTCATGGCCCGGGCACCGGCAAAATTAGCACCGATGACCATGTTGATGGCCGAAATTTCATCCTCAGCCTGCTCAAGAACGATGTTGTATTTCTCAGCCCGGGAGGAGACAAACTCCATTATGGCGGTGGCCGGTGACATGGGGTAACCTGAATAAAATTTCAGACCTGAAGCCATTGCCCCCAGGGCCATGGCCTGACTGCCGGTTAGCAACATTTTACGGCGAACTGTTTTTGCTGACGGCACTTTCAAAGAAGGTTTTACTTTCGAATTCCGCCGAACAAAGTCGTAACCGACAGTTGCACTTCTTTGATTGTTTTCTACCATCTCAGAGCCTTTTTGCTGAAACTGCTCCTTTATGCAGTCCAACACCGGCTGCAGTTCACAATCCATCAAGGCAATGGCCGCGCCGGTTGCCACCGAATTGATCATAATTTTGCTTTTACCGGCTTCTGAGGCAATCTGGCCAAAGGGAATAGCGAAGTGATTGGGATTTTCGGATGTAAAACCGATCGCATCCGCATCGAACATCAGGACCCCATTGTCGGCCAGGCAGTCGATATCCTGTTTGATCGTCTCTTTATCCAGGGCAATCAAAATGTGAACCTTGTCGGCGATCGCCCTTACTGGGGCATTCGAAATTCTGACTTGATCAAAATTGTGACCGCCCCGGATACGCGATGCGAAATCCTGATTGATAAACACATAAAAGTCCTGTCGGACAAACGTTCTGGCAATAATTGAACTAATTGACTGAATCCCTTGGCCGGCCTCACCGCCGATTCGAATGGAAATGTCCATTTTATGTCCTCTTTATATTTTCTGACATTTTTTTGCCATATCTATACCGTGAATATTTAATTTCCATCATATATTTGTAACATATTCGAATGTCCGTTTGCGCAAATCCTACCCTAAAAGCAAGGGGACATCCGCATTATTGGATGTCCCCCTCTTCTTGATCCCCAAAAGTGCGATGGCCTTGAAATCCCTTTTCGCAAACCGATCTTTAAACCGAAGGCATCTATTTTTCACCAATAACATCTTCTCTAAAATCTGCCATAATGGGTTCAATCCCGGCGAGTCGGTCCAGTTTTGCAATGTGAATCACCGCATCGCCCTGGTGAACGAGCGGCAGGTTCAACCGGCCGATGACCATCCCGGATACGGGTGATTCGACTACTGTTTCGCGGGCACCGAAGGGATCCGCAATTACGCCGATCTTTTTGGCCTGGCCGACTCTGGCGCCGAGCGGGACGTTCATTTGCAGAATGCCCGAGGTCGGTGCGCGAACCCAGGTGGTGGCATCGGCGATCAGCGGCGCGATAACCGCTTTTTTGCGCGATCGGCTGTGCCTGAGCATCCCGATGGCTTCCATGACCGATAAAATACCGCGAATTCCGGCTCGGATGGCGACTTCATCGAATCGCAATGCCTCACCGGCCTCGTAAAGCAGAAAAGGGATGCCCTTGTCGGCAACCGCCTGCCGCAGGGAGCCATCGCGGATATTGGCATTTATGATAACGGGGACGCGGAACGCTTCCGCCAGCCGCAGGGTGTCCGGTTCTTTAATGTTCGCACGAATCTGCGGCAAGTTGGTCCGGTGATTGGAGCCGGCGTGCAGGTCGATGCCGTGGGTGCTGTTGGCCACGATTTCGTCCACAAATATGTTCGCCAGCTGCGATGTCAGTGAGCCTTTTTCAGATCCGGGAAAGAAGCGATTGAGATCGCGGCGATCGGGGGAGTAACGCGACTGTTGCAAAAACCCGTATACATTTACCACCGGAACGGCGATCAGCGCACCTTTCAGTTTTTTGATTTTTTTGAGCTTCATCAGTCGCCGGATGATTTCAGTGCCATTGATCTCGTCGCCGTGAATGGCGGCACTTACGAACAATCTCGGGCCGTCCTTGTAGCCGTGAATGACGTGAACCGGCATCGTCATTTCGGTGTGGGTATACAGACGGGCCACCGGCACCTGGATCGTGGCCTGCTGGCCGGGCTTTATTTTTAAGCCCGCTAATGATAATGACGCGCGCATCAACCTCTGCCTCTTGTACGGGTTTTCCCGGGTCCGGCGTTTTTTTCAATGTATTCGATAATCATGCCCGCAACATCTTTGCCGGTGGTTTTTTCGATACCTTCCAGGCCGGGCGAAGAGTTCACTTCCATGATGACCGGACCGTGATTTGATCTGAGCATGTCGACGCCGGCTACCCGGAGCCCCATTATTTTGGCTGCTCTGACCGCTGTCGACCGCTCTTCGGGGGTAATGCGCACATTCTCGGCCCGGCCGCCACGATGAAGGTTGGATCGGAATTCACCGGCGGGGCCTTTGCGCATCATGGCGGCAACAACCCGATTTCCGACGACCAGGCAACGAATGTCCGTGCCGCTGGACTCTTTGATGAATTCCTGCACCAGAATATTGGCCTTAAGACTTCGAAATGCCTGGATAACGCTCTGGGCTGCTTTTTGGGTCTCGGCAAGCACAACACCGACGCCCTGGGTGCCCTCGATCATCTTGACCACCAAAGGAGAGCCGCCGACGAGTTTGATAAGATCATCGGTAAAAATAGTCGAATGGGCAAAGCCGGTGACCGGCAGACCGATGCCTTTGCGCGCCAGCAGCTGCAGGCTGCGCAACTTGTCCCGCGATCGGCTGATGGCGACCGATTCGTTGAGGCAATAGCTGTCCATCATTTCAAACTGCCGGACCACCGAAGTGCCGTAGAAAGTAATCGAGGCGCCGATACGGGGAATAATGGCATCGAAACCTTTTAATTTCTCACCTTTGTAATGAATGGCCGGGTGATGCGAGGTAATGTTCATGTAGCAGCGCAGCGGATTGATGACATGAATTTCATGGTTTCGCTTTTTGGCAGCTTCAACAAGGCTTCGGGTAGAGTAAAGCTCCCGATTGCGGGAAAGTATGCCGATTTTCATTTTTTTACCTTTTTGGGTATTTCAGTTCGGTATGATTTTGCCAGTGATCTTCCGGTCAGGTAGGACCGGCCCGGATTTATCAGAAATCTATTTTCGACTGCCTTGCGGCCGAGGAGCATCCTGAACAGCATTAGGTCTCGATTCGTCAGGGTAATATCGATGGGCCAACTCACGCCCCCCATAACCGCTGTTGTTTGAATTACGTAGCGTTTCTCAATATGACCGCCTGAATCCTTTACCCGGCGCCGCTCCAGCACGGGCGCTTCACAATATCGTAGGATATCATTTCGTCGCTGCAGCGGATGAATGCCGAATCGCACCATTTGTCGACCGTCGGCATCAAACTCTTCCAGATCGAATATATGCATGGCTGATGTCCGGGCGCCTGTGTCGATTTTGGCCTTAACAGCGGGTATGCCCAATTCCGGCAACATGATCCATTCCTTCCAGCCGATAATGGCTGTGGGGGGGATTTTCTTTTTTTTCATTTCTATCTTTCCGTGAGTCGCCAGACCAAGTTGCCGTTTAAGGCAATGTCTGTCGATTGTACCGGCAGCTAAACCCGCAATGGTATCGAATCCGTATCGATGATGAATCGATTTGGCTTTAATCCCAATCAAGACGCGGCGAACGCGCAGGCCCCTAAGTCGATAAAGCCCAACCTTACTCATTATTACGAGTTTGGTCAAATATTAAGAAGTCCAATCGTGCCGTAATTGTGCCCGTCAAGTCAAATTTTTACAAATCGTTCCAGACGAAAACCAAAATGCCCGAAAAATTGTAATAGAATCAACTTTTTGATATTTGGATTCAATGATGCTGCTTTATATGGTATTGAACTGTGGTCTATGCATCAAGCCTGGTCGGATTTGAAACATGTAAGGAGGAGATCCATGAAATTAGCACTGTTTTCCATTGTGGTCGTTTTGGCACTTTCTTTCCCAGCAATTGCGGAGGATAACCTCAGAGTGGACCTGGAGACATCCAAAGGGAAAATCATACTGGAGCTGTATGCGGACAAAGCGCCGCATACCGTTAAAAATTTTCTGGTATACGTGGACACCGGATTTTACGACGGTACCATTTTTCATCGTGTCATCCCCGACTTCATGATCCAGGGCGGCGGATTTACCGCCGAGATGAAAAAAAAGCCCACCCAGCCCCCGATCCAGAACGAAGCGGACAATGGTATACCCAATGATCGCGGCACCATCGCCATGGCGCGCACTCAGGACCCGCACAGCGCCACGGCTCAGTTTTTCATCAACACCAAAGACAATGGTTTTTTGAATCACAAGGGCAAATCCCCGCAGGTTTGGGGGTATGCGGTATTCGGGCGCGTTGTCGAAGGAATGGGCGTGGTGGACGCGATCTCCAATGTCAAAACCGTTACCCGCGGCGTTTACCGCAATGTGCCGGCCGAGCCAGTCGTCATCACCCGCGCCAAGCAGGGCAAGTGAGATTCAAGGACGGCCTTGCCGCTGGGGATGCTTCTCTATAATAGTCAATATCAGCCAGGGCATTGTCTCAACTCCACCAGAGTGGCCCCCCAACCGCCGGCTTCAGGCGGCGCATCGCTGAAGCTCTGGACCAGGGGGTGCTTTTTTAAAACCTTGTGAACCTGCCGCCTTTGAATGCCTTTACCCTTGCCGTGAACTACGCGCACGGATGGTATGCCGGCTTTGATGCATTCACTGAAATATTCATCCAGAAGATCCGCAATATCTTGCGGTCGAAATGTGTGCAGGTCCAGGACATCTTCGATTGGAATTCGAATCGGTTCCATGACGAAATGCGTGATCTATTCTCTGGGGGTTGGACCCCGTTTCTTGATTTGTGGTTGCCTGATAGTATAAGATGACGAAATTAAACGACTCCGGAAGTGGAATCTTATAATCTTATATGCCTGTAACGAATCATAATTCTGAGCTTTTGTTCGGCGGACTGATGATACTGGCCTATCTGCTGGGCTCCATCCCCTGGGGCCTGATTTTAGGCCGCATCTTTTCCAGCCATGATATCCGTTTAAAAGGCAGTCGCAATATCGGGGCCACCAATGTCATGCGAGAAACCGGCGCGCTGCCGGGTTTGTTGACGTTGGCCGCTGATTTCTTAAAAGGGGCGATTCCCGTTTATCTGGCGGTTTTGTTATTTGGCGCCGCCAAGGCACCCGCCGATATTCTTTTGTCGGGGATCGCACTGGCCGCATTCTTAGGGCATCTTTATCCCCTATATTTAAAATTTCGCGATGGCGGCAAAGGCGTCGCAACCGCCGCCGGATGTTTTGCCGTGCTTTCCCCTGCGGCCGCTCTGGTCTCAATCGGCGTTTTCATTGTGATGCTGTTTGCGGTGCGGCGCGTTTCAGCCGGCTCGCTGGCTGCTGCGGCCACCCTGCCGGCGGCGATATGGTTAACAAACGATTCTGTCATCATGCTCGCCGCCGCCTGCATCGTCGCTTTTTTTATCGTTATCCGTCATCAGGACAATCTGAAACGCCTGGTGGCCGGAGAAGAACCCGAATTCAAGCTGAGAAAAAAATAACCTCCAAAACCCACCTTCATATTCGCGATAAGGCAGTATAGAGGTTCAGGGGCAAATAGGTTCAAAGGTTTAAGGTTCAGCGTTCAGAGTTGTTTTAACCTTGAGCCTTTGAACCCAGAACCCTCTAGTTGAACAGAATCCATAAGAAGGAAATGACACCTGCCAGGAAAAACTGAGTTTCAATTAAAAATTCCAACCGGATGCCTGGAAACATCAGGGCGCGTTCATAACTCAAAATAATAATCATAATAAAAATAGGGCAAAGGGTCAGCGCAAATCCCAGGCTTGAGGTCAATTGAAAAATACTCGTGACAACCAATGTTACGGTCAGCGCAGTCAGTATTATTTTGAGGATACGCATCGAGCGTTTTTCTCCCAGAAGAATCGGGATGGTCTCTTTACCCACAATTCGATCGCCTTGCATATCCAGAATATCAAAGAATGCGGTTCTGACAAACACAATCCCGATAGCCCACAACGCCACCAGCGCGTTTATCCAGTTAATGGTGCCGAATTTGGATAAGGGGGGCATGACGGCGGTGACAATCCCCCAGGCCATGGTAATTAAAAGTGTCTTTGAGCCGGGAAGATCCCTTAACCTGCGATATTTGATGTTTTTCAGCCGCTGCGGTACGACTCTGAGGTTGTAAGAGAGTCCCATGAGGCTCATGATCAGCAACGCCATAAAAGGAAATAAACCGATACCATATGCGATGATCAGCCCGGTTCCGCCTGCAATCGAGGCTAAAACGGCGAGCAGGGCTTTGTGATTATCATAAAAATTGGCTCTATCCGGATCGTTGTACCGGTCGGACCGGGTGTCGGTCAGATGATTGAGGATGTGCATCGATTGAACATAGAGCATTGAGATTAGAATATAGGGAAAGGTCTGATGAATGCCCTGAAGCTTGTTACAGGCATAACACAACGCACCGGCGCCGAATGACACATAAATATTGGTGAGCAAAAGCGCCCTTTGAACCTCAAACAGAAGCCGCCGCCAACCCTGCTTGCGTTTGAAAAGTAGTGCTTCCAGGGCCCGATAAACTTTTTTGATGACCCAGTTGGGTGTTGAGGCCCCGGCCGTTATTCCAATCTGGCGGGCCGAGGACAGAGCTTCCAAATCAATTGCTGTAAGATCAGTTTCGCTTTCAATGTGAAATGCGGGTTTGCCGCTTTGGCGTGCAATTTCAACCAATCTTTTCGTATTTCCGCTATTGCGACCACCCACAACAATAACCGCATCGACGGACTGCGCCAGCCGTTGAATTTCCGCCTGGCGGCCTTCGGTGGAATCGCAAATCGTTTCAAAAATTTTATAATGCGGGTGGTTATCAGCGGTCCATTTTTTGACAGACCGCCACAGATTTGTATTGAGGGTGGTTTGAGCCACGATGATGGCACTTTTAAATGCGGGAAGCGCTTGAAGTTCATCCAGATTTTTGACGACATAGCCCTGATCACCGCCATAACCGCGCAACCCGATAACTTCCGGATGATTGTTATCACCGACGATAATGGTCGCATAGCCTTTTTTAGCGTGCTTCTTGATAATCGTCTGGACTCTAATGACCCGGGGGCAGGTTGCGTCGATGACATTGAAGCCGACTTCTTCGAGTTGAGCTCTGGTTTGCGGCGGAACCCCATGCGCCCGGATAAGCACCGTACCGGAGCCCTGCTCAGGGATTTCGGTGAAAGCAGATATTCCTTTTTCTTCCAATATTTCAATAACCTGAGGATTATGGATCAGCGAACCATAGGTCGAAATCGGACTGGGCTGCTCCTCGGGGGAATCGAGCACCATTTCAACGGCCCTGCGAACGCCCATGCAAAATCCTGAAGTTTTGGCAATAACGATTTTCATTTCAGAGCTTTTTTATTTTTATTCGGTTTCGGCGCTGTTTTTTGGGAAGTCTGCGGGAAGGGCCCTTTTTTTTGGTGGTCGGCATCCAGCCCGTTCGATCTTCGGCTTCGATTTCCAGACCGTCGAGCGCAACGGCCAACCCAATTTTGTCTTCAAACAGGGGCGCACTGATCGTTGCCGCTGCATGGGCGGATACCGAATGGACGATCTCCAGATCCGAACTGACCACCAGCGCCTTTTCTCTTTCCTTACGTGCCATGCGTATGATCAGATCATCAGCGGATTCTCCCCTTCGTGAAAATCGAATGGCAATACCCTTTTTCCGGTCGCGCGGCTGTGAAAGAGCCGGGCCATGCCGGCCGTCAAAGACCACCGTGATGCGATGCGGTTTTATTTTACGGTAGGCTGCCAGCATGTCGACCAGGGCATCCCTGCCCAGCATGATATCCTGTTGATCCAGCCTGCTGAGGGCTGCCGATTGGCGGATAAGATTGTATCCATCTATGATGATATGAATGGACATCTGCGGTGATAAAATAAATTTTGAGTTCTGCTTTCAGGGCACCCATCATGCCGCTTAATTCTGGATGATAATAAACTATAATTTGGTTTGTCTGAGTCGCTCGATTAGGCGGTCCAAATCATCGTTGCTGTAAAATTCGATTTCAACCTTCCCCTTTTGGCCCCGCTTTTTAATCCTGATTTTGGTGCCGAAATGCCGCGAGAGGTCATCAGCCAGATCCATCAGGTAACGGTCCTCAGAGCTTTTATTCGCCCCTTTTGGCTTTTTCTTTTCGTCCTTCAAGGACCGAATAAGATTTTCGGTTTCTCTGACCGAAAGCCCCTTTCTTATCACGGCCCGCCACGCGGCGAGTTGCTGGGTGGGATTTTCGATTCCCAGCAGCGCTCTGGCATGACCCATTGTCAACGATGCGTCTAGAATGCTGGCTTTGATTTGGTCGGGCAGCTGACGCAGTCTCAAAAAGTTGGCTATCGCCGAGCGGCTTTTCCCGACCCGGGTTGCGGCCTCATCCTGGGTGAGTTTGAATTCGGTGATTAAACGGTGGTAGGCTTCAGATTCTTCGATGGGATTAAAATTTGCGCGCTGAATGTTTTCGACAATCGACAGCTCCAGCAATTTGGATTCGCTGATGCGCTTGATGATGGCCGGTACCTGGGCCAGTCCGGCTTTTTTAGCAGCTCGCAGACGCCTTTCTCCGGCAATCAACTCATAAGCGTCATCTGTTTCACGGACCAGAAGCGGCTGAAGAATGCCCTGTGCTTTGATCGATTGGCTCAGCTCATCCAGTTCATCTTCGGGATACTGAAGGCGCGGCTGGAATCGGTTGGGTCGAATAAGCGTTATATCGCAATAGAAAAAATCTTTGGGGTGCTCATCCGCCTGTTCAATTTCGGGAATAAGCGCACCCAAACCTCTTCCCAAAGCCACTTTTTTGCGTCTGACAGGTCCGCTCGCAGACGTTTCTGAGGTTTTTCTCTTCGGCATGTGCTTCACCAGCAAATTCGTAAATTAATTGTTATCCAATAACAAATAACCCATAACGCCGATTCGGTTTCAAGCCAATCGGGCATTTAGTATTTCTTTCGCCAGGTCAAAATAGCTCTGGGCGCCTGCGGATGTGGCATCATAGAGCAAAATGGGCTTGCCAAAGCTCGGCGCCTCGCTTAGCCGGACATTTCTGGGCACCATCGTCTTGAAAACCAGATCTTTGAAATATTTCTCAGCCTCTTCAGCAACCTGGTAGGCGAGGTTGGTGCGTTTATCGAACATCGTCAGTAAAATTCCGGCGATGCTTAATTCCGGATTCAAGTTTCGCTTTATGCGTTTTACCGTGGCGAGGAGCTGGCCCAATCCTTCTAAGGCATAGTACTCGGCCTGTAGCGGTATCAGCAAAGAATCGGCGGCGGTGAGGGCATTCACCGTAAGAAGGCTCAAAGAAGGCGGGCAATCCAGAAAGATATAGTCAAAAGCGTTGTGCAGGCTGGAAACGAGTTTTTTCAACGCCTTTTCGCGATCGGGGTTGGATATCATCTCCACTTCAAATCCGATCAATTCGACTCCGGAAGGAATCACTTTCAGGGAAGAGATCTCGCTGTCGACGATCAGGTTCGTAGCGCCGGCCCGGCCCAGCATACCGTGATAAAGTGTTTTTTCTATTTTGGACCTATCGATGCCAAGCCCCGAGGTCGCATTGGCCTGGGGGTCGCAATCGACCAGCAGCGTCCTTTTTTCGGAAACCGCTAAAGCGGCCGAGAGGTTTATTGCGGTCGTCGTCTTTCCGACGCCGCCTTTCTGGTTGGCGATGCAGATGATTCGTGCCATAATCCGGGAACGCTAACATAAAATATAATGTTTGAAAAGAATTTTAAAATGTGGCATTTTTATGCAGCACCGATATACGGTAAATTGTATTCAATGCCGTGGTATCATGAGTGCCGACACTTAAAGCCGATATATACGGGAGTTCGCATGCGTGTGTTTCGAAAATTGATGGGTGTATGGCTGACCGTTATTCTGGTGGTGGGCCATCTGGCACCCCGGGCCGTTTTTGGCCTGACGGTCAAAGAAGAAGAAAAGATGGCGAGGTCTTTCCTCAGCGTCATTTATAAACATTATGAGGTCATCGAAGATCCCGCCATTGTAAATTATGTCAACAAAGTCGGCAACCGAATCGTTGCGCATTTGAAAGAACCGTTATTTCAGTATCGTTTTTTTGTCATTAAAACACCGACCTATAATGCCTTTGCGATTCCGGCCGGCTACATTTTTATCAATAGCGGTTTGCTGATGGCCATGGACAATGAGGAACAGCTGGCGGGAATTTTGGGGCATGAAATCGCCCATGTCAATGCGCGCCATATTTCTCAAAAAATTGAAAGGTCAAAAAAAATCGGCTGGGCCGGAATGGCGGGGATGGCGGCCGGTGTCCTGATGGGGTTGGCCGGTGCGGGTGGAGGCGCATCACAGGCCATGATAAAAGGTTCGCAGGCCGCGGCTCAAACGGCTGAACTGTCTTATAGCCGCGAAAACGAAATGCAGGCCGACCAGCTGGGACTGATTTATCTGAATGACGCCGGCTATAGCGGTGAAGGGCTGCTTAAAATTTTAAAGACGATGCGCGCCAAGCAGTGGTATGATTCCAATCAGGTCCCGACATATTTGATGACCCACCCGGCAATCGATGAGCGCATTGCTTATATCGATGGGCAGCTCGCAACGGCACCCCCAAAAACCACCCAGCCGGCACCCGCGAAGTCTTCTGACGAATTTGAAAGAATGCTCACCCAGCTGATGACCGAATATGGAGATGAGAATCTGGTATTGAGAGAAACTGAGGCCGCCGTAAAGGCCAATCCGGCCGATCTGATAGCCCGTCACCGCTACGGTCTCATCCTGGCCCGGATCGGCCGACATCAGGAAGCCATCGATCAGCTGAGAATGGTATTGGAAAAAAGAGCGTTTGATCCTTACATATTAAGGGATATCGGTCGCGTTTATTTATTGGACGGCCAATATCAGCAAGCGCTAAAAACGTTAAAAACGGCCCATAAAATGATTCCGGATGATGCGGAATGCGGGCTTTTCCTCGGGCAGACACAGCTGGAACTTGATGCATTTGACGACGCTTCGGCCGTCCTGTCAGATATTGTTAAAAAAAATCCCAACTATACCCAGGCTTACTACTTTCTGGGTCAAAGCCAGGGTAAACAGGGCGATTTAGCAGACGGCTTTTATAATCTTGCAATCTATCACAGTCGCAAAAGAGATTACCAGACGGCTGCCGTTCAGTTACGGCGCGCCTTACAATATGCCAAAGATGATGAGAAGAGAGCAAAAATTGAAAAGGCCCTTAAAGAGCTTGAGGACTCGCTGGCCAAGGCGAAGAAAAAACCGGAATGAGGCGGGTTCTAGCTGCGGTCAAAATGAGAAAATTGCATCGAAAAGGTCCCGCGACCTTGGGATGCGGACCGCAGGGTCGTCGAATAGCCGAACATCTGTGACAGCGGAACGGTTGCACTGATAACCTGGGCCCCGCCCTTGTGCTCGATGGATTCGATTTTTCCGCCCCTGGAATTCAAATCGCCGATCACATCCCCTATAAACGCCTCCGGCACAAAAATTTCAACCGTCATGATCGGCTCGAGCAAAAACGGATCTCCCTTGGAGAGCGCCTCTTTGCATGCCATTGATGCACTGACTGTATAAGCAAGTTCGGTTCCCAGCGACTCTTTGTAGGTCGCAGCGGTAAGCTTGACTTCGACATCAACCACCGGATATCCAATCAGTGCCCCGCTTTCCAAAGATTCCATTACCCCTTTTTCAACGGCAGCGATGAAAACCGGCGGCAGGGTATCGTCTGAAATTTCGGATGTGAATATTTTCCCGCCCCCCCGGGACAGCGGTGTCAGGCTTAAAGAAACCTCACCGAATTGACGCTGGCCGGTGATCTCTTTGTCAAATATGACTTTGGCCTTTGATGGCTTTTCAATGGTTTCCCTGTAAACGACCTGGGGTTTGCCGACATTCACATTGGTTCTAAATTCGCGCTGCATTCGGCTGATAATTATTTCCAGGTGCAGTTCTCCCATCCCCGATAGAATCGTCTGCCCGGTATCTTCATCCTTTCGCACCGTCAGGGTGGGATCTTCGGCCATGAATTTTGTCAGGACCTCATCCATTTTTTCCTGATCCGCATGGGTTTTGGGCTCTACAGCGATGGATATGACCGGTTCATAAAACTCAATCTTTTCCAGCAAAACCGGATGCTCTTGTGTACATAAGGTTTCGCCGGTTGAAGATCCTTTTAAGCCCACCACACCCACAATATTTCCGGCACCGGCGCGGTCCACGCGCTCCCGTCGGTTGGCGTGCATGCGCAATATGCGGGAGATTTTTTCCTTTTCATTGCGGGCCGGATTAAATACTTCGCTGCCGACTTTTAACTGTCCGCTGTAAACCCTGACAAACGATAATTTGCGGCCCTCCATCATTGCGACTTTAAAGATCAGAGCCGCCAGCGGCTGGGAGTCTTTGGGAATACATTGAATGATCTCACCGGATTCAGGATGCGCGCCTTCAATGGGGGGTACGTCAATGGGACTTGGCAAAAATTGTACGATGGCATCGAGCAGCGGCTGGATGCCCTTATTTTTTAATGCCGCGCCACACAGGACCGGGACGAGCTTTAGATCGATGGTGGCTTTGCGTATGGCGGACATCAGTTTGGCCGTATCGATCGGGGTCTCCGCCAGATAGGCCTCCATGAGATCATCGTCATACTCGGCAACAGTTTCAATCAATTTTTCGCGGTGTTCCTCGGCGGTGTCGATAAATTCCGGTGCAATTTCCCGGATTTCATACGCTGCCCCCAGGGTCTCATCATCCCAGGCGACCTCGTTCCATTGGATCAGGTCGATGATGGTCTGAAAGTCATCCTCCACGCCGCTCGGAAGCTGCAATATCAGGGGTTGGGCATGGAGACGTTCCTTCATCATCTCAACCGTGCCAAAAAAATCTGCTCCGACGCGGTCCAATTTATTGATGAAAGCGATTTTGGGTACTTTGTATTTATCCGCCTGACGCCACACGGTTTCAGACTGGGGTTCGACTCCTTCTACGGCGCTGAAGACGCCGATAGCGCCGTCCAATACCCGTAACGACCGCTCAACCTCTATGGTAAAGTCCACATGTCCGGGGGTATCAATAATGTGGATTTCGGTATTTTTCCACTGGCAACTGGTGACAGCGGATGTGATTGTGATGCCGCGCTCTTGTTCGTCAGGCATCCAGTCCATCACGGCCTCGCCATCATGAACCTCACCGATTCTGTGCGAACGGCCGGTGTAATAAAGGATCCGCTCTGTTACCGTCGTCTTACCGGCATCAATATGCGCAATAATGCCGATGTTTCTTACATTTCCGATTTTTACATTTGCGCTCATCGTATCAACAACATGTTCGCTTTTACCGGGACCTGTAAATCAATATGGCCCGCCAGGGTCTCGGCTTCATCCCCGTTGATTAGAATTTTAACCGCTTCAACTTCCGGCACATTTAGCACCACCGAATTTACAATTGAATAAATACTGAACAGTTCAGATTTTATGCCGCCGGGGTGTTTGTCTGCAATGTTGGAATTCAAATCCACGTAGCAGATACCTTCCGGTGTGACATAAATTGCCCGAACCGTGGTATCTGCCGGAATGGTGCGGATCAATCCCCTTTGAGGACCTTTTATCAGGGCCTCAACAATACTTCGGGCAAAAAAAGCAGGATTTTCGGGGTGCTTCAATGTGCGCTCTTCGGCGATTAAATATTGACTCTCCTTGTCTGAAAAATACAAATGCGTCAGCGTTGTTTGCGATGGTTTCATATTCGCCGGTCGCGGGATTTCCCCGGGCGCTTCCCCGACGGGCGTATCGGCCGATCGGATGAAAAACACCCCAAGTGCTACGGCACCGCCGATCAATACGAAAACCAAAAAAAATATATATCGTTTCAGGATCATGATGTCGGTATCAGAAATTTACTGAGCGTTTAAATCATAGCAACCAATTGAAATTAAAACCCGTTTTTTATGCCAATCACCCGATGATGTCAAGCAAAAGGCTTTGGATCCATTTTTTGCACACCATTTGCGCCAGGGTCAAAATGGTGGCGGCCGTTAATTTTTCAGTTTAACTTGCTTTGAACGGGAATGTTATGAAGAGCGATTTTGCGGCCCCTAAAAAAAAGATTAGTCATCGACTAACCCCTTTTTGTCAAATGGGTGTGGGAGCTGATCGGGATCGAACCTGCGACCCCTTGACTGCCAGATTGCTGCAAGGGTATCTGTCAGCTATCGGTAATTATTTAAGTTACTGATTTTATTTAAAACAGGCTATCTAAACGATAGAAAAAAATGGACACAAAACAAGCTATTTTTTTCGTGATTGTCATTTTTATGTCATTTTTAAGCCCTGATTTCGGTCGGGGCATTTTTTATTGCCATTAGACGATATCTGCAATAGGGTAAGCCTGTGTCAATATATTAAAAGATTATAATAGGCGAGTCTAATTGCACCCATTAAAATACTTGCCATTAGTATTCCGAAAGTTGATGGTGCGTCTTTGTTGAAATTCATGCCACTTTTCGCTAATATGGTTCTCACGTCAGTATTTTTAAGCCCCAACATGAACATCAAACTATCATATGGAACCCAAGAGATCTTGGTGGAATGCCCAAAAAAGCAGAAGACCAATGTCACTCAATTGTTCAAAAATGTAAGGAATAGTCATCCTGATATTTACCAACACTGGTGCGATAAGGATGGAAGGATCAAATATTCTGTCCAAGTGTTTGTCAATGGCGAACACATACGCTACTTAAACGGCATGAAAACGGAACTGACTGAAGGAGATCAAATTTATGTGATTCCAATACTTGCTGGTGGATGAGTCGATAGAGGCGCAATAAAGAAATTCAATGTTTGATGCTTGGCAAAGAAAGACGACAAAGGCGGCACAGAAGAACGCGAAAAGGAGGATTTGAAAATGGCAAAAGGATACATGGGCAAATTTCTTAGTGTGTATCTAAATGATGGAAGGATTGAAGAAGAGCGTCTTAGTGAAGAATTATGCCGGGATTATTTAGGCGGCTATGGGATAGGAGCGAGGCTTCTATATGACCGCATGCCTGCCGGCGCCGACCCGCTGGGGCCGGATAACATCCTTGGATTTTTTACAGGCCCTCTAACGGGCACACCCGCCATCATCGGCTCCCGTTTTGTCGCCGTCGGAAAATCGCCTAAATGTGCAGGCGGGTGGGGCGATGCAAACTGCGGCGGTTTTTTTGGACCGCACCTCAAATTTGCCGGCTATGACGGGATATTATTTTACGGCATCTCCTCCAAGCCGGTTTATCTAATGATTGATGAAGGTCAAGCAACCCTGAAGGATGCCGATGATTTGTGGGGACTCGGAGTAACCGCATTGGAAGATACGTTGTCGGAAAGACACGGCAAAGATGTTCAAATTTGCTCTATTGGACCGGCCGGAGAAAAATTGAGTCTCACCGCCTGCATTATGAACGACAAGGAACGTGCAGCCGGACGCTCCGGACTCGGTGCCGTGATGGGAAGTAAGAAGTTGAAAGCGGTGGTTGTAAAAGGAAAAATGAAAGTGCCTCTAAATGATGAAAAAAAGGCAAAGGAATTAAGGAAAAAATATCTCAAAGAGACAACCGGCGCTTATCCCGTTTTCAACAAATACGGTACCGCCGGAGTTATGCATGATACGGTCCTGTGCGGTGACGGTCCCGTTAAAAACTGGGGTGGTGCGGATACACCGGATTTTCCGCCCGAACGGATCAGAAAGATCAGTGATGATGCGGTCATTGGCGTGAAAGGCTATAAGCCCTATGGTTGCTGGCACTGCCCGATAGCCTGCGGCGGTAAAATGGTGCAAAAAAGTGGCAAGTTCGCCCTTGATCTCAACGATGGTGTCGGTCACAAACCGGAATATGAAACGCTGGCCATGTTTGGGTCGAATCTGTTAAACGATGATCTGTCATCGATTATCAAGATTAATGAAATCTGTAACAACCTGGGATTGGATACTATTTCCGTGGGCGCAACCATCGGTTATGCGATGGAATGCTTTGAAAACGGACTGATAACCAAAGACCAGACCGACGGAATCGAGTTGACTTGGGGCAATACTGAGGCCATCGTCGCAATGACCGAAAAAATCGGCAAACGTGAGGGATTCGGTGATATTTTGGCCGACGGAATTAAAGTAGCCTGGGAAAAACTCGGTAAAATCGGTACTGAATATGCAGTGCATGTAGACGGCGAAGAAATGCCGGCCCATAACCCGAAGTTTATTCCAGGCCTTGCGACGACTTATCTGGTAACCCCAACACCTGCTCGTCACACGCAGGGTGGGGAGCTGGGTATTCCACCAGGTTTGGATGAGCCTGAACCGGATAAATATATATATTCCGGACAGGCTGACCTGCATGCGAAACTGGTGGCGATTTACGAAGTCGTCAATGCTGCCGGTTTGTGTATGTTCGGAACCTTGTCTTATCCGCTGCGCTCTCTGCCTGAGCAGCTAACGGCGGTGACTGGCGAACCCTACGATCTGGAAAAGATTTACGAGGTGGGCATGCGAATATACACGATTCGCCACGCTTTTAATCTGCGTGAAGGAATCAATCCGTTAACCCGCAATGTCCCGGGCAGAATGATCGGCGACCCTCCGCTTAAATCGGGTAACGTTAAAGATATTACCGTGGACCACAAAACACTGGTAACGGAATTTCTGGAAAGAATCGGGTGGGATACCAAGACTACTATCCCCAGTGAGGCCTCTCTGCGGAAGCTCGACATGGAGTTTCTGATTGATGAAATGAAAAAGATCAATACTTTTTCTTGATACAATTAATAGACTGTTTATAAACGTAACTCTGAATTTTGCTCGAAATGCCCTTAGATTCATTATCTTCCGAGCAGAACCGGAGTTTGCCACGCCTGGTCCCCGAAGACCCATAAGTGCTCTTTCCATTAAAAATTTCATCGGATCTCATACTCAAATTTTACACGCTACTAACCGCCATGAGCGGCGAGAGAAAATTTTGCACAGAGTTTATCAGGATTGAGCCGGAAAACAACAGGATTATGTTTTGCCGATAACTTTTTTCAAGTGGGTCAGGCTGTCTGCAGCCGCTCTGGACAACAGATCGACATCGCTGCTAAACGTAACGAATCGCATTCCTTTTTCGATCCAGGCTTTAAGCAGCTCAAGATTGGACATATGAATCCCGGGGGTGATTCCATTTTTTTGACAAACGTCCACCACTTTGTTGATGGCCTCGATCTCATCGGGGTGGGAAATCTGACCGGGTATACCCAGGCTAACTGACAGATCAGCAGGGCCAA
>Ga0209536_100006146_pt1 | contig 18459 bp, 25 predicted proteins | sample DeeMarSeWOR28_12_FD_187461 | JGI IMG/M metagenome (GOLD analysis project Ga0209536, IMG submission 187461) | Marine sediment microbial communities from White Oak River estuary, North Carolina - WOR-2-8_12 (SPAdes) (version 2) | ecosystem: Environmental > Aquatic > Marine > Intertidal zone >... | reverse complement strand
GTTGCCAAGATCTATCCTGGCAACTACACCAACGTTCTTCGTTACTGGCACGAAGAAAAGACCATCCAGTTCGAGAACGCTAATGGCGTTCAAACGAGCTACACCAACCAACCCGTTGGTGGCCCCGTGGGCGTGGTCTTCCGTCCCGGCTGGATTGCTCAGCAGGCCGTTGGTTACGTCGACCTGAGCTATCAGGCTCTCGGCACCAACAACCAGCTCGAGTACTACACTCAGCCTTACGGTTCCGGTCAGAACAGCGCTAACCAGCCTTTCCTGAACGCTTCCGTAATCGTTCCTTCCCCCGACTACCACAAGGACGTTCGGGCCGATATCACTGATGGCATCAAGGCTCCTGCCGGTGCTTATGTGTATCGCACCTCTCTCCGTGTGGATGGTGGTGATGTGGTGAGCTCCGGCGTCGCCGGTGGTTCTGCCACCCCGACCCTGACCCTTATCCCCGCTGTGGGCCAAGGTCTGAAAGTCGACGGCACCGTGGTGTCCGGTCAGTTCGGTACCTCCATCACCGGCAGCAGCAGCCGTATTGCTAACGGCAGCACTGGTTCCACTAACATCATCGACTCCAGCAGCCTCGCTGCTCTGGGTTCCGAGACTCAGTGGAAACTGTTCGCTTCTAGCAGCCAAGCTGCCTCTGGTATCTTCCAGGGCTCTGGTGTGTACGATCCTCGTGCTGGTGCTGGCAAGCTGTCTGGCAAGAACAAAGCCCTCGCTATCTGCGAAGTGTGCTGGATCGTGCCCGACGAACCGCCCGAGCGCTCCGACGTTGCTCTGCAGCCCGGTGGCATCGTGGAATCGACTGCTTACACTTCTACTTCTCCTGCCTGATAAGATCAGGAAGCGAGACAAGGGTAGTGACCCCTCCTTCGGGAGGGGTTTTTTATTGATTTCCTATTGTTAACTAATTTTTTATGGTTTTTTAGTCATTCCGCTGTCAAAGTTGATAAGGCGTACCGTATTTATCCAGTTGTTATGGACGATCGGGAGCTTTCAGATTTAAAAATAGAACGTAAAGAGTGCCCACGGTGCGGCGCAACCTGGTTAAACGGTATTCACCACTGGCGAACTGGGTATAAAGGCAACGAGCTTGATCTCGCTGGGCTTGTCTGTAACCGAGTTTCTGACCCTGAGTGCATAAATCCCAAGAAAGGAAGCACCGGAGGCGATACCTGGGAGAAAAGAGCGGAGTTTTTAGGTGAATTTGAGCGTGAACTCAAGCGTATGAGGGAAGATTGAGGTATTTTGGTCTAAACTACTGCTCACATACTGACTTTTTCAGATGTCTGCCAAAGTCTATAAGCCAAGTGGCGTCAAAATCGATGTGATCTCCACTCACGATGACGGTGAGTACTTCATGGTTCGGTCTAGTACCACAGGCAAGGTGTTTTTTGCCCATAAGGACCAGGTGGATGACTTCACAGAAGATACAAACCCTGTTCCGACCTCAAATTCGTTGCAGACCCGCCGTGGGCGCCGCACTATTAAAAAAGATGAGGTCGAAGTGGCCGTTGTGAAACCTCTTCCCCCGGCTGACAACCGTATCAACTTAAATAACTTGACTCCTGAAGGGCTTACTCAGTGTTTGCCTGGCGTTGGGCTGAAAACCGCCAAAGAAATCGTTGAGTTACGTCAATCTTTACCTGGTGAGCGTTTTACAAAGCTTGAGCAGTTGGAATCGATTAAGCGTGTTGAGTGGAAAGAAGTTTTTGCAACCGGTGTGGTGTACGTAGAATAGAAAAATGTAAGGGTTTCGGGTTGTGGCTCAGTTAAGCCAAAATGAGTTAGAGCAGATTCAATCTTATTTAGCTCAACAGGGAGTCGTATTTCAACCTACGACCACCGATGCAGCTAAGCGGGAAGTAATCTACTCAGCTGTTAATCAGCTAACTCGAAACCCTGCTCAGGTCTTTGGATACGCGCTAGACGACTTTAACTTTAGTCGTGTTGCTTATCACCTCGGTTATAACATCGCAACAGTCCCTGCCGGTGACTACGCCCGTCTGCTTGAGGCGTGCAACAGCATACCAAGTGAATTTTACTTCGATAAAATTGTTCAACAGGTTGAGCGTTGCGAAGAAGCTGAACGTTTAACTGAGCTCGCGACAGGTCGGGCCACGAGTCGTCAGGAGACGATTCTTGGTGATGTGTCACGTTCTATCTCGATCCAAGACAAGCGCGAGACGGCTCGTATCTGGCGTGAGAACTATCTATTTGAGTGCGGTAGGTTAGCAGAGATGCTTTATGTACCTAACTACAAAGATCCCGTGGCATCTCGCTATCGCTTTGAGCGCAGCGGCGGAGAATTTATACAAGCTATACCTGGCCCTCCTGACGTATCCCGTTCTGACCGTCTCTACTTTTACGCCGATTGGAGATAGACTGTCTCTATTGATCTCGTGTTAAAGAATGAACTCCGGAGCAGGGCAAGCCGCTCGTAGCGGTTTAAGCGCTTTAACTGATTTTATTCTTAGTGGCGGAAAGCCAGCTGCTCGACAGATTCAACGTTTACTTCCGGCAACTGAGATGTCCGGTAGTCGTACGCTTCGCGATGCTGGCCGCCGTGCTGCTGTTCAAGCCGGCCTCACAGACGAGTTAACTGCATTTCCCTCGGTTGTTAGCCAGCGGGGAGGAAACCTCGGTTTGATGGGTGTCCGCCAATCGATGCCCGCTGCAGCGCCTACCCCGGCAAGTTTAAATCCTGCACTTCGCGGTTTCACCGGTCAGGCAGATGTAGGGGCGCTTAGCCCTGAAATGCAAGCAATTATTCGTGCAGCTGAGCAAAGCCGTACTTCCCCGCCTTCTGCCCCCGGCACGCGTGGTGTACCCCCTCTGGCTCAGAATCGTCCTCCGGCTCCTTTAGCTGAAGCACCCACCCCTCCGGTTCGATACCCTGAACCTGCGCGGGGTGAAACTGCCCGCCAAATCACCATGCTTAAGCCTGGTGAAGGTGAGGTCGGCTCCATGGGAACTCGCCTTACTTACCGTCCTGGGACTGAAGGTGTTAGTGGTCGTTTAGGGTCTACTACTTACGGTGAAGGGCTGGAGGTAGGTGCATCCTCTGCTTACCCTCGCCGTGGCCCTAGTCTCGGTGAGACTATGGAGAGCGGCTTTGTTATGCGCCCTGAGGCGCCTGGTACTCCCCTTCTCCGCACTCAGGGTGCTAATCAATATGTTGCCCCTCGTCCCGCATTCGGGCCTGGTGCAACCGGCGGCGCTCTTGACCGCGCTGTAGATCTTGCTTTTGGGGGCGCCCGTGGCGGCAGGGGAGCCGGCGCTGAAGTTCTTCAAGGTGGTCCCGGCGGTGCCCTAGTCCGCTCGGCTGGCGGTGAGCTGGTCGACGAGTTAATGATCGATCCCGTCCGTGTTCGTGAAATTTTTGAGACCTCACCTGAGTTTTTAAGAGGTGTAGGTAATGCAGCCGGCGGCGTCCAATTCGGCGATCTGAGCCGCATTGCGAGAGACCCGCGAGTGCTTGCTGCGCTTGGTGCTGCAGGTGTCGGCGCTGCTGGTTATGGCCTGGCTAGCTTTATGAACGACAACCGAGATCGCACGGGGGAAACTACGGCTCAAGCACCTGCTGCCACGGGGCGTCCCCTCTTTACTGAAGACGGTTCGACCCCTCTAGGCGACGGTGGCCCTGCGACACCTCCCGGTCCTGGTGTAATCGACCCCTCTGCCGCTTCGCCTTCCTCCGCGACCATCGCCACAACTGGTGGCGAGCAGCGTCTAAGTGCTGTGCGTGAAGCATTGGCTCAGTCGGATCCTGCCGCCGCCGCAGTCATGCGTGTCACTGAGCCCATGTCGCCTGAGAAATACACACCCGAGCGCGGCGGCATCGCTAAGTATTATGCCGATCGTGCTGCGTATGTAAACCAGGCTCCCGTCCGTAAAGAACTGACTGAGATGGTGCGCGGTATGCAGACCGAGCGCTCCGGCGATCTCGCTAAGTGGGCTGAACTCCACCCTGCTCTCGCTTACGAGATCCAACGCCGTCAGCTAGCTAATCCCGCAGCCAACCAGCAGAGTGCTGAGTCAATCACGACTACTGTGCCTTCGGCAGAAATGGGTACTGATAATACCGCTAATGCCGTGGGCATGGCCGAGGCTGCTGGTTTAGCCGCAACTGCACCTACTCAAGGAGCGTTTGATTTGATGGACGCCACGCGCCCTCAGGTTAAGCCTAACTTGCAACGTGTTCAGGATTTCATTCAGCGCCAAGCGCCTCGTGCAGCTATGTACGCTGGTTATTGAGATAAAATAACTTGAGGACTTAAGTCGCACCGAGTAAGTATGGCCGAACCTTTTATGACACCACGTAGCCGTACTTACTCGGGTGGCGAGTTAAATCCTTATAGCGAGCGTCCCGACTTCAGCACTCCCCCCGGAGTAGCAATGGGTACGGAACCCGCACCAGCTGGTACACCTAGCGCTCCTAAAGGTAACTTTTTGTCTGGGTTGAACCAGGTTGCTGGTGTTCTCGCCGACATCGTTGAAGGGTTCCAGCGAGGTCGCATGGGATACATGACGACCGGTGACCCCCGTATGGGTGGCGATCGGCTCATGCGAATGATCACGCAGCAACTCGAGGATTCTCGTGCTCGCAATGAGGCGGCAGCTGAGCGTGCACGCGAAGAGCGCAAGGAAGCTCAAAAGCGAGGTTTTGAGCAACAAATTCTTTTAGAAGGTGTTAAGCAAGGCAAAATAACCTATGAAGACGCTTTAAATAGGCTTAAGTCCTTCGGTGCTATTGCCGAAGAAGAAGGTGGTCTTTCCGCTCCTGCCGTAGAGGCAGCTTAATTACTTCTAACTTTTGGAGCTAACCTAGTGGCCTCAACCAGCACCAATAAACAGCCCTGCCTTGTAGATCGCCCTTTCTTTCGCGGGGCAAAGGTCAACAACGGTACCACTGTTATCGCCGATGCCAGCAACCCTGATTTTGGCGACCTCATTCAACTTGTGCGTGTGGGCGACATCCCCTCTGAGGATGGTGCTTTAGTTGAGGATCTTTTTGTTGTATCTGCGGAAGGATACCCCAATGACGGCGGTGTCCGCTCTGCTGCATTTGGTGTCTATGTGTATGCGCCTAACCAGGCAGCACCTTCGACCTCTGCTCCGTTACTGATTGGTAAGTTTGAGGTAGGTCTGTCTGGAGACACTGAAGGCTTAATTCAACGTGTCGAGCTGCCCGCCACAGTTGCTCCTACTCCTCGCACTGGCGACACTAACTTGGTTCGCCCGATCGAAATCGGTAAGTCCGAAGCTTTATATCTCGAGAAAGGCTATATCCTTTGCGTTGGATATCTCGGAAACGGACCCGCTGCTGTATCTGGTGGCTTAAGTCCTTCCGGCGTCTCTATCTTGGCGCAAGGCGGATTCTATTAATCCATGGCTCGAAGAAAGGGCTCCGATGACTTCGGTTGGAAAAGCCACCAACCGAAGAAATCGAAGTTCGGATTCTCTTCGTTTGAGGGTGTCAGCTCGGCGCATCAGCTGGGCCAACCGATGCCGTTTAAACGAAAGTTTAGACCTGACTTTAATTTAAAAGATTTCAGTATTCTCTTTGATTATAACTATGCGTCTATGTGGACGCGTTGGCGGAGAGGGTATGAACTTTATATGTACGCCAACCAAGCGTACGTAGGTCTTAACTACTCTTTCCGTTACTGGACCTCAGGCACTGTAGGGCTGGGAGCTGCTCTCCCTGGTGCTTGTTATATGTACCCATCCATGAGTCAGGACATGGCCATGCGGATGGTGGCGATCCGACCTCGTGATTCTTTTAACTTCCTTGACTTTGGTTATTCGATTAAGTCTGTAACTAAGACGAGCGACACTATTTATGCAGTTGAGTTGTCTAGTAATTTCGGTCCTCCTATCTCGTTCTTTACAGGAGAGGTGCTGTCAGATCGTTTTGCCGCAGACGGTACGGAGAAAACCACGTACAACAACTACACAGTCGTAGGCGTGGGCAACGGAACTACTCCGATTACTCCAGGCTTTGCTCCCATCTTCAACAGTATTTTTATCTCGCTTGACCCAGATAACAGTTGGTCTGTTATAGACAACGAGACTTTATCTACTCCTGCGTCCTTACCTACGCCTGGAGATTACTTCACAACTGAGATGCGGTTTGGGTGTAACTGCCCTGATTACCTAGCTCGCGAAGATTTTAATTTATACGAGTACAACCTCAAACGACGCTACCCTTACACGCTTCCGCAAGATTTAAAACCAGGTCAGTACGACGTTGGTGATGATTATCTATCCTCTAGAACTGCACCTTCTCGTGACTATCCCGGTTTCAGTAGAGACTTTGGTTTCTTATATGTAAAACGACTGTTAAACCTTCCGACGTATACAGACGGTAACGCTGTTTACTCAGATCCTAATTTAATTTACTTTGCACCTCGTTGGTGTAAACATATTTATGCGTCTTTTTGGGACATGCAGAACCGCTTTGGTTCCGATATGTTCTCTAAGGCATGGCTAGCTCAGCCCACTGATGAGCCGATGGATGATATGTATCGAGAGCAGTTTGAGATAAATCTTGCAAAACAAACGACGTTCGAGAAACGTCAAGAAAAACTGCGGTGGTGGGAGAAGTACTCGCCCTCGCAAAATACGGTACCAGTGCATCTGATGTATCCAGATATGCACCCGACGATGATTAAGACACTTAACTTCGATACGCTTGCATCTGGTATCTCCACGGCTATGACGCCTAGTGGATTTGAGATGTTTAAGATTACTGAATATAATCCTTTCGCTCCACCTGACCCAGAGATCACTCCCAGACTCGATGCCGGAACATACAGTAATGGTGTTCTAGTGAGTGGCTCTGCTTTAATTTATGATGGCGGTCAGTATGCAAACGGTGTACTAATACCCTATCCCTCACTGCCTTCTTCTATCAACGCGGGTACTTACTAACTAATGGCATCCACTCCGATTATTCTGCTGGTTAAGCGTTCTGGTAACGCTTCTGACCGACCGAACACATCAACTGTTCAAGTCGGTGAGGTCGCCATGAGTTTTGGTGCCGCCGATCCTGGACTTTACTTTAAGGATTCTGCAGGATCTATTCGTAAATTTGGATCTAATCACTACGGAGCCACGGCACCTAACTCGAGTCCAGCTGGATCTACAGGTAACTCTGTAGGTGAAACATGGACAGACTCATCAACTGCTGACTACTATTTAAGAGTCTGGACTGGTGCTGCTTGGCAAAAAGTTGGAGCCGGTTCTGCCGACTCAGCAGCTTCCGCTAACTTTGCCACTTCTGCTGGTAACGCTAATACAGCCACCGTGGCCAACTCAGCTGTTGTAGCTAGTGGTATAGCTGTTGTTACTACGCTTCCGACAGCAACCAATGGTGGATTGGTGTACTTGAATGCGGGAGCTAGTGGTCTCTACGTTTCAGCCAATGGCGGCTGGATTCTCACATAGAGCCACGGAGTGTAGCCTTCATCATCCAGGCTCCCTTAAACAGATTCCCGCAGATCTCAGCTGCGAAGTTCTCTACGTCAGGAGCACCTGTATCCTTGGCTGCGTCCACGAGATCCTTAGCCATCATGGCGCCGGCCTCGAGATTTTTGGTGTAAAGAGTTAGACCCTCTCTGGTGTCGTAGGTCTTAACTGCTGGAAACTTTTTAAAAGCGTCAAAAAGACCGCACTGACACATAGGCATCAGGAAGTCCATGCTTCGGACTAACTCAGAAATAGTGTCAAAGTCAGCAATATGCTGTTCATACTGTTTCTTTAAAAACTTATGAACAGCCAAGAAGTTTGAACACTCCACGTTGAAGTGCAGGAGATGAGCCTGTATGTTCAACTGATATAAATAAGAGGCGAAGGAGACCATCTGATAAACGAGGTTCTCAGGCGTGGCCTCCTTTGTGATAACAACCTCTTCCTTCACAATTTCTTGCGTCGGTGCTTGAGTAGCACTCTGAAAGATATCAGCCAAGGAAGAGGTGTTCATCGTTCAGTATCAGACTGCGCAAGCGGCGCTTTCTTCCACTTTAGCCTCTTCTGCACCAGAGCTTAAATAAGCCTCGAGAGCGTCCTTATTGATGCGATAAAGGGACTTCACTCCATTGGGTTGGAGGTTTACGAAGATGCCCTTGGGCCAGCCACCAGGCTGATTGGATTCGGTCAGCATAATACGCTTACGTACAAAGCCTGCGGAGCAGTTGAGAAGCTCAGCGGTCTGAGCGATGGTCAGGAGTCGTGCAGATTCCATTTAATTTGGCGTTGTTGATGACGACAACGAAAGGAGGTTAGCAGGAATCTTCATTAAGAGAGTCTGTGAATCCGACTTTCAGATTGATTTAATATTTGACGAGGTAGACTAAAGAGACTAACGAGACCACCCGTGGCCATTCGGATAGCAGGCGAGCGATTTGAGGCGTACAACCGCCCTCGGCGGGACTCAGACGGTGGAAAGAAATTTGCGGTCGCAGCGAAAGAGGGTGACCAGGTGCGCCTAGTGCGATTTGGTGATCCTAATATGACTATCAAAAAGCACATACCTGAGCGTCGAGAGAACTTTAGGGCTCGTCATAACTGTGATAATCCTGGAAGTAAGCTCAAAGCACGTTATTGGAGCTGTAAAGCATGGTAAGCTCAGTAACATTTTATAAGTTGAACTAGACTTGTCTCAGTCGCCAATCGAGCGGTGAAAGGTGAGCATGACCACATCAGAGTCGGTCTGACGCTGGAGGATGATTTCACGCTAACTCGTTTGAAGAACACCGCTCACGCTCTCGAAGGTGAGGCTAGAGACCAGTACTTATGGAAGACCATATTTAGGTTCGTTTGTCGCGAACGGGCGTATAAGTCAGTTATGGAGGAGATCGGCGTGGCTATCGACACTAACGTCGATATTTTTGAGGACTGTGAGGAGCGATAGTCTGTTTAGCTATACACTCGTTTTAAACTGTGTATAACGCTATTTAAGGACTGTGTCCTATACCACCGAGCAACTAAAAGAGATTGCGAGGCAGAAGGCCCGTGATTTTGGTGTAAACGAAGATATCTTTTTAAAACTAGTTCAGAAGGAGTCGAGCTGGAATCCCAAAGCTCGCAGTGAGGCCGGAGCGATGGGCCTGGTTCAGCTGATGCCTGGAACCGCTCAAGGTCTAGGCGTGGCCAACCCTTATGACCCTGTACAGAGTCTGACGGGAGGAGCTCGTTATTTAGCTCAACAGCTGAAGCGCTTTGGTAGTTATGAGAAGGCCCTAGCTGCTTACAACGCAGGCCCAGGCAACGTCGAGCATTACGGAGGTATTCCGCCGTTCGAAGAAACTCAGAACTATGTAAAAACTATTCTAGGAAGCACAGGTGCGCCTAATGAAAGGCGGGCTACGGCGGTAGTATCAGAGCCAGCTAAAGGTAAGTCTGAAGCCAGTAATAAGCTGCTGGATACGTTTATCGATCTACTGAGCGTTACCGGCGGCCGCATCTTAGGCCCTCAATCTTCTCTTCCGCGCCCAGAACTTACTGACTACTCAGAGGAAGAAGCGTCGCCAGAACAGGATGAATTAGATGTTTTATTAAGAGCTTCTGCAGGGAGGCAGCAGCAAGACGAACTTAGCCAGGCTTTAGAGACTGAGAGATCTCGAGCAATGCAATCGAACTTAGTTGCCACAGAACGAGCTAAAAGTCAGCTTTTAGCCGAAGCTCTCAGCTCGTTCGGTAGTCCTATCAAGTTGATTTGAGCGTATAATCGATAAAGGGCACTTACTAAGACATGAATTCGTTTGCCGTGGGTGTCGATGTTCCTCTGAGTCAAATGCCTGCAGGCATGGCTTTCGAGAGCAGCGGCAGCGGTTACGGTTTCGGTAATTTCTTGGGTGATTTAGGTCGCGGTGCCTTAGATGTCCTAAAGGGCTTTGGGGAATCTGACTCACGCTCTGGAGGGTACGAAGGCTCAGGCAGGCGTACTCCTTACATGGATCAGACAAAAGACACCATAGCTATGCTGATGATGAAAGCTATGGATGACTTTAAAGATCCTGAAATTTTAATTTCCTGAGCCCGTAAAAGGAGGCAAAACAGATGTCTTATTCCCTTCCTAGCTCTACCGGCTGGTCCTTTGGTGATTTTTCGAGCAATCCGGACGTAAGTTCTACCGGTAATTACAGCCTTGGTTCCTCCGGCTCCTCTAATCTTCTAGGGGGTCTGGGAAACTTAGGTCGTCTGGCTGGAGCTGTTGGGGGTTTAGTTGCTCCTAGCTTTTCCATTGAAGAATCGACTAAGAAGCTCCAGGAAGAGGCAAATAAAGTAAGGCAAGAAATCGATCAACGGATCGGCAATATTTATCCAGCCCTGACTGGCTTAACCGGTCAGGAAGCTATGCAGAAGTATTACGACGCTTTTGCAGATACTGTTGCTAAGACCACTGCTCAGGGACGTGCAGATCTTCAAGCTGATCCAGATATCTCAAAGCAGTATGGGACTCTTAGCAACCGCATTGAAGAAATTCAAAGCGGCAATCTAAATCTTTCCAACCTTGTGGGCGGCTACGAAAAGCTCACCTTAGATCCTCCAGTAGTCTCCATCGACCCAGCAAAAATTAAGGCGGCTGGTGCTTGGACTGCTCCTGAGATCGCTAGTCAATACAGTCAGTTCATGGACTACTCGGGTCCACAGGCTTCGAGTTTCATTAGTGGAGTGCAAAGGCCAACGGCTGAAGCTATCGGCAAGTACTACAACACCAGCGGTGATTTTGCTGGCTTAATGAACTACGGCGGTTTAGCTTAATGGCACAGCTTCCGCGCTCGCCTTTAGAGCGGCGGGCTGAGTCTTTTATAAAGCGCAGAGGGAAAAGTCCTGGTAGGCAGCCTCGCTCGTTTCGTTTAGCGGGCGATATCTTTAATGTGGATGCACGCGAGAAAGTAAGGCAGGTAGAGCGGGAGTCCCGCCAGCGCTTACAAGCAGAACGCGTGGTCGGCGTAGGGTTTGGCGAAAAGGATAACTATGGCCCAGATAACAGCTGGGAGACACAAGATAGCCTCAGGTATACACCCGACCCAGCGTACTATAAAGATCACAAAAGTTATGCACCGCTTGCTGGTACCCCTCACGAGGTGGCAAGTAGTAAACGAAGCCAAACACCTTCGTATCGATAGCTTTTAGATCTTTTTCTCTGAGTAGGTGAGGCTTCTCGCTCATTATGCACAGAGGGAAGTCAAATCCTATTTTTTGAGAGACCAGAAGAGCGACTTCTGTAGAAGTTAAGAAGATAATCCCTTGTTCAAATTCGTTGCGCAGCCACTTGTTATAAGCCAGCTCTAGCCAAACTCTTTGAGCTGACTTTTTAAATCTCAGGTTCTTGCGGAATAACCGCGTATCTTTTGGTTGCTCGTCACCATTCAATAGATTCCTAGGTGGGAACAAATAAATATTTTTAGCTTTCCACTCCTGGTTTAAGCCGTTTTCACGCCAGGTGAAAATTCGACTTGCTTGAACGACTAAATTTGCGGAATCACTCGATGCTGGATCTAACTCGATCTCTCCGCCGAAGAAAGAAGCCGTGGTCGCTACTAACTCAGGCGGAGATATAAAGTCGTCTTCAGAAAAGGATACTGTTTGATAGTTCATCAATTTTTTTATTGGCTTCCACGGGGTCCACTAGGTGAACACAGATTTCATTTGATTGAACCATCGCGATGATTGCGAGGTCAGACCCTGACTCTTTTTCGACAACCCTAATAATGCTGCTGAATAGACCTTCAGCTTTTTTATCCATACCTTCTTGAGCTACTGCTAGGTCATTCTCAAGGTCAGTTTTTGTTAAGTATTTAGAAGCCTCTGGGTCTTCGGGATTGAAGACAAGAATACCTTCGCCTCGAGCTGCTCGATTCTCAAAATAAAGGCGAGTCATGTCCGATAAGATAGTGCGGACAACACCAGCGCTTATCATGCGCTCCGTTTCATTGCCACCAAATAGAGTTTTAACGAGCGCGGCGGCACCGCGAGAAAGGTCAGACATAAGTGAAGTTGCTCCAGGCGGCCTGCAAGATCGCGTGTGGATCGTATAGGAATTTAGATGAATTTCGCTCAGATGGATCGACTTTGCAGTAATGCTTACCTTCGACTAAGCCGGAGTCTCCGCCAGAAACAATCCCTTGATGGATTAATTTGTCGATCGTTACTGATGGGATGTTGAGACGTTGGCTGATGGTTTTTTTGGAGACGAAAGCCGTAGTCACCTTTCCGTCTTTCTGAGCAACTAACAGTTGAAGTGAGATTTCAATGCTGTTGAGTGCGTCCCGAATGTCTTTAACTATTGGTGTGATGTCCATAAATAAGAGAGGGGCTCCTCTTGACCACCTGGCGCCAGGCAATCAGAGCGAATTACTGCTGGTCCGAAAAGGCTAAAAGGATTACAGCACCCCTCATATCAGCGCGGCCTTTGTTACGCGCTGATCTGTTTAGTTTAGGAGCGCTTTGGCTTTTGTCTCGAAGTCTGCGGGATCCTCAATCAGGAGCTCGATCAGCTTATCAAGCCTGGACGGGTTGTCAAGCGCACAGCGTTTGTTTTTGATCAACCAGTACGTGTACGCATTTAAAAGGTAGTAGTGAGTCTGCTTGGCCTTGAGAGCCCCCACTTTCCACTTTTCATAGTCAAAGGCGCTGCTGTGGCGAGAACTACCTGTTTTTAGTTCGAGCTCCCGAATCTCGATCTGTAGTTCTATATCTTTGATGGTGTACTCGATCGAGCTGATCTTGGCTTCACAGTCGCGAATATCTTTCGGCGGCTGATTGTCTGTGTAGATCCAAGTCGGTAGGTTATCGATTTTAAAGTTGTCATCCCAAAGAGAAGGACGCTTAAGTTCACTCGTAGAGCTCCCTGAGTATGCGCTCGACGTGTACGTTGTAATCACCGTTTAAACAGTAGAGAGTGTGGTGTTCAAATGCGATCCTGATAACAAGATCGAGTTGAGTGAGCCGTTTTAAATGGTTTCGAACTGAGCTCGTCGATTGTCCGACTTCTTCGGCAATCTCGGAAAGACTAGCAGGTTGAATGGCTCGTAAGTCAACAATCAACCCGCTGTGACGAGTAATTGCTTGGATTCGGCCCTGATGCCTTGGATTGTGGAAAGCGATAACTTGGTTTCGAACTTCTGAAGGATAACTTGCTGGGTTGTCTTGGCGGAAATACCTAGTTCCTGCAGGTGCAGGATAACTTTCTCTATCTGAAGCGTGGTTTTCTGGTTGGGCGTCGGTGTAGTGCATAAGTGGTATGGGTTGATACAGAATGGATTAGAGCACCTAGAACGCACGAAGTCACTTGATCTTAGTTTTGTCTTAAAGAATGCTTCGTAGATGAAGCGACGCGTCCTGGTCGACTGACCATCGTCGTCACTGTATGTGTAGCCCCGATCCTCGGGGTATTCGAGATGCGCCTCTCGGTCGATCAAGGGCCGGTTCCTCTCGAGCCATGCGTGAAGGCGTCCAGCCCGACTAGAGCAGCAAGCAAGCTCATTCCGGCAGATCTCACAAGCCTGGATCAGGTCATGCGGGAGCCGGACTCGCTTGCGGAACTCGGCGGGCACCAGGAGCGGATCTGACCGCCCGCAGAGGCAGCGCCAGGTCGAGAGATCGCGGTAGTGCTCAACCCTCCAATGGCCGTGCTGCTCGACGGTCTCAGGAGCCCCCGTGGGCATCTGGACAACAGTGTCGTCTAGGTCAAGTAGCCCTAGTAGAGCTACTGCTCTTAGGTTCATGCCCATGACAAGAGTCGCATGTTGGGCGCAGCGTAGCACCCTAGGTATACCATAGCACATTAAGAGACTATGGAGCTTACTGAGAGCACAGAGTGCACAGAGGGAGGGTAGGTGTAGAACCCCTTTAATTTCTTTCTTTCTCTGATAGTTCAGTCTCCGACAAGACTAGGTTGCGACAAGAACTTTTATCTTTTTGGAGACGTCTCGTTAATGTTTGCCTAATAGTTTTTCAAGACTCTAACTCTATACGTTTACCTAAATACAGTTAAAGAAACTTATCTTCTATAAACAGCTCACAGTTTGGTTGAGGACAGGCAGTCCTACAAAAAGTTTTTTGAGGAATTTTTTTAGATCACGGTTTCAAAGCGTACGGCTAGCCCGTGGTATACAGATTTTCTTAAATGAGTTTAGACTTTTTAAAATGTAAAAGCACACTGTGACGAAGACTACAGTCCGGCCTGCAGAGGAACTTACTTGGAAAGACCTGCGCCAGAGAGCAACTGTGCTTGGAGTGCCCGCTTGGCGACTAGCTGAGAGCTTTGCTGTGCATGAACGAGACGGCGAGCTCGTGTTTCGAGTTTCTCTGGAGGATCCAGGGGCGTAGAATCAGATCTCTCGTACTAAAATAGAAAATACGGGAGGGACTACGTTTAAATGCCTGAGATCAACGTACCCGCCTGTCCTGTACACGGTAGTCTCCCTCGTGCTCTTCATAGTGAAAGTTTCGAAGGTATTGTTACCGTTATCGAAGAAATTATCGAGACGGTAAGCGGCGTGGGAACTACAAGCTATTCACGTTGTCCTTACGGGTACCCTTGGAATTTCGAGGGTGTAGTACGCGCTCTAGAGGATTTAAACACCAGTATTAGCGGGATTCAAGGCGGCGGCGGAGCTGGTGCTAGCGGCATCGTTGCTGGCTCCGGTATTTACATAACTCAAAGTGGCACTTTCGAAGTTATTAACGCCACTGTTCTTTCCGCTTCTGGTATCAGCATCAGTGCTGGTTCAGGTATTTATCTAACTGACGCTGGCACACGAATCAATCTCTTTGCAGAGGCTCAAGGTTCGGTCGACTTAAGTTACGACGGACTCAAGGCCGTTATTTCCGGCACGTCTTCGACCGGCGGCGCTTCTGTCACGGTATCTGGCGAACCTGGCACTGGTTATTCGACCGGTGATCTCTGGTTCGATACCAATGAAGGTCGTCTGTTTGTTTACGCGTCAGGCAACGGCATCTCTGATCCGGCGTGGTATCAGACGAACGCTGAAGCGATTGCGCTGAAGTCGGAAGCCGCACCATCCGGAACCGGCGAGAACGCACCGCCTCGAGACGGCTCCATCTGGTTCAACACCTTGATGGGCTCTCTGTTTGTGTACGACGCCACCACTTCTGGCTGGTACGAAACCGGACCATCGAGAAGTTTTGCTTACGGGCCGAGTGCGCCTGCTTCTACCAGTACTCAAGGTGCTGGTTGGTTCGATACGACTACTAACAGGCTCAAGGTTTGGGATGGCACCGCTTGGGCTGACATTGACATCGATGGAGGTGTGTACTGATGGCTAACAATCAACGACTAAAGCGCACAGCTTCTGGTGTCGTCACCGGGGATCCCGCTGTTGGTGAGTTAATCCTCTACACAGCTTCTGGTTACCTCTATACGACTCGGGATGACGGAGATCTCGTTTTAATCAACAACAGCATCCCTGGTCCCGTTGGTCCTAGTGGCGTTGCTGGCCCTAGTGGCGCTGATGCTTCGCCGCGATACTTCCTGAACTCATTCGATACAACGACACAGACAAACCCCTCGGCGGCGTCGGGCAACGCATTCCGCTACAACACAACCGTTGACGCCCGTGGAGTCTCCGTTGTCTCTGGCTCGATGATCCAAGTAGCGAACTCTGGTGTGTACAACATCCAGTTTTCGGCACAGCTTGAGAAGTCCAGTGCAAATAAAGAAGACGTAGATATCTGGTTGGCGAAAAACGGGGTCGGGGTGCCCTGGTCTGCAACCACCATTGTCGTTGAGGGCTCCTCTGACCGGCAGGTAGCTGCATGGAATTTCTTCTTAAGCATGGATACCAATGAGTACGCTGAGTTATACTGGCATTCTGACGATCTAAATGTTGCTGCTATTGCTGCAAGTGGTCATGCTGTTCCCTCACATCCTGACATACCTTCCATTATCTTGACAGTTAATAACGTCGATTGACACGAGCTTTAGCCTCGTTAAACTCGACCTGTCTTTCTGACGTCTAATGTCCAAGCCCAAGAACGTTCAGCAGATCGAAGCCAAGCCCAAGAAAACTCGCCAAGGTGACGGCCTTCACTCAAAGCCTTCCCATGGTCGTAAAAAGTCGAGAGGCCAGGGTAAGGGTTAAAATTAAATAATTACAGGTAACATCGGTCGATATGGCTGTAGCTTCTCTTCGTGCAGGCGAAACCATATCGGCTGGTGACGCCGTTTTTGTGTCTTCTACTGGTCTTCTTTTTAAAGCCGCTTCGGACACAAAAGAAAAAGCCAGCGTGGCAGGCATCGCAGTTGATGGAGGATCTGCCGGTTCTCTTATCCGCGTCAATCTAGATTCACTTTACGATTCTACGAATACGTATACGCCTACAGAGACACTTTATTTATCTGTTCTAACTTCTGGTACTTACACTGATTACACTAATTTTGAATCAGAGTTAGCGGCTACAACTTATGACGGCGTTTACCTTACTCAAATAGGTACAGCTCTTACAACTAACAAGATTAATGTTGAAGTATCGCTGCCTCGGTTTATCGTTAACCCTACTTCAGTCTTACTGATAGAGACTAGCTCTGGCTTAACGATTGATGCTATCCTTCAAGAGGATGGTTCTACAATTAAGACAGAAGACGCTACGTAACGATGGCCAGCCAAAAGATATCGCAATTTACAGCGATCACGACGCTGGCAAGCGGTGATTACTTTCCGGTAATTCAAGCTTCTGGGACGTCCAACAAGCGTGTTGAAGTTGGTGTTCTCGATGTTCGCTATGTTGCCGCAGCCAGCGGTGACGCAGCTCAATCTACTGCTAACGCTGCCTTAGCTTCTGGTAACGCTGCGTTAGTTGATGCGGGCGCAGCGCTTGCCTCTGGTAATGCCGCCCTTGTCGATGCTGGTGTCGCCGTCGCTTCGGGTAACGCAGCACTCGCAGACTTAAGTGGTAAATACGATAAGACTGGCGGCCCTATCTCTGGGTTTGTTAAGACTCAGTCCCAGTCTGTTGGTGAAGTCGATAATGTAGCCCTGACTTCTGGCGTTATCTTTTTAGATTTCTCTGGTTCGAATAACTTTGAATTAGTTCTTGGAGGTAACTCGACATTAGGCGCTCCTACGCTGCCTAGCGGCGGCCAAACTGGCGTTATTACTGTGCGACAGGACGACGTTGGGTCTAGGACTTTAAGTTATTCCGGCGGTTGGCAGTTCGCTGGAGGTACTGCACCTACTCTTACCACTGCAGCGAGCGGCGTGGACGTTATTACGTACTACGTAACGTCTCCATCCGAGATTCAGGCTATCGCCACCCTTAACTTTCAGGCTTGATTAGAGATGGGCTTAGGTTCTGAGGCTTCCGCATTTTTCGGTGCTGCTGGTGCTGCCTCTGGAGGAGGGGCCGGCAACATCATCGAACGCAGCCTGAGGTTCAACTCAGCCGATTCGGCGTATCTCAGCCGGGATTTCCCTTCAGCAGGCAACCGCCGCACCTGGACCTGGGCGGGCTGGGTGAAGAGGGGCAAGTTGAACGCGACGCTAGGAAGATTATTCGGTGGTGGTATTACTAGTACAGATTATTTTGAGCTGTATTTCCCCAGTGGCAATCAATTAAGAGTTATTTGGTACGAAGGAGGACAAACTTACACCACTACAACTGCTGTTTTTAGAGATTCATCGGCTTGGTACCACATTGTTCTTGCGGTTGATACGACACAAGCAACTGCTGCCAATAGTATAAAGCTCTACGTTAATGGAGTTGAGCAAACAAGAGATGCTACAAATCCAGGTCCAAACTTTCAAACCTCTGTAAATAATACCGTAGAGCACGACATTGGTAGGTATGTAACTGGAAGTGGGTCCGCTTACTTCGACGGCTACCTCGCCGACGTTTACTTCATCGACGGCCAAGCCCTAGACCAATACAGCTTCGGTGAGTTCGATAGCAACGGTATCTGGCAACCGATTGAATACGCTGGTTCCTACGGCACCAACGGTTTCCACCTGGACTTCAGCGACAACAGCACCGCCGCCGCACTAGGGACGGACACCAGTGGGAATGGGAATGATTGGACTGTTAATAACATCGCTGTAGGCGATGGTCCTGTTTACAGCCTTTATACAACTGCCTCACCGGGATTTAGCGCTTCATATCCCGTCACTCGAATGTTCGACTCAAGTGAGTCAACTGAGGCTATCACGAGTAATTCAAGCGGCGCAGGAAGTATAACCTTCACTCCAGCCACCGCGATCGCTTACACGTCAAGTGTTGAGGTTTATAACGCCACAGGTCCAAGCGCTATTACTGCAACCCTCAATGGTGGGTCTCCTGTAACACTTACAAGCAGCGGATGGAATACCGTGGCTTCTGGTTCGGGAAGCATTACATCAATTGCTATCAATCGAGCTGACGGTGCCGTTGCAGTTGGTGGCATCCGCATCAATGGCTCACTTCTTCTAGTTGACGGCGCTG
>Ga0209536_100006145_pt1 | contig 18460 bp, 16 predicted proteins | sample DeeMarSeWOR28_12_FD_187461 | JGI IMG/M metagenome (GOLD analysis project Ga0209536, IMG submission 187461) | Marine sediment microbial communities from White Oak River estuary, North Carolina - WOR-2-8_12 (SPAdes) (version 2) | ecosystem: Environmental > Aquatic > Marine > Intertidal zone >... | reverse complement strand
AGGCGGGGCGGTGGGGTACAAGTTAAAGGAAGGGCAGTAGGGAGTCCAGTACCGAACACTGGATGCTTTGCGAAAGTAGGACGTAAGGAGTAGGGTGCTCTGGCTGGACTGTGGCCTTGGGCCTGTGTGCTAGGGCGCGGCGGCTGCGGCGAGGGCGTGGCCTATCCAGATGATCCAGGTGGGGGCAGTTACTGCCAAGGTGAGCATGCCTGCCGCCGCCAGGGGATGTTGTTGTCCACCGATCCCATAAGCCTTCTCTGCTTCATGGAATACTTCCGCGAAAACCGAGGTTACCAGGTTGTAATCGGCAGGAAGGGAGGGGGCGAGAGCGGTAACTGGATAATAGAAGAACAGGGACGAGATGTTCCGGCTGACTCACACGCAGTATTCCTGCCGAGAATCAACAATGCAAACTATTCCATTAAATTCATCGGCGAAAATCTTGATACTTCATTCACTGAAATTTTTACCAGAGAAACATTCCTGAAGTTCGGATGGCCCAACTTGATCACTTCTTTCCACGATGACCTGAAAACGCACGGAATGAACGCAGGCGGACTGCCGGGATTGATCGCTGAGAAGGTTAAATAATCAATACGCCCCTCTTGTGAAGAGCACGGTAGGAATCGTACGGAGCATAATCTTGATGTCCATCCAGAGAGACCAGTTTTCAATGTAATAAATGTCCAGCCGAACCATGTCCTCGAAAGGAAGCTCAGACCTCCCCGATACCTGCCAGAGACCGGTCATTCCCGGCGCAGTGCGAAGCCTCTTTAAGTGCCATGCACTGTACTTTTCAACCTCCGACGGAATCGGCGGCCTGGGGCCGACAAGACTCATCTCGCCCCTAAAGACATTAAAAAGCTGAGGAAGCTCATCGAGACTGAACTTTCTAAGAAACGCGCCGACCCTCGTGATCCTTGGATCCTTTTTGATCTTGAAAATGTGCCCCTCTACTTCCGAAAGATGCTCCATTTTCCTGCGGAGTTTCTCGGCACCGACAACCATCGACCTGAACTTGAACATCTGAAATCTCTTGCCGTCCACGCCAACCCTTTCCTGAGTAAAGAAAACAGGCCCGCGGTTGTCAATATTTATCAGAACGGCAAAAAGCAAAAAGATCGGAGACAAAAGAACAATCAGGACAAAAGACCCGATCAGATCGGTAGCCCTTTTGACAAAAGCGTTAATACCCTGGAGTCTTATTTCGCTGATCGTGACAATGGGAATGCCGCCGACTTCATCTGTATCAACGCGACTCGCCATTATCTCAAGAATCCCGGGAACGATTTTGAATTCGACCATCTCCCTCTCGCATTCGGTGATAATATCCAGAACTTTTTCTTGAGGTATCTTTGTGGAAGCAATAATAACTTCCTTGGCTCCTGACTTTCTTATGACCTTCTTAACAACAGAAGTTTTCCCAAGGACTTTGAAACCGTTAAATCTCTTCCCGGATTTTCCGGCATCATCATCAAGGTATCCAACAACTCGATAACCAAGACCGGGATTTTGTTTGATCTTTAACGCAAGGGCCTGCCCTATTTCCCCCGCGCCAATTATCAAAACATCTCTCACCCTGAAACCGCGGCTGAACAAAAAGGACTGAAACCAGTCAACAAGAAGACGCGAAAAAGTTACAGAAATGAATGCGAGCGCCCACGCGTAGACCAGAACCTGCCTGGAGAACCATAAGCTTCTGTACAGGAAAAGAAAACCAAGAAGTGCAAGGGCGGAAACAGTTACGGCTCCGAAAACTGATCCGGCTTCATCAACAACGGTTCCCTTTCTCTGAACATAGAGCCCGAACATCTTGAATATGGCCAGCCAGACAACAACAATGAAAACAAGGATACGAAGGTATTCATCAAGGTCCGGAATCGCGGCAGGGGTGATGAACGGCGCGATCTGAAACCTGAGATAATAAGCGGAGATGAAAGAAAAAGATATCAAAAGGATATCGGCAATCGTCAGAAAAATAACCTGCCCCACGGATCTTCTCACAGAATCCTCCTTTTGTTACTCAATTCCCAGAGATTTCAATATCTTCTTCGCATACTCGTTGTCGGGATCCAGGATAAGGACCTGCTTGAATTCTTTAACAGCTCTCTCAATATCCCCTTCCTTGGAGTAAACTAGACCAAGGTTATTATGCACTTCAATATTGCTCGGATCAAGAAGAAGCGCATCAAGCAGCTGATCCTTGGCGCCGCTTAAATTCCCCAATCTTATGTAGGAAAGCGAGAGGTTCAATTTTGCCGTAACGTTCTCAGGATCAAGCTCAACTATCCTGGCAAAAACCTCCGAAGCTTCTTTCTCCCTTTTAAGGGTGGAATACATCAACCCCAGGTTCTCAAGAAGCGCTTTGTTGTCCCGATAACGTTCAAGAGCCGACTTGAAGCGCTCGATGGCAACTTCCGGTTTTCCCAACTTCACATAAATAGCTCCGAGGCGCTGCATCGACATGCCGAGGTTGGGATTGATCATATACGCCCTCTCGTAATCTTCAAGCGCTTTTTCAAGCTGCCCCATTGTCTCATACGCAATTCCCCTGTTATGAAACGCCTCCGCATAGTATGGATCGATCCTGATGGCTGTGTTAGTCATGTCAATAGACTTTTCTATAGTATCGGGAACGCCCAATCCATACATAGACAAATATGTTTTGCCCATAATGTAAAAATTATCCGCATTGTACGGATCGGCAAGCGTCGCCCTCTCCAGGGCGCGCAGCGCCTTCTCATGCCAGACCAGCTTATCCTTAGCGCCCTGAGCGACATTGAGGTGGGTTATCGCAAAGTGCGTCATTGTCCCGCCCTCATAAGGGCTTATCTTGAGAGACGCTTCAAAGCTTCCAAGGGCATTGCGATATGCCCCTCTCTGGATATCGTTTTTCCCGTTTTTATACCATCTGTCCGCGCGGTATTGAATCGTGGAGAGATGCGCAAGCAGAACAAAAACAACAAATACCCCCGCGACCGAAAGCCACGGAATGTCCGATATTCCAACGCCTTTGAATTCGGGCAGGGCAATCTCCTCATCGTTCTTCAGTTCAGGTATCGCCACCATGCCGAACATTATCCACATCAAGGTCGATATCGCGACTACACCGAAGCTGAACTGGTTCTGAATGAAATACGAAGTCGCGGCAACGAGGATAGCGGCATTGTAGATCTTGAAGTTATTGTCGTAAGGACCGCGGAGTTTCCTGAGCCCGAATGAATAGAACAAAAATAGCAAGCATGAATAGATAATCAGAGACACCAGCCCTTTAGTGACACCTACATCAAAAACCTCGTTATGGCACCTGTCCTGCTTGACATGAAAGGCTTCCTTGAACCTGAACAGCTCGGTTTCATATCGGGGGAAGATCATCTTGAGCACTTCGGGGCCGATCCCGAAAAACGGCCTGTCGGCAATTATCCCGAACCCGCTCTTCCATGTCTCGATCCTCGACCCGGCAGCGCCCTTTAACTCCAGGCCGATGTCCTTTTTGGTTTCAGGGGCAAGCGTTTTATCAACGTCGACACCCTCTTCAACCTTGACCTCCTCAGTAAATCGCTTGAGGGGAGAATATTTCGGATTAAACAGAACGGGAACGGTAATAACCATGAAAAGCAGCAATAAAACCAGAAACTTCATCCAGTTCCTGAAAACAAACCCGCCGGCCCTGAACCATTCTTTGAAGATAAGATTGTCCCTGCTGACAAGAACAAGAAAAAGACCGCCGGCGCCGAACAGAGCCATGAATCCGCCGCGGCTTTGAGTAAAAAGTATGCAGATGTACATCAGCCAAAGTGAAATGATCAAAACACAATCAAGGACCAAGGGATCAATATCCCTGGAAATAAAAGTGAACAACATTGCGAGGGAAGTAATTATCAGCCAGGAGATTACGAGCAGAGAAAAGATCGTCGTGTTCACATAATATATCATGATGATAAAGGCAGCGATAGAGCCAATGAAAGGAAGAAGAATGATCGACTGAGAGATAAAATGATCAACAGTCTTCTCCCTCTTCTCAAAATCATGCTTGGCACCGGAAAGATCAAGGGTTTTCTTTTTATCCATCACAAGGATGGCAAGCCCGAAGAAAAACGCCATGAGTATGTATGCCGCGAGAAAATTCGGCTGACCGATAGTGGCAATCACCCTCTGCCAGGTAATGACTCCGCCCCAGGCGTAAGGGTCGGTGCCCAGTCGCTGGATGATTCCGTAAATCGACATTACCGTGGCAGCGGTAATAACAGTGACGAATATGCGCCGGAACTGCTCACTCGTTTTGATAAAGTTCACTACGACAAAAAACAAAAGACCCCAGACATAAATTGTCGAAAGACCCTCATACCTGCCGTAAAAACCCATAAAACTGACAAGCGCGTGCACCGACGTCAATGTGGCGATCGTGCAGGCGAACATATAGGAAACAACAGGCCAGTCGAGAATGGTTCGAACGAACTTATGCTCCCTGAAGATTAGAATCTTGCAGGCCCAGATCGTGAGAAAAGAAAGAACAAGCAGCCTGATGACGGCGGTCTTTGTGCCTGAAAAAACAATGCCTATACGCCTGTCAAAAACCGTGGGCGCAAGAAAGACAAGCAGAAGAATAACTATCTCTATGGCAAAATCAAAATATTTCGACTGTTTCTTATCCATCATAGGTTATCTTATCGCTTTTTGAATTTTTCCTCAACATAATCCTTGATCTTTTTCTTGAAAACTTCCTTATCAAAAGTCCTGGCATGATCACGGATCTTTGCGGGATCAAAACTCATCTCCTCAAAAAGCTTTACAGCATCAGCAAGCGAATCGGCATTCCGCTCCCTGAAGAAAACCCCTGTTTCATTCTCCTTAACTGTCTCAAAGGCCCCTCCCCTCCCATAAGCTATCACAGGCCTGCCGGAAGCCATTGCCTCCACCGGAACGATCCCGAAATCCTCCTCACCCGGAAATATCAGCGCCCTGCATCTTGAATAAAGCTTCGCGATCCCCTCGTCACTCACCCGTCCGAGGAATTCTATTGTCGGACCGGCAATAGATCTTAGTTTATCCGAGTAATCGCCGCTGCCGGCAATTTTCAAGGGCTTTTTCAGCTTATTAAAAGCTTCAACAGCAATCTCGATCTTCTTATATGGCTTGAGCCTCGAAACAATAAGATAATAATCGTCAATTTCATCGGAAATGGAAAACCTCTCCGTTTCAACGGGAGGGTTTATCACATCACTGTCGCGGCCGTAATGTTCGAGGATGCGCCTGGCAACAGTCATGGAATTCGCGATAAAGTGATCAACCCTGGAGGAGGTCGCAACATCCCACATTCTGAGGCGGTTCAAATAAAAGGGGAGCAGCTTCTTCACAATCGGAGACAAGGGCTCTTCCTTTATATAATCCTCATACCTCCAGACGAAGCGCATGGGATTATGACAGTAACATATGTGCAAAGTCCCCTCATCTTTGTTAACGCCTTTGGCAAAAGAACTGCTGGAAGAAAGAATTACGTCATACCCTTTAATTTTCATCGACTCGAAGGCACGCGGATAAAACGGAAGATACTTCTTGTAATGCTTCATGACACCGGGGAGATACTGCATAAACGTTGTGCGAATGTCCCTTTTCGCGAACTCTTCGGGCATTCCTTTTTTGTCATAGATCGATGTGTATAGAGGCGCGTCAGGGAATATCTCCTGCATGGCAAGAACCACCCTCTCGGCGCCGCCAAATTGATTGAGAAAATCGTGAACTAAAGCCAGCTTCATTTAATATGGCCCCTTACCAAATTTCCCGCGCATGAAATCAAAAAACCCGGACAACGCGGCTCTCGCGCCGCAAAAATTCAAAGTGAACATCGTATAAACAATCATCTTCAAAGGATTCAAAAACAGAGCGATAAAACGGGTATAAAACGGAAAGTTGTTTTTCTTGAGCAGAAGAAGGCTGTTCCTGACACGGTAATAAATGTACAAAGGAGAAAACCTGCCGCCGGCGGACCTGGCGAACTTGTGCTTTATCCTGGACGAAGGAACGTAGAGTGAAGGGAATCCGGCGCCAGCCGCCCTGAGACAGAAATCCACATCCTCATGACTCACGAAATAATCAGGATCCAGCCCTTTGATCTTTTCAACCACGATCTTCCGGAAAAAAAGGGCACAGCCCGTAACAAAGACAACGTCTTTAACTTCATCAAACTCGCCACGGTCAACATTGCCGAGGCCCGCATGATAGGGCTTGCCCGTTAACCGGCTGATAAATCCGCCGGCGAACCAGATCGTGTCAGAAGGGTCATAGTAGTAGATCTTGGGGCCGAAAATGCCGTATTGATTCTTTTCTTCCGCGGTCGAAACAAGTTTACCCAGGAAATCCGGCTCCACAACAGTGTCATTATTTAACAGCAGGAAATAATCAACGCCCCTGGCCCGAAAGAATTCAATTCCGACATTATTCCCCTCGGCAAATCCAAGGTTGCTTTTGTTTTTTATCAATGTAATTTCAGGAAACTCCGATTTTATCCTGTCGGGAGATCCCTTGGAAGAGGCATTGTCGACAACCAGCACTTCAAAGTTGGGATATTTAACCTCACGCAGAGAAGTAAGGCATTCACAAGTGTCTTCTTCCCCATTCCAGTTTAAAACGATTACTCCTACCCTGGGAGAACTCATCTCTTGCCGTACCATTTCTTGAAATATTTTCTATAATCGCCGGACATGACCGCACGCCACCAGGATTCGTTCGCGAGATACCACTCTATCGTGTCTTCAAGGCCGTCCTTGAAATTAAATTCTGGTTCCCACCTTAATTCGCGAATGATTTTCGAAGCGTCCATCGCGTAGCGCCTGTCGTGCCCAGGACGGTCCCTGACAAATTTAATCAAGCTTGTCGGCCTGCCCATCTTCTTCAGGATCAGGCTGGCAACATCTATGTTCTTCCATTCATTGCAGCCGCCTATATTATAGATCTCTCCAATTTTTCCTTTCTTGAGAACGGCCAGAATCGCGCTGCAATGATCCTTCACGTGAAGCCAATCCCTGACGTTCCTGCCGTCGCCGTAGACCGGAAGGCCCTTACCCATCCACGCCCTGACAATCATGAGAGGAATGAATTTTTCGGGAAATTGATACGGCCCGTAGTTGTTTGAACCTCTCGATATTAACGCGGGAAAACCGTAGGTCTTGAAATATGCCCTGACAAGAAGATCGGAAGAAGCCTTGCTTGATGAATAAGGACTGTTCGGAAGCAAATGGTTATCTTCCTTAAATTTTCCTTTTTGACCAAGGGAACCGTAAACCTCATCAGTCGAAATTTGAAGAAACCTCTTCCCCCTCAGTTTATTACCCCATACCTCCCTGGACATTTCCAAAAGCACATGAGTACCGTAAATGTTGGTCCTCACAAAATCTTCGGGACCAAGAATTGACCTGTCAACATGAGATTCCGCGGCAAAGTTCACGACCGTGTCGATCGAATATTTCTTGAGGATCCTGCGAACGAGAGAGCCGTCGCAGATGTCTCCCATCACAAAATGATAGTTTTTGCGCTTTTCAATGTCTTTCAGGTTCTCCGGGTTGCCAGCGTAAGTCAGTTTATCCAGGTTGATGATGTTGTACTTTGAAGAAGACTCAAGAAGGAATTTAACAAAATTACTGCCGATAAAACCGCAACCGCCAGTGACTAGAACATTCCTCATAAACTGATCTTGCCCTCCACAAGAAGGCCCGCTCTCTCTAGCGTTTCAAACGTCCCAGCATCAGTCCACCACCCGGAAAGAACATCATGCTCAAGCTCCCCTCTCTCAAGGTAAGCGGCGTTCACGTCCGATATTTCCAGCTCTCCCCTCTTTGAAGGCTTCAGGTCTTTAACAATATTAAAAACATTGTTGTCGTACATGTAAATTCCCGTAATGACATAATTGCTTTTGGGTTTCTTGGGTTTTTCTTGAATGGAAATGATTTTGCCGTCTTTCAGCTCGACAACGCCGAAGCGCTCGGGATCTTCAACGCTCTTTATGAGAACCCTTGCGCCTTTCTTCTGCTTTTCGAATTTCTTTATGTGTTCCTTTAGGCTGTCGCCGAAAACATTATCTCCGAGAATTACCACGATCTTTTCACCCGCGGAAAAAGCCTTCGCAAGGCCGAGGGCGTGAGCTATCCCCAATGCCTCATCCTGAACCCTGTAAGTGAAATGGCAGCCGAACTCCGCTCCGCTCCCGAGGAGGTTAACAACATCACCCATATGCTCGACACCGGTAACAACCAGGATTTCCTTTATCCCGGCTTCCACCAGGCGCTCAATCGGGTAATAGATCATCGGCTTTCTGGCGATCGGAAGAAGATGTTTGTTGGTAACTTTGGTCAGCGGAAAAAGTCTGGATCCGGTTCCTCCGGCAAGTAAAATACCCTTCATAGAACAACTACCCCTTTATGTAATCTTTTTCCTTAAGATAGGTCTTGAGAGCCTCCTCCCAGGAGGGAAGACGTTTATTAAGATCCTCAAGCTTTTTGTTTTTTAAAACAGAATACTTAGGTCTATGCGCCGGAGTCTTGAATTCTGCGGATGTCGTGCTAGTGAGCTCAACCTTTATCTTGGTAAGATCAAATATCTTTTTTGCGAAATCATACCACGAACATTCCCCTGAATTAGTTATATGGTACAGACCATAATTTTCGGTCTTGATGATCGTCGCTATAGCTTCAGCAAGAAAATAAGTGTTCGTTGGCGAAGAAACCTGATCTGAAACGACCTTCACTTTCCCTTTTTCCTTAGCAAGCCGGATCATCGTTTCAATAAAATTTCCGCCGCCCTTTCCCAGGCAACCCGCCACGCCAAAAAGACTTGAAGTCCTGACAATAAAATGTTTCTCATTGTTGTATCTAACAAGATGCTCCCCGGCCAGCTTGCTGACTCCGTAAACCGACCGCGGGCATGGAGGATCATCCTCAACATAAGGAGAACCTTTTTCACCGTCAAAAACGTAATCGGTGCTGATGTAAACTACCTTTGCTCCAATCTCCCTGCATGCTTCAGCAACATATTTTGCTCCGAGAGCATTGACCTGAAAAGCTTTTTCGGGGGCATCATGTTCACAGGCATCAACATTGTGATAGGCGGCGGTGTTGATCACTATATCCGGAGAAACTTCCTTGATCTTTTTACTGACCGCCTCTCTGTCAGTAAGATCCGGCTTTGCGTTTGTGAGAGGAATTACATCCTTCTTAGGAAGGACCCTGAGCAGATCGCTTCCGAGTTGACCGTCAGCTCCGATTAAAAGAACCTTCATGTTCTAAAACACCTTTCCGATTACCTTTAACCTCTGCTCCATTTCTGAAAGAAGCCTCATCCAATCGATGTTGTAGTAAATGGGGTTAGAGAAATCAGTATATTTACCCGAGCTGAGAATGTTGAACATCTCTAAGACGGCATCCTTAACCGTAACCGACGGTTCAAATCCAAGGACTTTTTTTATCTTCTCGCCCGTTACCTTGTAACTCCTGATCTCTTTTGTGCCGAAGAGCACTTCAACCTTTGTCTGTTTGATATCCTTAAGGACATCCTTGATCCAGTGAGCAAGCTCCAGTATCCTGAAATTCTTGTGAACAACATTGAAGATCTGCCCTTTTACCTTGCTTTCGGGAGCGTCCGCAACCGTCATATGAGCCCTGCAGACATCCTTGACCTCCACAAGAGGCCTCCACATCTCTCCGGCGGAATATACAAAGATCTCAGACTTCCTGTAAGCGTCCTTAGTCATAGTATTTACGACCAAGTCATACCTCATCCTGGGAGAAAACCCGAAAACCGTGGCCTGTCTGAGAATGACCGGGCAGAAAGAATCGTCAGTAAGGCTCTTTAATCCGTTTTCTCCGTCAAGCTTTGATTGCGCGTATTCAGACTGAGGATTGGCGGGATATTCCTCATCTGCGATCTGATCAACGTGAAAACCGATAATGGCGCAGGAACTGGCAAAAGTAAACCTTTTTACGCCTTTCTTCTTGCAGGCCTCGGCCACCCTCATTGTCCCTTCAAAGTTTATCTCATGATTGGCCTTTGGATCGAATTCAGCGGTCGGATCATTGGAAAGCGAACCAAGATGCATTACCGTTTTGACTCCATTTAGGACTTCAGGATCAAAATTCCTCACGTCACCGCTGATAATGTCGATCTTCCCCTTCACATCAGCAAGAGAAGAATCGCCGAAGTACATCTTGTCATACACCCGGACCTTCTCCCCTTTCTTGAGAAGCTCCTTGACGAGAACAGAACCGATATATCCTGCTCCGCCTGTAACAAGAACAATGTCATTTTTCATTAATTTCCCCCGATTAAAAATTATTCAAAACCCGCAATGTGACCACACATTTTACCGTTTTTGCGCGTTTTTTTCAATCAGAAAATTAAATTTACCAGATATTGAAGAGGCCTGTAATGGGGATAAGCCCTCGCTGGAGCATGTGGAAAAAAACCCAGAATTTGTCGTAGGTAAGTTCTGCGAACGATATCGGCCCGTATCGGTTTATATAGCCGAAAAGCCATTGATACATGAAAACAAAGTTAAACCAAACAAAAAAGAACCCCGCACCGATTGACAGATTGCGATAGAGATTCTTTTTCTCGGCCATATAGAGGATCTCACCAAGACCAAGGGCGACAAGAATCAGGGTTTCAATCAATCTCCTCTGGCCGAAAGCCTGGCCGGAAAACCAGTTGCTGGCACCTATGAAATAAACCTGGGACAAGAAGAAGAGCCATATGACGGCAACGACCGGCGACGGATTTCTTCGCGTAAAAAAAACAAATCCAACGGTTGCAAAGATAGCAATGGGGGCCCAGGAAAAAAATCCGTGCTGCAGGGAAAAAAGAGTCTGAAAGACAAAAGGATACAAATATCTTGTCGCCTCCCTGGTCACCTGCGGGATCTCGCTTAAATCCGCGAGGAAGCCGCTCCAGGCAATAATCTGAGGCACAAAGGCAATAAGCGAAACAGCGACGCAAACCAGCCAGCCGAGAAAATTCTCACCGAGAGCGCCGAAGTTCGATTCCTTGAAGCTTTTCCGGATTATAGAAAAGAAATCAACCAGAAGAACGAAAAATATCAGGCTCGCGCACTGCCAGCGGATGAGAGTTGTGAGCCCGCCGAACAAGCCGACCGCCGCCCACCAGCGGAGAGACCTATCTCTAGCACACCGAAGGTAAGCGTAAATGCAGGCGGTCGCCGTAAAATAGGCCAGAGCATGAGACATATAGGCCTCGTAGTTGGTGTAAAAAACCAGTGGCGTAGCCAGCAGAGTGAAAAGTGCCGCAAAAAATGAATTTAACGGATTAAAGAATTCTCTGCAGAAACGATATGTTAGAACAACGGAAAGAAAACTGTAGAAAATTGTGCCAAAATAAACCGGAAGCCCGTACAAAAGAGAAAAGCCGTGCAGCGGCACCTTTATGCCAACAAGATTTAAGAGAAGTGATAAAACATGACCAAAAAGAAAGAAGGGCAGCCACAATATTGCCGGGCCGATCGAATGGCCATTTATCGGCTTTCCGGTCTTTGAAAAAGCCGGAGGACGGTAATTATAGACGGAAAACTGGTTAGTAAAATCAAAATCCCGGTCTATGACCATTGAAGGAAGGTAAGAATAATAAGCCAAGCTGTCAACTTCTCCAAAAACGATTTTGTCGCGGTCGGGAGAATAATATGGAGTAAAATATTCCCCGAGGCCCTCAAAGTAAAACCTGAAAAGCGGGATGTGGCCGACCGGCTTAATGAATATCGGGAGCGCGAATACGGCAAAAATTAACAAGATGAAAAAAAGGGCCTTTTTGTCATCAAAGGAAGAAACAAAAAAGCGCCTCAATTTCGTCAGCAAATTATCCGCTTGCTTTCCCTGTGTCGCCAATCTTTTCATTATTTGAACTATTATATGCAATCCCAATAAAGAAAACAATAAGAGGGGTAAATTGGACCAGATATCTGTTAAGCACGGTCCCATTAACCAGCCATCCGTAAATCTCCTCAGAACTGAAAGTGAACAGGAGGATCAACAGCAGCAGATTCAAGACAATCGCGGAAAACAGATAGACGAGGCTCGACCTGTAAAACCTGTAGAATAATAATGCCGCAACAAGAACAAAAGCAAACCAGGCGATATTCCAGTTGCCCATCATGAAGAGCTTGTTGAAGAAGATGCTCAAAATTGTCGGAATCCTGTCAATATGCGGGACCAGGGAAATTCTGCCGGCCCCCATGAACATAAAAAACACATAAAGCACGGGAATCGATAAGATGCCGATGGTCGACACGAGATACTTAAAATATTTATTGAACTGGATCCCGTAAATATCCGGCCTGGTCACAAACACAAAAGCCATTGCAATCATCGACCAGCTCATGAAATATAAATATCCCTGTTTTTTGACGAGAATGGAGAACATCATGAAAAGCAATGAAAGGATAAAAAATGATTCTTTTCTTTCATCAAAATAGCTCCACAAGAGGACAAAGCCGGCACAGGCATAAAAAGCAACAATGCTATCAGCATAAGAGATCGAAGCATGGTAAAAATAAAGAGGAAGCGTCGTAAGCAAAAATGAGAACAGAAGAGCAAGAACCCTTTCCATTTTTCTTCTCATAAAAGCATAGAATATCAATAGCAATGAAACAAAATAAATCGGATAGATCACTTTTGATAAAACATCATTGAAATTGCCCAGATTAAGGAAAATCCACGTGTTAAGCAAAGGCATATGCCACGGCTGAGTTCCCCCTCTTGTAAGGGAGGCGAATGCCGGAGTGGCCAGCCTCTCAACAAAAAATATCTTCGCCATCAATATCCAGTAGGCCCATGAATCCCAGGCAACAACAGGCTTGATGAGGGCTTCATAAAAAACATAGAAAACTTTCAACAACAATGCCGTGATAAGGATTTTTTCGACGGCTGAAGTGCCGCCGATCCTCCCGAAAGATCCCGCATCGATCAGGATAAGTTTTTTCTGCCGGGCGATAAAAAGACCAAGAAGGATCAGGGGAAGCCATACAAGCGTAATTTTTAGAACAGAATATTCGATGCCAAGAATTCCAAGGCAAGACATCGAAAGCGTCAGCATGATCGTCCCGATCCCCCACCCCAGCGCCAGTCTCACATAAAACGGAAGCACTCCTCTCCCAGGAAATAACCATGACAAAGGAACACAGCCGAGAAAAATCGGAAAAATTATAGCATACAACAGATTGATAATTGTCATGGCCTGACCCTCTTTAAGATGTAACTGCTCTCGTCAAATCTCGCAAAAACCTCCCAGGAAGCCGATTCCTTCACCGCTTCGGCGTAAACGAGAAGGTAATCCGGATCGTCCGAACGCAGGTGCGAATAAAGATAGTACTGTCCTTTTTCAAATAAATAGGGGCTGTGGGAACTGAATTCGATTTTTGATCTTGGCGGAAGTTTTTCGTTGCAGAATTCCAGGAATTCATAATAGTCACCCAGCGTCGCGGCAGCTCTTTTCCCGTCAAGATCCTTCCCCGCAAACTGCATCCAATCAAGATATCCGTTCCTCAAGTGGTCAAAGACAATCCTCAGGTCAAGAATTAACCAAAGGGCAAAAACAACGATCAATGTTTTTTTGAAGACTTCGGCAGGATTTGACATTATCCCGATCTTAAAAGCAAAAAATGCGAACGCGGCCGCGACAAGCAAATATATGTACAAATTGACCGACAGCTGTCCGATCTTCGGGCCATATATGAAATTCACGGTAGAGGCCTTGAGCTTTTCAAGCCGGAAGAAGCCCTGCCAGAAAATCAGGACCCTGTTTAACAAATTCGGCTCTTCAAGTTTGATTGAATCTATCTCAAACGTTCCAGGGCCTTCCATCGGGACAATCGCAAGCCGGGCGATTATCAACTCCCAGCCGGGTTGCTTGGAGAGGTCAATGTAATAAGTGCGAAACTTTCCCGGCCCGGCCTGCGACAGAGGAACGCTTCGCTGAAAAACAAAACGGTCATCATAAGGATGGGACCAGAATACCCTGAGCTGCTGATACAGGCCGTCGTTCTTTAGCCTGATCGACATCACAGATAATTTGTCGGCGTCAATATTCAGCAAAGGGCTGACAATGTAAGGATTTGTTGATGAAGAACCGGCCCTCAGCTTCCCGCCAACAACACCCCACTCCTCAAAATCCCCGCCAGGCTGCCATCCTTCCGCGTCAACAATAAAATGATATTCCAGACCGTGAGCAGAACCAATCTGAAAGAAAACCAGAAAAAGCAGAATTAGGAAGGCTGACGGCCTGAACATTACATTCCTCTTTTTGTTCTGAAAGAATCAACGGCGCTCTGCAATCCATCTTTCAATGAAACTTTCGGCTGCCAATTAAGCGCGTTTTTCGCCAGAGAAATGTCGGGACGCCTTATCTTGGGATCGTCCTTGGGAAGAGGCTTAAATTCTATACTGCTCGAGCTGCCGGTCAGTTCGGTTACCTCCCTTGCGAGATCAAGAATCGAGATCTCTTCAGGATTCCCAAGATTAACCGGTTCGTTAAGTTCCGACATCATCAGCTTATACAAGCCATCAACCATGTCCGAAATGTAGCAGAAGCTCCTGGTCTGAGTCCCTTCGCCGTACACCGTAATGGGAGCGCCTTTCAGCGCCTGATCTATAAAATTCGGAACAGCCCTCCCATCAGAACGTCTCATTCTAGGACCGTAGGTATTGAATATCCTCGCAATCTTCGCGTCAACATCGTGATTCCGGTGATAAGCCATTGTCATCGATTCCGCGAACCTCTTTGCCTCATCGTAAACTCCCCTCGGGCCGATGGGGTTGACGTTGCCCCAGTACTCTTCTTTCTGCGGCGAAACCAGGGGATCTCCGTAAACTTCCGATGTCGAAGCGAGCAGATACTTCGCGCGCTTGGCCAGCGCAACTCCAAGGGTATTGTGGGTTCCCAAAGAGCCAACCTTTAAAGTTTGAATCGGATACTGAAGATAATCTACGGGGCTGGCGGGGGAAGCAAAATGCAGGACATAATCAAGATGGCCGGGAACATCAATAAACTCACAAACATTGTGTTTAATGAACTTAAAATTCTTGTTGTTCTTGTGCTGCTGTATGTTGCTCATTGATCCGGTTATTAGGTTGTCCATGCAGACCACCTGATGACCTTGCGCAATAAAAATATCGCAAAGATGGGACCCGATAAATCCGGCGCCGCCCGTAACAAGAACTCTCATCCCTACCTCCCGACACCGAAATACTTAAATCCCAGTTCCTTCATGCGCTTGGGGCTGTAAATGTTCCTGCCGTCAAAAACCACAGGTTGTTTCAAGAGCTTCTTAACCTTCTCCATGTCAAGCTCAACAAATTCTCCCCATTCAGTTATTACCGCCATCGCATCCGCCTTGACGATAGCGGAAAAAACGTCTTTGGAAGATGAAATGGTCCCAAAGTTCGGGATATTCACGCTCTTTACGACAGGATCATAAGCCTTTACAAACGCGCCCTTTTCAAGAAGATTTCTTATGATGTCGATAGAAGGGGCTCCCCTCAGATCGTCCGTCTCCGGCTTGAATGAAAGCCCGAGAACGGCTATTGTTTTCCCTTTAAGTTTCTTCAGCTGCCTTTCCATCTTTGCCACAAAAGCTTCTCTCTGAAATCGATTGACTTCAGCTACCGAGGTGAGCATAACGGGTTCATAGCCGTTTGACCTGGCAAGATGCGTGAGAGCGGCAACGTCTTTGGGCAGGCAGGAACCGCCGTAACCGACGCCGGATTTTGTGAAAGCGTGACCGATCCTTTTGTCCAACCCCATCCCGTTCATTACATCGGTCACGTCCGAACCTACAAGTTCACAAATATTGGACATCTCGTTGGTAAATGAGATCTTTGTCGCGAGAAAAGCGTTGGACGCGTATTTTATGAGCTCCGCGCTCTTGACCGTCGTAAAAATAATGTGCGCGTTGAGCGGACGATAGAGCTCGGTAAGGATATTATAAGCTTTTTTGTTCGATGCTCCGACCACTATCCTGTCCGGATTCATGAAATCCCGGACCGCGGTCCCTTCCCTGAGGAATTCAGGATTGGACACAACGGCGAATTTGCTTTCTGAAACACCGTTCTCAACAAGGATCTTCGTGACAATATCACCCATTCCAACGGGTACCGTGCTCTTGTTGACGATTATCTTGTAGTCCTTTTTCTTCTTGATCTTCTTTATTGTCTTCGCGATCGACTTTGCGACTTCGATCACGGCCGAAATATCCGCTTCGCCGGTGTCCTTGGACGGTGTTCCAACAGCAATGAAGATCACCTCCGCCTTATTAACCGACTTCGCAAGCTCCGTGGTAAATGCAAGTCTTCCGGAGGTAAAATTCTTCGCGACGATCTCCTTCAAGCCGGGCTCATAGAAAGGGATGGTCTTCTTCTTGAGAGCGGTGATTCTCCATTTGTCCTTATCGACACATTGAACGTCATGACCCAAATTCGCCAGACAGGCGCCGGTCACAAGCCCCACATAACCGGTGCCAATAACACAGATTTTCATTGATCTTCCCCCTTGTTAGCGGGCATCGAACTCAAACTTTATCACGAACAAGCCTTTTCATCAATGCCTCTATTCTTTCAAACACTGTTCGTCCAAGCAAAGACACAATAAAAGCAAATAAATATTTGAAATTAAATAAGTCTTTAAACCACGCTCGAAGAATATAACGCCTTCCAATTGACGTTTCGCCGGACAGAATCGCCGTATTACCGATAGAAAAACTATGTCGAGCAAACAATTTGTCATCTTTAATTATTTCATCAGAGTGTTTATGCAAAATTAATTTGTGCGCCTCAAACAATGCCTTTCTGTCAACCGATATACTGTCCGAGGTTCTGTAAGTATTAATTAATGGATCATTAACAAATTCGAACGAGAAGTGCCTGGATATCCTTATCCATAATTCCCAGTCCTGCAACCTGGGCATGCTCTCATCAAAGAAGCCGACCTTTTCGAAACATGTTCTTCTGACAACCGCGGCTTGAGTTGTCACGAAGTTCTCGAACATTAAGCTTCGATGGATATTCCCTCCTTTAGCTTGCCCAGTTTTAGGGAAAACAAACTTTTTTCCGCCTTCAATCCTGTAAAAACTGGAATAGACAACGCCAACTTCCGGAGGAGAAACCAAAAACACCGCCATCTGTCTGGAAAGTTTGCCCGGCAGCCATTCGTCATCGCTGTCCTGGAAAGCAATATATTCTCCCCTTGACTCTTTGATTCCCCTGTTCCTGGCGGCAGCCGCCCCCCTTCTCTTTTCCTGACGATAATATTTAATCTTCTCGTCACAAAACCCCGCCACAACATCTCTCGTTTCGTCAGTCGAACAATCATCAACAACTATCAGCTCGAGATTCGAGTAATCCTGCGAAAGGATACTGCGCATCGCTCGATCTAAGAGCTTTGCGCGATTATATGTCGGCAAAATTACGCTTACCAGAGGATTGTTTCTAAAGCTTGGCATAACTTATACTTAACCGGTCTTTACTTCGCAACCTTGCACAGGATTCCCAAATACCCTCCCCTTTTAAAATACCTGGCGAATAACTTCTTGATAATTGGCCTGAATAACGCCGTAAATATCTTCCCCTGATCAAGAAGTTTAGATATCTCGATTTTCTCAACCACCAGACCGTTATCGCGGCAGAACGCCACGGCGCTCTCAGGGCTGAACGACTGGATATGCCCCTCTCTCGGAAAGGTCTTCAGACAATGCGGGCAAACAACATTTTCCACGGGCTCATTATTAGGAACAGTGAATAAAACGAGTTTTCTGGAAACTCTTTTCAGTTCCTTCAATGCAGCAGAAGGATTTTCAAGATGCTCCAGAACTTCCACACACGTTACCAGATCGAATGACCCATCATCAAAAGGAAGTTTAGTAATTTCAGCGGCCTTGAACTCTATGCCCTGGAAATGGGCCTTGGCATAATTAATTCTTGATTCAACCAGATCAACACCTGCCACCCTTGTCACTCCTCTGGATTTAAAGAGACTGCAAAGGTATCCATCGCCGCAACCGACATCCAGAACACTTTCGATTCTCTTTGGCGCCAGGCTCATGACCAGGCATGTTCTCAAACTTTCATCCGGGTTTTCTTCTGGGATGAAACGCTTAAACTCGGCTTCTTTCTCGTAAAATTTTGCCCACTCAATCATCTACTCACCCCCGATAATCCTCTTCATAGACCTGAAATCCACCGCCGAAAAGCCCCCTATTATGAAGAGCACGGCAAAATAAATCACAGCAGACAAACAAACTAAAAGCAGAATGTTAAGTTCAAAAAAATTATAAACAAAAACTCCCATCAACAATCCGGCAACTACCGGTCTTATAAGGAAGCTCATTAACGGAACCCCGGTAACATGCCTGGAGATATATATAAAAGAACACAAAAAAACAATAAAATAAGACGCAACGGTTGAGATCGCAGCC